>Ga0209211_10004396_pt1 | contig 21939 bp, 20 predicted proteins | sample RifGroA2_FD_183992 | JGI IMG/M metagenome (GOLD analysis project Ga0209211, IMG submission 183992) | Groundwater microbial communities from Rifle, Colorado, USA - Groundwater A2 (SPAdes) (version 2) | ecosystem: Environmental > Aquatic > Deep subsurface > Groundwater | place: Rifle, Colorado...
GTTAAATAAAATTCATTTTCCCGGCACTATGGCTTATGCCGAAGCAGCCCGTCGGAGATTCGCTTTTGAAGAAATTTTTCTTATACAGTTGCGGGTGCTTCGCGAGCGGCATCAGCTACAAGAACATAAAGCCCCGCCCATCAAGACCGATATTCAGCTTATCAAGCGATTCGTAGCCTCGCTTCCCTTTCCATTGACCAATGCGCAGCGCAAAGCCGCGTGGGAAATTGTGACGGACACCGCAAGATCTCAACCGATGAACCGGCTCCTCGAGGGTGATGTCGGGTCAGGCAAAACGGTTGTCGCGGCATTAGCGGCCCTTAATGCGGTTAAAGCCGGATTTCAGGTTGCGTATCTTGCGCCAACTGAAATTTTGGCTCAACAGCACTTTGCGACTTTCACAAAACTTTTGGCGAAGTTTGACGTGGCAATCGGGCTTCTTACGGCTTCGCATAAAAAAATTGCAGCCCCATTCGGCGCGTCTGATAAAGCGAATATCACGGCTCTTGCCGTTTCGGGCGAGGCCGAGATTATTATCGGAACGCACGCGGTTATCCAGAAGAACGTAACATTCGCGAATTTGGGGCTAGTGATTGTTGACGAACAGCATAGATTCGGCGTTGATCAGCGTGCCGCGCTGATTCGCGGGCAGACGCGGACAGCAGCGCCGGATAAAGAAAGTCCGCGTAAGCCAGCGCTATGGGTTCCGCATTTTTTGTCAATGACCGCCACTCCCATTCCGCGGACTCTGGCGCTTACGGTTTACGGCGATCTTGACATTTCCATTCTCGATCAAGTTCCGGCTGGGAGAAAACCGATCCTGACCAAGGTCGTACCCGCCGAAAAGCGCGCGGCGTGCTACGGATTTATACGCCAAGAAGTTAAATCGGGACGGCAGGTTTTTGTGATTTGCCCCAGGATTGATCCGCCGGCTGGCGTGGCGTGGCACGATCCGGAGTCTACGCACACCTCGCAGCAAATTCTGGGAGAGGAGGTAAAGACAGTTAAAGCCGAAGCCGCGCGTCTCGCGAAAGATATTTTCCCGGATCTTTCCATCGGATTGCTTCACGGCAAGCTGAAACCCGCCGAGAAAGAAAAAGTCATGCGCGATTTCAGGGGTCGCAAGTTCGATATTTTGGTTTCAACTTCGGTGGTTGAAGTCGGCGTGGATATTCCCAACGCCTCCGTGATGCTCGTCGAGGGCGCGGAGAAATTCGGGCTCGCCCAGATTCATCAATTCCGCGGACGCGTGGGCCGTAGCGAACATCAGTCGTATTGCTTTCTGATGAGCACCAGTCCTTTCGCCGCCGAATCGGCGCGCTTAAAAGCGATTGTTTCTGCTAAAAACGGCTTTGAGCTGGCCGAAAAAGACCTGCAAATTCGCGGGCCGGGGGATTTTTTCGGGACTAGACAATCCGGTATTCCGCCGTTTGCTTACAAAAGCTTCGCCGACATGAAAATTGTTCAGTCCGCCCGCGCCGAGGCTGCGGAAATCATTAAAAAAGACCCGCTATTGAAAACCCATCTCGCGCTCTCGCGGCGGCTCGAAGAATTCGAAGCCGCCATACATTTTGAATGATTGGCAAAAACTCTATAATGATACGCCGCAACCTACACACAACCCTATACACATATTACACACTATAGTGTATGATATGTGTATATGGCAAAACATGAAGAAAAACGTCCCGTCATAAGCAAAGTTCAGCGCGAGGTGCTTCAAATCTTGCGGGAGGCCGGAGATCTCACGCTGGCGTTTTTATTAAACGCTGGGGATAGCGCTCGTCTCTGGCAATACGTAGGCGGGAAACGAAAACGTGAGCGGATCCGCCGTTCGCTTGCAGCTCTCGAGCGCCGGGGCTTTATTGATATGAATAAACACGGCGGCGAAACACGCATCGCGCTTTCGCGAGACGGCAAGCGCATCGCGCTTGTGGGGAATATAGAAAAAATAAGCCTGCCTATGGTGAAACACTGGGACCGGAAGTGGCGCATCATTCTTTTTGATATCCCCGAGCGGTTTGGAACCGCTCGCAGAGCGCTTTCGAAGCGCCTCCGCGATATGGGGGCTTGGCAATATCAAAAGAGCGTATTTATCTACCCCCTCCCGTGCAGAGATGAAATTGATTTTGTCACGTCGTTTTTCCATGTGCGCGAGTACGTCAAATACATTGAAGCGACCTCGATTGACAACGCCGCGACTTTGCAAAAACATTTCAAGCTGACCTGAGACTGCCACGGGTTTATGCCCGCGGTTTTCTGTGATGGTAGATAAAACCATACACATATTACACACTATAGTGTGTAATATGTGTATGGTTTTAGAAAAAATACAATGTCTGCTGCAGGACTTCTCTTTCTGCGCCTTGCCGTGGGTCGGGGGGTTAGTTTTTTATGAAATATCTTTGGTAAGCCGGCTTTTGGGCGTGACCCAAAAGCCCATGTATTTGCCAAGCATGAGGCGCGTAATGGCATCGATTCCGGGGATTGAACCGAAACCGATTAATGTAAAAGGAATCAAAAGCCATTGAATTACCATCCAGAAGTAGTGGTGCGCTGGGCGGTGCGGCGGGCGAGGCGGCAGGAGTTTTAGCGAATAAACGGCCGAGGTCGCAAGCCCAATCATGGCAAGCACCATAAGCCAGCGCGTAACGCGCGGGAGATTGTGGGCCAGAACCGAGACGCCGAAAGCGCTTCCGCCGATTAAAACCGGCAGCCAGCCAAGGACAAAAATCATAATGGCGTTGGTGCCAATTGACCAGAATCCCTCTAGCTGGTTGAAGCCGAAGTAAAGTTTTTTTCGCAGCGGAATGTTTTTGTTTTTTATAAATCCGAATAAAAGATACGGAATGTTTTCGACGCCCCAGATCCAGCGGCGCTGCTGCCTGTAAACATTCTTGGCGGTTTGCCGCCAGTTACCGGCTAAGTTCGCGTCCATGGAAACCGGATAATTCAACGGGACAACGCGATAGTCTCCGTCAAAATAAACTAACGCCTGCCAGAAGATCCGTGAATCTTCCGAAACCATGTTAGTGTGCCAGTAATCCATTTGAACCAGCGGGGCCAACGGAATCGAGTGGGACGAGAATGTCGCCAAGCGCTCAGGCCGAGCCTGCTGCATCATTTGCCAGAAGGTGCCGGAGGTCGCCACAACTCGCGAGAAAGCCGGTGCGTCCCAGATGTTATTGTTGTAAACCGGAATCGGCTGAAAAGAAGAACGAAGGGGCTTTTCCGCCATCAGGTACCGGTAAGTCAGAATGCTGAAATATTCCGGTGCAACTTCCGTATCAACGTCAAAGGAAGAAACGATCACGTGCTCATGCGAAATGTTTTTCGCGTCAATCAAAAGCCGCACGGCCTCGCGCGCGGCGAAAGATTCGTTCGATCCCTTGCCGGGTGTCTCGCCCGAAAGGTCAGCGGGATGCGCCGTCAAAAGAAACGCCCCGAACTTGTCCCCGAATTCCTTTTCCGCTCGCTCGGCTACAAGTCTGGCTTCTTCGCCGGCGCGCTCCTCGCGCGCGATGACTATGAATAAGTTTTCGGTTGGATAATTTGATTTAAGAATAACCGCAAGCCCCCCGCTGATGACCTCATATTCTTCTTGGTAAAACGGGATAATCACAAGATGCCGGATATCCTGCCAGCTTTGGAGTTTGAGCTCTCCGGAATAATGCCGAACCGCGTTAAGCTTCTCACGCCAGTTAACGGTTACGTTCTTTCGCATCTCTGAAAATGACATGCGGAGATGTAAAGAAAGAAACACGGTTTTTAAAAGCCAGTAGATGTCAAAAGCAATGATAAAAAAAGATGCTCCCACCGGCGCGAGCCATGAGGCGAGAATAGTCCCTAAAAGCGTCGTCCACATCAGGGCTCCCGGGAGGATTTCAAAAAAACGATACAATCGATAATCCGCCGGATTCTCAAAATCCGGCGCGTGCGCGGCTTTCAGGTACCATTTTTCCTCCATAGAAAGCTACCTTGAAATAGCAAGTAAATATGCGCTGGAATCTAAAATGTTGTTGAACCAAGCGAAAAATAAATCTGCCTCTTTTATCTTTCTCTTTTTTCCGTCAAAAGGATCATTGTAGGAGTAAATCCCATTTTTATATTCGGTAACCACTATATAGTGACCTTCTTTTGTTGAAAGTTTTTCGTTGTAAAGTAAAGAGCTCCGTACCGCAAGAATAACTGGCACTTTTTTACCGATGAGCTTATTAATATCAATGAGATTCGGTAATTTTATTATCGCCTCTTTTTTTAGTTTTTTGTCGTAGGATAGTAGTTTTGTTTTAAAGCCAGTATTTTCAGCAAACTTAGCAAGTTTGATCATACGTGAGCCGTACTTCTTTAGCCCACCAATTTCTTTGATAATCTCTTGTTGTGAATAATTTTTCCCATAGTAAGCGAAGACCATACTTAGTACGGCGGGGCCACAAGCAAGCTTGTTAATTTGTTTAAATTGAGGGATTTTCATTTGGTGCGCGCGCTTGGATTCGAACCAAGGACCCGCCGTGTATAAGACGGCTGCTCTGACCGGGCTGAGCTACGCGCGCAAGTTCCCTGGATTATGCATACTAAAATCTGTGACTTCCGTCCACTTGTCCTAAGCTCTAAGTTCTAGTCTCTAAGCTCTCGTTAAGCTGCCGCCACCAGCGCGTTAAACTCCTCCTGTTCTATAGTCTCCTGTTCAATGAGTTTCTTGGCGAGCCGGTCGAGTATGACGCGGCGCTTCACAATAATTTCACGCGCACGCTTAAGCGCCGACTCCAGTAAATGTTTTGCTTCGTTATCAATCAACTGGGCGGTGGCCTCGGAATAATTTTTTGCCGCGGAGAGTTCCTTCCCCAAAAATATCAGCTCCTGTGATTCGCCGAAGGCCATGGGGCCGATTTTATCCGACATGCCGTATTTGGTAAGCATGGCGCGCGCGAGATCCGTCGCTTTTTCGAGGTCATTGTGAGGCCCCGTAGTCAGTTCTTTGAAAACCAGAAGTTCCGCGGCGTATCCGCCGAGTGCTACCGCAAGCTCTGCCAAAAAGTGCCTCTTGGAAAAGAGATGCCGATCCTCTGTTGGGAGTTTCAGCGTGTAGCCCGCTGCGCGCCCACGAGCAACAATCGTAACTTTATGCACAGGGTCGGCTTCAGGAAGCGAAGAGGCGACCAAAGCGTGCCCGGCCTCGTGATAGGCCGAGATTTCTTTTTCATGCGGCGTTAGGAGATGACTTTTCCGTTCGGGGCCGAGGAGGACTTTTTCAATGGAGTTGATCAGGTCGAGCTGGCTGATTTTTGTCCGATTGGACCGCGCCGCCAGAATCGCCGCTTCATTAACGAGATTCGAAAGATCCGCGCCGGAAAACCCGGGAGTGCGTTCGGCGATTTTTCTAAGTTGGACTTCCTCGGTAAAGTTTTTATTCAGTGAATGGATTTTTAAGATTTCTTCGCGGTCGTTGATGTCGGGAAGATCCAGCACTACGCGACGGTCAAATCGGCCGGGGCGAAGCAGCGCCGGGTCCAAAACGTCGGGGCGGTTGGTGGCCGCCATTACAATCACCGATTCATTGGTTTCGAATCCGTCCATCTCAACCAGGATTTGATTCAGAGTTTGCTCCCTTTCATCATGCCCCCCGCCGAGGCCCGATCCGCGATGGCGCCCCACGGCGTCGATTTCATCAATGAAAATAATCGCCGGAGCGGATTTTTTCACCATCTTAAAAAGATCCCGCACCCTGGCTGCCCCCACGCCGACGAACATCTCGACGAATTCAGAGCCCGAGAGATGAAAGAAAGGCACGCTCGCCTCTCCCGCCACCGCCCGCGCCAAAAGAGTTTTGCCGGTCCCGGGCGCTCCCATCAAAAGAACGCCCCTTGGGATCCGCGCGCCGATGTCAAAAAACTTCTTGGGGCTTCGCAAAAAATCAACGATTTCAACCAGCTCCTCCTTGGCTTCTTTGGCGCCGGCCACATCCTTGAAAAGCACGCGCTCCTTCAGGTTGTCTGGTTGGATTATGCGAGCGCGCGACTGGCCGAAGGTAAAAGCCTGCATCCCGCCCTGCTTTAACTGCCGCGCCGAAAACCAGATGAAAAACGCAATGAGAAGTACGGGGCCCGCGATAGGCAGAATCACTCCCAGCCAGATATTGAGAGCGCTGGTTCCTTCGACATCCAGTTTCACTGCTTTTAATTTTTCCGGATCGACTCCGTAATTGCGGAACGTTTCCGTGATCCCCGCTTCGGATTCCTTGTGCGAGGTTTCCACGCCGCCGTCTTTTAACACGGCCTCAATGTCGTTATCTTGCACGGTGATTTTTTCAATTTTGCCGTCGTTAATCTGCAGGACAAGCTCCGAGAGCGAAACCTCCTTTTTTTCCTGGAAGGGATTCGCGACTAAGGCGTAGATTCCCGAAAGAATCATGAAAACCAGAATGACGTAGATGAATTGTTTGGAGAGTTGGCGCATTTTCAAAAGAGATTAGAGCTTAGAGTTTCGAGCTTAGAAAACGGAAACGAGAACCGGAATTTAACCGGCTGCGGTCTCCGTTTCCGCTGCGGTTTCGGCTTCTTCTTTTACGGTTTCATCCGCAATCGGCGTCGCGTCGGCGTTTGGCGTTTGCTCGGGCGCGGCCTCTTTAATTTCTTCGGGCGCCGGCTTATCGGGTTTCGCCTCTTCCGGCTCTGCGGGCGCGGTTAACTTGAGCGACAGCGACAGGCGATGTTCCTTCGGTTCAATTGAAATCACGCGAAAGTCATAGGTCTTTCCAAGTTCCAGCTCTTCTTTCATCTTCGCCTCGGCGCCGAATTCAGAGATATGCGCGAGCCCCTGCACCGAATCCTCGATGGCTACAAATGCGCCGAAGGGATTATACTTGGTTACTTTCCCCTTCACGATTGAGTTCTTGGTGCAGCGCTCGGCCGCCGCGATCCAGGGATCGGGGCGGAGGGCTTTTAGCGAAAGCGAGATCTTGTCGCCCTCGATGTCGATGATTTTGGCTTGGCGCTTTTCTCCGGCCTTTAATACCATTCTTGGATCTTCGATCAACTGCCAATCAATCTCCGAAATATGAATCAAGCCCTCAAGCCCGTCACCGAACTTCATGAAGGCGCCGAAGTTGACTACGCCCGTGATTTCTCCCTCTACCACGTCGCCGATTTTGTATTTGGCGAGCTTTTCCTTGATCTCGTCCGAATCGCCGCCGCGCTCCGAAAAAATCAGTTTTTCCTCGTAAGGATTGGCGTCGAGAATCTTGACTTTCAGCTCTTGGCCCACGAACTTCTGCAGTTCTTCGAAGATTTTCTCCTTATCGCCGTTTTCGACTCTAGGGTAGTGTTTCATCGAAAGCTGCGAGACCGGCAAAAATCCGCGCACGTTGTTGGCCTCCAAAATCAATCCCCCGCGATTGGCCTCTTTGACGGCCAGGGTCAGCACTTCGCCGGACTGCGTCTTCTCTTTAAGGTCGCGCCAGTTTTTCTCGCGGCCGGCCTCTCTTAGCGAAAGCTCGATGTATCCCTCATCATTGTCGAGCTCCACGACTTTGGCCGTAACCTGATCGCCTACCTCAATATTCCTGATGATGTCTTGCGCTTCATAATACTCGCGGCCGTAAACTACGCCCGTGCCGCGGTTCCCCAAGTCGATAAAAAGCCTGGCTCCGCGTTTTTCGATGGCAACTCCTTCCACGATGTCGCCGATTTTGGGAATAGCAAAAAACTCGCCCCGCGATTTCAGGAGCGCTTCCATCGGATGTTTTGGCTTTTCAATTATCACGCCGAGCTTGGTCTCGGTCGTATCGTCATTCATGTTTGGCATGGTACTTGCGGACTCTGACTACTATAGAGAATAAGCGGGCTTTCTGCAAGGGCGCTCGCCCGCCGCAATTTTTCTCCACCCCGCCTGCTCCGCCGGCTGGCGGATTCGGACGGGCAGACAAGGAGGAGACCTTTAGAACCTCCCTATTCTGAAGGCGCTACGCGCTTGGTTGACTTCTCCTTGAGTTTCGAAAAATTGGGCGGGCTCACTTGGGAAATTGTGGTAGTTTCTCGACCGAGCATCCCGAGAAGCGCATTGCCTCGCTTGGGAGGTTCTCAAGATAGCCTGCCTGCAGGCAGACACTTCTGTGCCCTCATATAAAAATAAAAAATGAGAGCCGCCGAGAACTCCCGGCGGCTCGCCGTCTTGCACCTCCACGATCCCGGATCAGCGTTTAGCGCGCCAAGCTTCGCGCACAACAGCTTCAGCGGCCCCGGGATCTTTGGTGTAGAGAAAGAGCGACTGCTTGCCGTCACCCGAGTGGATGGTTGCCTTAAGCCCCGCCGAAACTTCTTGGAATCTGATCCGCGGTTGATTGGTCCCTACGCGCCTAATTGGCCCGGGGACTACTCGTTCAACTGCCGAAGACTTCTTGGCCGCTTCGATGATCGGGATGATGCCCCCAATGAACGTGGTGTGCGTCGTAGCGACCTTCGAGCCGGAAAGCACTCCCCGTTTTGTGCTCATTCATTCCTCCCCTGTTAAGGCGGTGCGTTATCTAAGGTCTATATGAACGCGTCGCGGCTGTCAACAACTTAAATACTCAATGCGGTTTATCTGTATTCCGCCAAAACAAAAACCGCCGGCTGTCCCGTTTTCTAACATTCTCACACTCTGCAGAATGTGAGAATGTTAAATCTTATCCCATATTTTAAAGAAAGGATAAGACTTTTGTGATTATTCTTATTCCAATATTCTTGAGAACATTGGAAGAAGAATAATGCGGCACCAGATTTGATGGGAATCTATTCTCTTCGTTCATTTTCGCGCCGGCGATCCAACAAGAGACCGAGGAGTAAAAGCAAAATAGGAATCGGAATAATAAGTATTCCTTTTCGTTCGTCGAGTTCTAGATAAACAGCAACTTTGCGTTTCTCGCCAACGATCTGCTGAAGATTTTTGAGTGCTTCGAGATCATTGATATTGCCCGCGTTGTAGCGCTCAATAAGATCCGCGATAGTCTTGTCCGAAATACCCTTTTCCTCAATGCGCAATGCGTACGCGGTTTGCAGTAATCGCTGGATCTCGTTTTCATCCAAAGGAATCTCTCCTTCTCCTCGGTAAGTTATGCTTTTCGTGCCGATGCCGTTTTTGGAAAAAATATTTCTCAAGACATAAGCGGCGTTCTCGGCGCGGAGTTTTGAAAGTTGCTGGTTTCTGGCGTCTTCCAAATTGACGCCCTCATTCGTTTCCGGCGAGGCGAACCCCGTGATTTTCATCTTTTCGATACTAACGCTTGAGTCTTTGAAACGCGCCGTATCAGCCAGCGTTTCTTTTTTCCAAAACGAGGGGCCGAAAATGGTTGGTACAAGTTTTTCAAACAGCCCCCGCGCGTTACCCAGCATTTCCCGTTCCATTTTTTCTTGGTTTTGCGGTTCGGCGCGTTCGAAATCTGCCGCAAATTTATACGGAATATCAACATCAACCACAAAGGCGCTCTGCCGATCTTCCGGATTTTTAATTAGGAAGCGCGCAACAGCGCCCTCTTTGCCGTATGGGAATTCCATGACGAAACTTATTGGCTCGATAAACATCTTCCCCGCGTCCCACAACGATTCCGGCCAGTGGATATTATGCTGAATTGCCCCGGAAAACTTATTATCTTTAATACCGGCATAGTTATCCCCGACGATGATGCTCGGCGGTTTGAGACGCGTCGGCACTCCTTTTAACTTCTCGGTGGCGTAGATATCTCCTGAAACAGCAAGTTCATTCCGGTTCGCCGCCTCGGCTTCTAAACATTCAAGAGAGGTGGCAAGCGCCAAGATCCCCATTCCCTTTCGGATCGCAGAAATCTTGCCGAGACGAGAGATAAAGCCCCTCTCACTCGCGGGAGCAGCCGCATTATTGCTCGCCGTTTCTTCCGCAATGCTTTCTACCAACTGTTCGATAAGTGCTTCATTTTTCGTGTTTTCGGGCGTGAGTTGCCAAAGGCGTTTTGAAAGATCGGGCGTAATCATCCCTTCATTAGCCAATCCATCAGCTGTTTCCTGAATGATATGAACGGTGCTCTGTTCCGGATGAGCATAACCCGCCTCATTCGGGCCGCCAGACGTTTCAGTGAGATTCATTATTCTTTCATGTTGATCTTCATGTGCCATAGGCCAGCTTATTATATCAATGATTCTAGCAAATACTAAAAATGAAACCGCCGGGGGCTTCTCGGCGGTTGAGATACTTCTTTGGGGACAAGCGCGTTCCCGAGGATGATTGTGAGGTGGAGGGACTCACAATTCTTCTGTTGCCACGCCGTCCTCACGGCGCCGGGCGTCTGGGGTGGTGCGCGCGCCTTTCGGCTCCCACCCCGTTCCCGATGTGGTAATCGGGCGCCCCTACGCGGTTTCCCGCACAGGGACTCCGAGGACTCGGCTCAGGTAGTTTCCTACCCCGGCCTGTTCCTCGGTCGGAAGCTCGATGCTCACATATTGTGCGACCCCCGATGGAGTCCACTTGTACGGAGCACTGGCCTTCCGAAGCTGGCGATCTACCGCCTGCACCCGCTCTTCGCAGAGCGTGCATGGCCAGCAGCCCTCCCGCGCAATCTCCACCGTTAGGGTTTTGCCTGTTAGGAAGAAGATGCGCGGATATTGCCAGCTTCCGATCGCAACGCGACCGACTTGGCTCATGTCTCACCTCCTTTGTTTGTTATTCCCCCAAGCTCCGGTCCCGCCGCGCCCTCTCGCGTGCCGAGCTAGATGGTTGGGGTACGTTTATCGGCGGCGTTTATCCTAGGAGTGCTCTGCGGAACTCCTCAATCCGAATTGGCAGCTGGAGATAGCGTGAACGATCATCCTCTGGCACGCGGGAGAGTCGATCGAAGCCGCAGAGAACGATGCGGGTGTTTGCCGGCAGATTCTGCCGAAACGATTTCCAGAACGTGAATCTTGGATCCGTCATCTGCTCTTCGTCGAGGTCGTAGATAACGTGCGTGGGCTCCTCGACGAGGAGGGTGGCGATGGCGTCTTCGTGCACGGCTGCGATAACTGTCGCCTCCGTGCCAAGATGAGCCGCTATCATCTTGAGCGCTTCCAGCATGGGCGAGCTACTGGCGACGAGAAGAATTTTCATGATTGGTCTCCTTTCACGATGAGTGAGTCAAGCGTCTCCGCCGCCCATCGCCAGTCCTTGGTTTCGGAAGTCGGTATCTTGAGGATAACCCACGTGTGCCAGAGATACTCGCAGTTGTGATGATTCACATTCGTGCAAATCACCACCGGGACATTCTCTTCACGCGCCTGCACCGCGATGGCGATGCCACAGGGCAGCTTGCTGTCCCGCCCCTCCCGTTCCGGGAAGTGCAGGTCCGTTATGACTCCCGCAAGATTCGCGCCGAGCGCAGCCCAGATAGTCTTCGCCTCGGTGTAAGTCCGCGCGAGCGCGGGTTTGAACCCGACTTCCGCGAGCGCCGCTTTTGCCTTCTCAATCTCCTCGGTCTTGTCTTCAACCAAGAGAACGAGTTTCGGCATTTGCTTTCTCCTTCGCTATATGTTTTTGAGTCAAGGTGCTGGGGCGGATAATTCCGCCCGCCGAAGTTTTCCAGATTCCCTGGAACTCTTCGGCAGGAGGTCGAGATTTGATTTCACTCGACCAGTGGGCAAGTTTGCCGTTTCTATGCTTGCCCTAGCCTGTTTCGGCTCGTCGCCGCCGAGCACCTAGCGCATCTAAGTGCTTGGTTTTTCGTCGGACACCGCAGGCTCCGACTACCCCACCTATGTCCCCGGTGGAGAGGGTAGGATGCCCCCGTCTCTAGATCCCGAAGGATCCTTTGATGGAGTCCGGCCAGCCCTTGCAATTGCTGCAGTCGCAGTAGGCTGTGTGGCCGTCCCGCCAGTAGGCTGTGCGGGCATCCCGCTCAGGCCAGGCGATGCCTGCTACCCGCGTCGTCGGCGCTGTCAGCTTCGGTGCTGACAGCGACCGATGGCTGCTTCGGCAGCCGCGGGAGCAGTACCGCCCTGCGCTGAGGCGACTCTCGGTAGCTCCGCACACTGGGCACGGAGCCGCGAGCAGTCTGACCATGGGCTTTCACCTCCTTTCATGGTCAAGTTGGGTCAAGGTGCTTCGAGCGGTCCCTCCGCTCATCTGAAGGGCCGTTATTTGTATTCGGCCCCTCGGGTGAGCGGGGGAGGTCCGCGGGCCTTCTCGTGCGGGGATTCTCCTGTGAGATCCCCCGCTGGCCTCGCGCCTCCCCTAGGGGTTGCCCCTCCGCGCCCAGTTCTCTAGGCCCGATCCAGGTAACCACCCCCTTTCAATGTTCTGCCAAGATTATATGGTATGAATTAATATTTTGTCATAAAATTATACAAAATATGTATTACCAGTATTATTAAGTATGATTTTTAGCCATTTATTAAGCTAATTTGATAAGTTAAATAGTTGTACTATGCTAATACAAAGTATGATAAAAGAGGCAATTTTATCCGCTATCGGGCTTGATGAGAAATCTTCCAAGATTTATCTATCGCTTATCGAAACCGGCCCATCGCTGATTTCCAGCATCGCAAAACATGCCGGCTTACACAGGCCCGCGATTTATCAAAGCCTTCCCATCCTTCTCCGGCTAGGGTTGGTAACCGTGGCTACGAAAGGAAAACAAAAGTTATATATTGCGGAAGCGCCCGAAAAGCTTAGAAGTCTGCTAGGCCAGTTGACGAACGAGTTTGACAATTTAATCCCGGAATTGCACGCGGCCTATCACGCCAAGGAGAAAAAACCGCTGGTAAAGTTTCTTGAGGGCAAAGAGGCGATCACATTCGTGCTGGATGATCTCGTTACTTCGCTGAAAAAAGATGACGTATTTTACCGCTACAGCTCGGCAAAAGACGCAGCCAAGAGCGAAAAATACTTGCCGAGAGACTATCGCGCCATACGCGACCAAAAAAATCTGCAGCGCTTTGTTATTGCCAATGAAAACAGTATGGTTGACAAAAAACCGCGGCTGGAACGAGCGGTGAAATTTATCCCCAAGAACTATGGCTTATTCGACTACGATATTTCGCAAATGATTTATGGGGATAAAATCGCCTTCATCGACTACAATACGGAGACTGCATTTATCGTTGAAAATCCTATTTTGGCGGAATTTCAAAAAAAGATTTTTAAGCTTCTCTATGATAAGTTGCCTGATACCCCCTGGTCGTGAAAAAATGTAAGCGGTCGAAACTTAGCTTCATTTTCATCTCAAAAAATGCTACAATTCTTACGTTCAGAATGTATTTATCCTCTAGGCACTAGCTGCTAGTTCCTAGATTCTTGTTTTATGGTCATCACTTGGTACGGACAGTCGTGTTTTAAGATTCAATCAGGGGACTTGGTGGTTGTTACTGATCCCTTCAGTAAGGATGTCGGTTTGACGCCGCCGCGGTTCAAGGCGGATGTGATTGCCGTTACCCACGAGCACCATGATCACAACAATACCGACTCGATCCCCGAGGGCGCTTTCATCGTCCGCGGCCCGGGAGAGTATGAAATTAAGGGTATAGCCATTACCGGCATCCCGACGTTTCATGACGCCTCGCAAGGCAAGGAGCGCGGGCGAAATACTGTTTACGCGATTGAGATGGAAGAGATGCGCTTGGTGCATTTGGGAGACTTTGGCGAAGAAAAAATTCGGCCGGAAACTTTAGAGGCCCTTGGAGAGGTTGATATTCTCTTTTTGCCCGTCGGCGGAACATACACGATTGATGCTGAAACCGCCGCGGAAGTAGTATCTGCCATTGAGCCGAAGATTGTAATCCCGATGCACTACGCCATCCCCGGGCTTAAGGTTAAACTTGACGGAGTGGAGGCATTTTTGAAAGAGATGGGCGCGGCCAAAACCGCGGCCGAGGATCGGCTGACGCTTAAAAAAAAGGATCTGCCGGAAGATGAAAGCACGCGCGTTGTAGTATTGAAGACTGCGTAGAAGGATTTCTTATGTCCGCGCTTGCCGAGAAAAAAACCTTACTCGAGCGGATCCGTGAAAAGCCGGAGCCGACGCGCTGGGCAATTCTTATCGCGGTTACGATGGTTATTAGCGGGATTTTATTGGTCTTTTGGATTAAAAATCTTTCTAGCCAGCTCGCCTCGCTCTCTTCGCCAATTTCGCAAAGGCCCGGCGCAATTTCGCAAACTAAAACATCCGCGCCGTCTTCATTTATCGCGGCCATCCGCGGTGTGGCAAGTTCATTCAAGGCGATTCGTTCAGGCGAGGATCCGGAGGCTGTGGCGCAGAAGCTAAATGAATCAGTAAGCGCCGTGGCCCAGCCGCCGCTAAAAGAGCCGTCGGTTCTCAGTGTAATTTTTTCGGACATCAGTGAGGTGGTGCGTTATAATCTGGTGATGATCGGCGGAACCATCAAAGATTTGCCGAACATCCTAAGGGGAAAATTCTAAATCCCAAACTCAAAATCCTAAATAAATTCAAAATCTCAATAATCTAAACCAAAAACATTTCATTTTAGAATTTAGTCTGTTATGTCCGACATCGGCTACGTAAAAAACAGGGAGATCGTCGAGGAGATGGAAACATCCTACCTGGATTACGCCATGTCGGTGATTGTCGCGCGGGCGCTTCCTGATGTCAGGGATGGATTAAAACCGGTGCACAGGAGAATTTTATACGCCATGCATAAGCTTGGCCTTTCGCATCAGGCCAAGTATAGAAAATCGGCGCTGGTTGTCGGCGAGGTATTGGGCAAATACCATCCGCACGGCGATACCGCGGTTTACGACTCGATGGTGAGAATGGCGCAGGATTTTTCCATGAGGTATCCCTTGATTGACGGGCAGGGGAATTTCGGTTCGGTGGATGGGGATTCTGCGGCCGCTATGCGTTACACGGAGGCACGCATGGCCGAGATCTCGGCCATGATGCTGGCAGACATCGAAAAAGAAACCGTGCCTTTCATTGACAACTATGACGCGACCCAACAAGAACCCTCGGTGCTTCCCGCGGCCGTCCCCAATCTGCTTTTAAACGGGGCACTTGGGATCGCTGTCGGCATGACGACCTCCATCCCGCCGCATAACCTGGGCGAGGTGGCGGATGCTGTCGGCCATTTGATTGAGCATCCCAAGTCAACCACTGACGACCTCCTGGAATTCGTGAAAGGCCCCGACTTTCCTACGGGCGGCTTGATCTACAACGAAAAAGAAATCCGCGAGGCCTACGCCACCGGCAAGGGGTCGGTAGTGATGCGGGCGGTGGCCGAGATTGCCGAAAAGAAAAACGGATACCAGATTATCATCACCGAAATCCCCTATCAGGTGAACAAGGCCGAGCTGATCGAGAAAATCGCGGATATGGTCAAAGAAAAAAAGATCGAAGGTATCAGGGACCTTCGCGATGGGTCTGATCGCGAGGGACTGCGGATTGAGATTGATTTGAAAGCCGACAGCTATCCGCAAAAGGTGCTGAATAATCTTTTCAAGCACACGGATCTCGAAAAACGTTTTCATATCAATATGCTGGCGCTGGTGGACGGGATACAACCGCAGGTCCTGTCCCTAAAATCAATTTTGGAAGAATATCTGAAGCACCGCGTGGTGATCGTCACTAAGCGCACAGAGTTTGATTTAACGCGCGCCAAAGACCGCGCGCACATTCTTGAAGGACTTAAAAAAGCGCTGGACGCTATTGATCGCGTGATCGACACTATCAAGAAATCGCGGGATCGCGACGAGGCGCGGGAGAATTTAATCAAGAGATTCAGCCTTTCGGAGAAGCAAGCGGTGGCGATCTTGGAGATGCGCCTCCAGACCCTGGCGGGGCTGGAGCGGCAAAAGATCGAGGATGAATTAAAGGAAAAGCTGGCGCTGATTCGCGACCTCGAAGCCCTCTTGAAAGATCCGGCGAGAATCCGCGGCGTCATCAAGAAAGAATTGGCCGCCGCCAAAGATAAATTCGCCGGAGAGCGCAAAACCAAGGTGGTAAAGTCTGCCGTCAGGGAGTTTGCCGAGGAGGACTTGATTCCTGAAGAAGAGACTTTGGTTGTGGTCACGCGCGGCGGATACATCAAGCGCGTAAAACCCGAGAGTTATCGCGTCCAGAAGCGCGGAGGGAGAGGCCTTATCGGCATGGAAACCAAAGAAGAAGATGTGGTCGAGCATTTAGTCTCGGCGAATACTCACTCGGATCTTTTGTTTTTTACCTCGACCGGCAAGGTATTCCAAGTCAAAGCCTACGAAATTCCCGAAGCCTCGCGGATATCCAAGGGCAAGGCGATTTTCAATTTCCTCTCGCTCGGCCAGAACGAGACGATTATGTCTATTCTGGCGGCGCCCAAAGAGCGGAGAAAAGGCGAGAAGGGGTCGGACTTTCTGGTGATGGTGACAAAAGACGGAGTTATCAAGAAAGTTGAGGGCAGTGTCTTTCGCGACGTGCGCCGATCGGGGCTGATCGCCTTGACGCTGAAATCGGGTGATGCATTGCGCTGGGTAAAATTAACCAGTGGGACAAACGAGATTATCCTGGTGACTAAATTCGGGCAAGCTGTAAGATTTTCCGAAAAAGACGTGCGCCCAATGGGGCGCCAAGCCGCCGGGGTGCATGCCATGCGCCTCAAGAAAAACGATGAGGTGGTCGGAATGGACGTGATTACCGAACCCGGCGCGAATTTGCTCGTTATGATGGCCAACGGCTACGGCAAAAAGACGCCTCTAAAGCAATACAAGCGCCAAAGGCGCGGCGGATCGGGGATCAAAACCGCCAAGGTAACGCCAAAAACCGGACACGTCGTCGTAACGCATGTGCTCACCGAGCCCGAATCGCAAATTGTGGCGATTTCGCAAAGGGGCCAGGTAATTCGCACCGAACTCTCGGCTATTCCGACGTTGGGGCGCGCCACCCAAGGCGTCCGTATCATGCGGCTTGACGAAAGCGACGCGCTGGCCTCAATTACGACGTTCTAAAAATTAAAAAATCAAAGTTTAAAAATCAAAATTATAGAAGTCGCGCCCGGCGCGACCTCGCTAATTTTAACTTTTGCATTTTGCATTTTGACTTTACAATGTATATATGTCCGAGAGCCCTTCATTTCTGAACCCGGCGCGGTTTGTGGCGTCGCTTGAGATCGCGCGAGGCGCTGTTGTTGCCGACTTCGGGGCGGGGTCGGGATTTTATACGATCCCCTTGGCCGAGAAGGTTGGGCCCGAAGGGAAGATCTATGCTTTTGACATTCAGCCGCAGGCGGTGGATCGAATCCGCGCAAGCGCCCGGCTGCATCACCTGCTGAATATTGACGCTGTTAGGGCCGATCTCGAAACCGAACGCGGCACGCGTCTCAAAGACCACGTGGCCGACGCGGTCATCGCCGCCTCAATTTTGCATCAAGTGGCCGATCCCGGGGCGGTACTTCGCGAGGCGGCGCGGATTACGAAGCCCGGCCGTATGCTTGTGGTGGTCGAATGGGATCTATCAAAATTTCCCGGCGGGCCTAAGATGGAGCTGCGCATCCCTAAATCAAAAGCGCGGCAGTACGCCGAGGCCGCGGGGTTCATGATGGATCGCGAAGTCGCCGCCGGCTCGCATCACTACGCGCTTTTATTCAGGAGGAATTGATAATGGTATTCATAATTTGGGATTTGTAATTTGTAATTTAATTGTCTATGTCTTTGAAGATCAAACTCGCGCTTTATATCGGGCTCGGCATTGTGGTGGTCTTCGCCGTGCTTTTGGTTACCGGCGTTATCAAACCATTCCAGCCGGAAACGATTAAAGGCGATATCGTCGTTTGGGACAAGGATCCGCGCAACAATGTTCTCCGCGACTTGTTCTCGCAATACCAGACCCAGTCCCCCGGAATCAAGATTACCTACGAGGTCAAAAACCCCGAAACGTATGAGCGCGATCTTTTAGATGCCCTGGCCGCGGGCACGGGCCCCGATATTTTTGCGCTGGATTCGCGCGAGATTGCGGCCCATCAAAATAAGATCGCGCCGCTTGCTCCCGATAATCAATTAGCTGCGGAGTTTTTGGCTAAAGCCCCCGACGCGGTTCTGGCCGATCTCACGGATGATAAAGACAGCATCTATGGCATGCCGTGGGGCGTGGACACATTGGTGCTTTACTATAACAAGGATTATCTGAACGCCTCCAATATCGCCGAGCCGCCCAAAACCTGGGATGAGTTCCGGGAGGCTTCGCGCCGGCTCACGCGCCGCTCCCCGACGGGCGCCATTCAGCGCTCCGGCGCCTCCTTTGGGCTTGGGAGAAACGTGGCGCACGCCGCCGATATCTTCTCGGCGCTCGTAATGCAAAGCGGCAACCCCATATTCACCGAAACCGACAAGCGGTTCCATTTCACCGATACCGTGGTGGTCGAGGGGCAGTCCCGCGCCCCCGCCGCCTCCGCGCTTAAGTTTTATACCGACTTCGCCAACCCCAACTCGCCTTATTACACTTGGAACTCGTCTCAACCCGAATCGCGCGAGGCTTTCGCTCTCGGCAAGGCGGCGTTTTTCATCGGCTACGCCAGGGACTTGCCCGCGATTCTTGCCCAAAACCCGCATCTTAATTTCGCCGTCGCTCCCCTGCCCCAGCTTGTTATTGGGGATCGTATCTCATATGCCTCGTACGACTTTTTCACGGTCTCCAAATCATCCCGCGCGCCGGATATCGCCTGGGCGATTCTCACCTCCATATACCAAAAGGACATCGCCAAAACCATAATTGACACTTTAGTGCTCCCTCCGGCGCACCGCGACTTGATCGGGTCAAAGCCACCGAACAAGATCCTCCAGCCCTGGTACGACCAAGTCCTCTCGGCGCGGACATGGAGGGTGCCCAATCGCGAAACCGCCTGGCGGATTCTCCGCGATATGTTTGACGCGTCAGTAAGCGGCGGGCTTCAGGCCCCGGAGGCACTAAACCGTCTGCAGTCCCAACTGCAATCCATCGTCGACCGCTCTAGGTAGTACCGCAATATGCCAAAAGCCATTGGATCAGTCCCAAAATATGCATACGCGCTGGCGGTCATCGCGGCGCTCGTTTTTCTGCTCTTGCCCCTCGCGCCAGCCACTGCAGCCGAGGGCTTGGTTCCTTGCGGCAACCCCGGCCAGCCCGCGTGCCAACCCTGCCACATCGTGGTTCTGGTGATACGGCTGATTAACTTCGGCATTAAGTATCTTGCGGTACCGCTTGCGATTCTCATGTTTATATGGGCAGGGTTTACGTACGCGCTCTCGGGGGGCTCCGATAAACGCATCCAGTCCGGCAAGACGATTCTGACAAACACGGTCATTGGCCTTCTGATTGTCTTTGGCGCCTACTTTATCGTGGATACAGCGATCAAGGCGCTAACCGGAGATTTCAGAAACAAGAATTTCATCGGTGCCTTCGGTCCCTGGAATGCCCCGACGCTGGAGGGAACATGCGGGCTCCCGCCGATAGAAAAAGCACCCGAAGGACTTACATTGCAGCAATCTGAAAGTAAGGCGCTAGGCTTAATTAAAACTGTTGCCAATACGATCGGGATAGTCTTAATGGGGCTCTCGGTTCTGATGGTGCTTTACGCCGCCTTTCTCTTCATCACCGGCGGCGGAAACGAAGATAAGATCGGGACGGCCAGAAAGGTGCTGATCTTTGCGCTCATCGGAGTGGCGGTAGCCTTGCTTGCCTATGCTATTCCAACACTTGTAAGTTCCATCTTCTCTAATACTTCGACTCCGCCGACCTAATATAGGCAACGCATTATGCTAAAACGTCTTTCTTATACATTTAAAGTCGCGGCTGTGGTTGTAGTTTTTGCGTTGCCTCTTTTAGTGTTAGGCCAGGGAGGATACGATTCTCCCATTCAGGCAAAAACCATCGACCAGATCCTGGACGTCATTATCAAATTCGCCGTCGGCATAATTACTCCGCTCTCGGCACTCGCTGTGATGGTGGCTGCGTTTCTATACATCACCGCCGGCGGTAGCGAGGAGCGCGTAAAGCAAGGGCACAAGGCTCTGACCTACGGCGTCATCGGGATTGCCATTGTGCTTTCGGCTCAATTCCTGAAGGACGTGGTGATAGGCATCGCGGGCGGCGCGACTCGGGCCGAGAACCTAGCCAGATTTCTGGAAAACGTGGTGCGCGCCTTCGGCGCAATCTTGATGGGCATTTCGGTGTTGGCTGTATTTTATTCCGCGTTTTTATTCCTTACCGGCGGCGGGAGCCAGGAAAAGGTAGAAACAGCCCGGCGCGTGCTTACCTATGCCATAGTTGGCGTAGCGGTTGCACTTTTGGCTTTCGCTATTCCTGCACTTGTGAAGCTAATTATATCAGTTCCTTAATCACTAGCGATTTATATCGAAGTTGCCCCCCTGTGGAAACTATTGGTTGCGTATTACGGGCGCGTGGGATATGATTTTTCTAGGTATATAACACTCTAAAACTTAGGGATAAAGGGATTCAGAATTATTATACAATTTATATAGAATATTCCATGAGAAAATTTCTATCATATACTATAAGTTCTACAGTAGTTGGTATTCCTTGGGTTGTAGCCGCACAAGGAAGAATCCCAACATATAATCCGGTGCCAGACTTCGCTGGTCCACAGGCTTTTATAGACAAAATGGGGATCATCGCGAATTGGCTTGGTGGCATTATACTAGGTATTGCAGTGATTATGATTATTTACGCCGCATTCACCTTTCTGACGGCCGGAGGTAGCGAGGAAAAACTGACCACTGCTCGCAACACGCTAATTTATGCGCTCGTTGGTGTCATTGTGGCACTTCTTGCCTTCGCACTTCCTGCAGTCGTTCGAACATTTCTGGTTTAAGAATATAGCTCAAACAACAAAACCCCCGTGCGCGATGCGCACGGGGGTTTCCGTTTCGGGCCTTCGAGTTCATAGTTAACGCAACCTCCGGCCCGCCCGCCCCGACAATAGCTTAGCTTTTTATGCTATGTATTAGCGCTCTGGGTATATACCAACGCTCTTGGTATAGGTTAACGCTACTCTTGCCATACACCCATGCTCTTGTTATCGGTTAACACTCTTGCTATTATAATACGCGATAGCGTATTATAATAGCAGAGATAAGTATAAGGATATTGAAAAATATTTCTTGATGATATTCTAATGATACTTTCATGGTTTTTGTAAGTTCGCCCAAGCAAGATTTAAGATTACTCATGATTATTCTTTCTTATTAAAATGGTCGCAAGAAAGCGGAGGGGTGAGGTGGAAAAACTGATCTTAGCGGTAATTTTGAGCGGCGCCATTGCGGTTGCGGCCGCCACTCTCCCGGGATTGGCGCTTGCCCTCAAGCCATTTTTGGTGAAGAAACGGCAGAAGATCAGCCGCGCCTCGCTTGAAGCGGCGCTGAAGCGCTTTCGAGAACGGCGGCTGGTCGAGTTTGTTTCTCGCGGCGGCAGGGTCTTTCTGCAAATAACCGAGCGGGGTAAGAAGCGCCTGCGGGCGCTTGAATTAGAGGATTTACGGCTCGACGTGCCGAAAAACTGGGATAAAAAATGGAGCGCCGTGCTTTTTGATATCCCGGAGACCAAAAAAACCGCCCGGGACGCTCTGCGCCATAAACTTCGCCAGCTTGGCTGTTTCCAGTTCCACAAAAGCGTATTCGTCCACCCGGCGCCCTGCGAGGATGAGATTGATTTTTTAGCAGAACTTTTCAATATCCAAGAGTATGTAACAGTTTTCCGGACGCCATCACTGGGTAAGCAAGAATACCGCGCTTATCGCTTTTTTGGGCTTCTGCCCTAGAATTGAATTATCAAACCGCCGCCGCTATTTCTATTGCCAATTATCTAGTCTTGCTATTTTCCGATTGCAACAGAAGCCGATCGACACACTCACTTTCTCACTTTATTCCTTCTCACTTTTTCACACCCTTTCGCATTCCTGCACAGAATTACTTCTTGCTATTATTTCACGCTATAGCGGCCTTGACTGATTTAATTGGTTGATTTTTGCGGCACGCAACGGATCG
>Ga0209211_10004398_pt1 | contig 21939 bp, 22 predicted proteins | sample RifGroA2_FD_183992 | JGI IMG/M metagenome (GOLD analysis project Ga0209211, IMG submission 183992) | Groundwater microbial communities from Rifle, Colorado, USA - Groundwater A2 (SPAdes) (version 2) | ecosystem: Environmental > Aquatic > Deep subsurface > Groundwater | place: Rifle, Colorado...
CTGATTCTTGGGACACTACTCATAATGCTATTACCGGTAGTTCAGCCAATTACACCAGCGCCACTTGGTTGGTAAATTCCGCAAAAATTATTAGCACTGGCAAAAAAGTATCTTTATCACCTGGCGAAGTGCGCTTGGCTGCCCGCAGCGGCGGTGGGGGTAGTAGTAGTATTAAATACAAAATTGAAAGGGGTTTTATACCATTTGATACATCGGCACTGCCTAACGATGCTTTCATTACTGAGGTGAAACTGAAATTATTTGTTGACGCCAAATTAAATAATGATAATGACGGCGCTGACTGGGTAACGGTGGTGCAAGGTTTTGAGCCCAACACCGCGAGTTTAAGCACGGCTGATTATGATTTGGCCGGGAGTGTTAATAGTCCGGTAGAGGGTGTGGATGTAACTCAAAGAAAAGATATTACTGGCGTAGCCACGGGGCAGTATTTAACATTTAATCTTAATACTACTGGACGAAGCTGGGTTTTAACTAACGGGTACACCAAATTGGCCGTACGTGAAGGCCATGATGTGCTGAATATTCCGGTTGATGCCGAATCACAATTAACCATAAGATCGTCCGAATATGCCGGTACAGCTTACGACCCTGTATTGGAAGTTACTTACAGCGTTCCAGCGCCCACTGTTACATCAACTTATACCTATGACGCTTCGGGCCAGCGTGTTAAAGTTGTATCAGGAGGAGTAACTACTATATATCCGACCAAGTCATATAATGTAGATAGTATGGGTAAGAAAATCAAGCACATTATGGCAGGGAATGGTATGGTTGCGACTATAGAAACCAGTGGAGTAACAACAACGCCTCACTATATTAGCACTGATCATTTGACTGGTTCGAATGTAGTTTCCAGCGTCACAGGTACTTTAGAAGAACTAATGGACTATTATCCGTTTGGGAGTATCAGGTTGGATGAAAAGTCTGGGGCGTTTAACGAACAAAGGAAGTTTATTGGGCAGGAGTATGATGTAGATACAGGTCTAAATTATCTTAATGCTAGGTATTACAATAGTAATATAGGACGTTTCATCTCCCAGGACCCGCTGGCTATAGAGTCACTTCAAACCACGGATGCTAAAAAGTTCGTTGCCATTATCTCTAATCCTCAGAATTGGAATACTTACAGTTATGCGCTGAATAATCCGCTTGTAGCGGTCGATCCCACAGGTTTATATACAATAATAGTTCCAGGAACATGGAATAGCCAAGAGGCCTGGAATAATTCCGATGCAGGTAAATCTTTTCAGGCTTCGGTAAGTAATACGTTTAACGAAACAAGAAAAACCGAAGTTTTTCAATGGTCCGGTGATGATAATGATTTTGCAAGGATGGGTGCCGCACAGGGTATTGTCAATAGCATTAAAAATTATCAATTTGCTGAAGGCGAGAAGCTAAATATCGTTGGTCATAGTCATGGCGGCAATATAGGTATTCTAGTCAGCCAGATGATCGATAGAAAAATTGATAATCTCGTAACGCTTGGTACACCCGTCAGATCAGATTACCAACCAAATTATGATATGATAGGACGGCACGTTAATGTATACAGTAGTCTGGATTTGGGGCAGAAGTTCGCCGGCGGACAGTTTTCTGCCACAGGGCTGTTAGGCCGATTGTTTGGTAAAACTGGGGCTAGTATCGGCGATGCTCTGTCTTGGGGTGAGTTTGGGCTTGCGGGGCGGAAATTTAATGGAGCAGAGAATATAAATGTCACCATACCAAGTTTCAATATTAATCCTATAAGATTGCATGCAAATTTATGGCGAGATGCTGGAGTTTGGACAAAGGTTGAAACTCGGCTTAATGCTATTAAATAAAATTATTAGTTTGATATGAAAAAATACATAAAATATATATTACTAACAGCCCTGATTGTTTATTCGATAATTTATGTTTACGATGAGATTACTCTAAGGGGGGGAAACACTGGGCTCTATATGTTTTTCAATATACCGTTAGGATTAGGCCAAATTTATTTTTCAATCCGCTTACTTAACACTGATTTGAAGTGGCTAAAAGTCATCGCAATGATAGGAGTTATTACCGCATTGCTAGTTTTGGTTCCGCCGCCCGTTTATTACGCATTCTTGTAAGTTGATATTATTTAGTGCAGATTTGCGCACAGTATAACTACTTTACTGTAAATTTTGACCTCTTCGCAAGCAAAACTCCTCCGAAATTGATTTTTGGCTGGGTTTATGGGATAATTTTGTTAGAAAACAGTAAATACGTAAATAATTACGTAATTAATTACCTATGCCAGTGCGAAAAATTGGGGAATCAAATATCCGTAAACTCACTAAGATAGGCGGTATGTCACTTGGGCTCACTTTACCTATTGAGGTCGTTCGGAAATTGGGGTGGAAGGAGCGGCAGAAAGTTGTGGTTAAGGTTGAGCGCAAGAGAATCATCATTAGGGATTGGAAAAAGCGGTAATTTATGGCTAGAAAATTCTCAATCAAAAATCTTAAGAATGCACGACGAGCAAAGAACGACGAGTTCTATACTCAATACGGCGATATTCAGAAAGAGATTGAAAAGTATCTGGATTATGATCCCAATACTTTTCACAATAAGGTAGTATATTGCAACTGCGATGACCCCTTTGAAAGCAACTTCTTTCGTTATTTTGTGCTCAATTTTCAAAGGTTTGGATTACGACAGCTTATCACCACTAGCTACAAGCCCTCGCCCATAGCAACCTCAATCTACGCCTACGATTCCTCTGGCCAGCGTGTTAAAGTAACGAGTGGAGGAATAACTACTGTGTATCCAACTAAACTATATAATACTGATGGAACTACACCCATGAAACATATCTTTGCGGGCACCACTACAGTCGCCACCATCAAGGGTGCTGGCGCCAGCGCCTCGCCGCACTACATCACTACTGACCACCTGACTGGTTCAAATGTAGTTACCGCATCATCAGGCACGCAAGAAGAACTAATGGACTACTATCCGTTTGGGGCTATTAGGTTGGATGAAAAGGCTGGCACGTTCAGCGAGCAAAGAAAGTTTACAGGATATGAATATGATACTGATACAGGTTTAAACTATGCCCAAGCTCGTTATCAGAATCCAACCCTTGGTAAATTTATTTCCCAGGACCCCGTATTCTTGGCAGTCGGAAATAATTATCAAATAAAAGAGAAGACAGGACTTAACCTCGATAAATACCTTTCCGATCCCCAGGGATTCAATAGCTATTCCTATGCCAGAAACAACCCTTTGAAACTGATTGACGAGGACGGAGCATGGTTCAAAGAATTTTTGATGGGCCAGCAATCATGGAGTAGTTTCCAATTAGAAGTCGGAGAGGCTGCTAACCAGCTTGGTCAAAATAGTCCTACATGGAATGCTGCGATGGATCATCCATATGTAGCGGGAGCCGCAGTGGGTATCGGTGTTGGGGCTGGAGCATATGGCACAGTTGCTGTGGGATCGCAAATAGCAGTCGGCATACGCCTTGGTACGCTGAGCCAGTTGCCGATGGCAGATAGAGTAAATACTATAGCCAATAGAGGTTTTGATGCTATTCAGAAAGCTACTGGTTTTACTAAATCCGGTGCTATTCAGACGATACAATCTACAGGCAAGTCATTGGTTGATATGCGGCCGGGCAATGTAGGATATATCAACACAATTTCTACTGTCGCAGATAAAGCAATCAGAATCACAACAACATCGAATGCCTCGAAGATTATTTCAGCTGGTGTGATAAGTCCAGCATCTAAAGTTGGACGGTATATATCATCCGGTGCTATACAGGCAGTGCCAGTTATAACATCAATTGCCCAAAGTATCACTCGAGCAATAACAAGTTTGATAAAATAATATGATTAAAAAAATTACCCAAGAAATTGATAAAATAATTAAAGAGAAAAACGAGAATCCTAGATTGAGGGAATTAGTTTTAAAAGTCATGATGAACCATAAGGATTTTCCGAAGAAGTTGGTTAATATGTGCAACGACATACATGATGAAGATTCTTTTACTTCTGAGGATGAAGAGGCGAAAGAGGACGGAATGCGTACTTTTGCTGAGTTCGCAGAAAGGTTACAAAAAATTAAACAAGAAAACATAGAATTTTGGGATCAAGCCGAGCAGAAAACTGCCACAAAGCCAGAATAGGACGCGAGTGTGCAAGTGGCTGCTTGTTTAGCGGCAGGTAAATAAGTATGTTTAAGGGATTAATACCATAAAAAAGAACCTTTACGTTATTGGCATAGCCTTTCTGTAGGCTAGATGAAAAAGCAAGCACATTCAGCGAACAACGAAAATTCATAGGCTATGAATATGATGCTGATACAGGTTTGAACTATGCTCAAGCCCGTTACCAGAATCCGAGTCTAGGGCGGTTTATAAGTCAGGACCAGGCCTTCCTTTCAGTGGGGGATAATAACCAAATTAAGCAAATAACGGGACATGAATTACAGCAGTATTTAAGTGATCCGCAGAATCTAAATAGTTATAGTTATGTAAAAAATAACCCATTAATTGTGATAGATCGTAACGGAAAATGGATTGCGTACCTGTTAGGTGAAAAAAATGCTGTTGCGCTAGGAAATTGGGCAAATGGTAATGCGGTTGCGCAGTATGCTACAGACCATCCGGTTATATCTGTTGGAGCCATCACTATCGGCGCTGGCGCTATAGCTGTTGGTGGGGTTTACGCCGCAGGTGGGAGTATTGCGTGTGGCAATTTATGTCCAGCCGCAGCATCAATCATTGACTCTATTGGAAATTACTTCAGCTCGCAAACTGATAAAGCCGCCAAAGCTTTAAACAATACAAGCTTTAGAGATCTACAAGTTGTACCATCTGCTCACCAAAAATTAGATGCATTATCGCAAAAGTTTGGTTTTAGTGCGAATGATATTCTCAGTCAAGCGTCAAAGAGCGCACAAAAATTTGTAGATAATGCAAATAATGGAAATATTAATACATGGATCCCAAGGCCTGACGGTGGGCAAGGATTAATAAGAGTTACAACCAATCCCGAAATGAATCGAATAATTTCGGCAGGGCTTAATACGATAGAAAATGTAAAAAATGGCATTGTAAATGGAAGATTTACACCATTAAAATAATAAATTTATGGCCTATAAAGATGCGCTAACTAAAAAAATATATAATCTAATATCAGGTAAATGGGGTGTTCCAGAATTTGAAAAGGAATATTATAGATATTTCCTTGAGCAGGTTCCGGAGGGTTCGTTAACATTGCCCCAAAGTACTTTTTACGGTTTAGTTCAGGAAAAATTAGATTGGACGGCTGAAAATCCAAATGAGCAAGAAAAAAAAGACGGATGGTTTAATTATCCAGAGTATATTGAATGGTTAAAAATAAATACTCAGCTTTTTCAAGAAAATGAGGAAGGTTGGTATGAAAATTATATAAGGATGTTTAAAAATTAGTTCCCTTACAGTTTTCCCGACCAAGTTTTATGACACCAATGGCACGAAGAAAATTAAGCATGTTTTTGCTGGTGATACTGTAATCGCCACTATGGAAACTACAGGTACGACCACGACTCCTCACTACATTAGCACCGACCACCTGACTGGTTCGAATGTTGTAACCAATAGTAGTGGCGCGCAAGAAGAACTAATGGATTACTACCCCTTCGGTGCTATTCGGTTAGATGAAAAGGTGGGAACTTTCACAGAGCAGCGCAAGTTCATTGGTCAGGAATATGATACGGATACGGGACTTAATTATCTCAATGCTAGGTATTATAATTCATCAACAGGTCGATTCTTGTCTGAGGATTCTGAATTCTGGGCACTTAACGAAGACTACTTTACTAATCCTCAACTATGGAACTCCTATAGCTATGCCGTAAACAACCCGATTACAGGCAGTGACCCAACTGGCCCAGAAGAAAATAAGGCCGACGTTTCCGCCGCATACCTCCGGTTCCTGAATTGTTACCGATTGAAGTTCGGCGAGCCGCCTGCTGATAATGGCCCGCCAGAATTAACGGAACGGATGGGTTAAGTGAATGCGCCGACGGAGACTCGTGCAGCAGCAGCTGCTCACAATGCCGGTAAATTCCGAAACAAAATCCATAGGGTCGCTTACTATAGGCTGCCCTATGGGATTAATATTATATGTCAGGTAATAATCTAAAAAAGCTTGTTATTATACTTTTTTCTCCCCTAAATTAAGGGGGCGGCGGTCTGCCCGCTTCACCCGGCGAGGGATGGCAGGCGAGGCGGGGGACTGGTGGCAAGTGGCTATTTTCTAGATTCTCAATTCCCGATTCTTAATTAATTATTCTAGCTATCTATTGACTGTTAACCGTAGACTCAATATACTGTAACTATGTTAACCCAAGATGACATTAAGAATATTGGCGTGGAATTGGGTAAGGTGATTGAAGATAATATCACCCCAGCTTTGGATGAGCTACATACCGACGTAAAGGTTATTCAAACTGATGTTAAGGATATTAAAACTCGTTTGACTATTGTAGAAAATAAACTTGATCGTGCCCTGTACCACGAACTTGATTTACACAAGCGCTGGATTAATCAGTTGGCTGACAAGATCGGTGTAGAATTGCGTCGCGATTAGAATTTTCAAGAACTAATCATGGCAGCTAAGGGGCTATTAGCTGTTTTTTTGATTTTTACATTTTAATTTTTTTTATGTCAAAGCGAGTGTGACGTCTGGTTTTTGTCATTGCGAGTGTTAGCGAAGCAATCTTTTAAAATCGCCTCGCTATGAAATCAGTTATAAAAAATTTTCTTACCTGGCCTTTTAAATCCAGCCCGGTTTTTTAGTATTACCCTTCCCACAAAATTGTCCAGTCATTTTAGCATTGCGAACGTCAGAGTGGCAATCTAGGCCGCCTACTTCCGGCAATCCAAAAAACCCCACCAAAGTAAACTTAGGGGAAAAGTGTCCGATCAGACACTTTTCCCCATGTAAGAACTAACCATCCTCGATTTTTAGCTTACTATCTCGGCTCTAAAAACTCTTACCCAACCGCTTAATTTATACTCATTAATAAATTGCCGTAGTATTGGTACCGCATCACGGTTTAGAATCCAAACACTTTTTTGGAGTTGTTTGAATTCCCCCCTCTTCAAGAACAATCGTAAAATTCGCCGAGCGCGACTGGCCGCCTCGGGTACGTCAAAAATTACTAAAGTAGAGTAGCCGCGTGGCGAGGGCGGTGCCTGGCGCAGGGAATACAACAATACCGCTCGTTTACCCTTGTCGGTTAAATTGATAATTAAGCGATCACCCTGTTTTTTGGTGGTGATAAATTTTGCTCGCCGTAGCTGCTGTATACTTTCGCGTTGGGCAGCTTTTTTTCGATACGATTTTAATTCGGTCACTTGTTGGTGACCACCGCCAACTAAGTAAATTTTGCGGTACTGCTGTATTTCTAGAGCAATAGTTAGGCCGCGAAGCGCGTACCCCGCCAAAGCACTCAATAGTTTTTTAGTGGCGGGCGGGCTGGTTTTATTTGTCGTCATCACGGATATAATAGCAAAAAATCTTGTAGGGGAAAAGTGTCCGATCGGACATTTTTCCCCTACAATGGAATTATTACGAATTCTTTAATTTTTTTATTACGCGACCTTAAAACGCCTGCTAAGCCCGGCAAGGCGTGGGGTGTTTTGTAATTCATTCGGTGATGCTATATATTTTTCTGTGTTTTTAAAGAATTTGTAAAAAAGCCTAAAATCTGTTATAATTTAAGGCATCATATGACAAAATTTGCGCGTTGGTATTACACGGCAAGTTTTATAACCGTACTTATATTATTGGTCAGTGCTGGCGTTGTTTGGCGCTCATATACCGTCCAAGCCTTGGTATTGGCGCCGGGCGATGTGAACAACGTTGTGGGCTGGGCCTGGAGCGGCAACTCGGGCTGGATTTCTTTGAATTCAAAAAATTGCGATGATTTAAATAGCGTTAGTGATACCGACGTCGATCCATGTAACACTGTGGGCGTTGACTATGGATTGCGTTTAACCGTAAACAATGACGGTACGGGCGGAGATATTACCGGCAACGCTTGGTCAGAAAATCTAGGCTGGATTTGTTTTGGTACAAATTGTTCCGGCCCGCCGCCACTAGCTTCACCTGGTCTGGCCGTAGAATTTACTTGTAACGACGGTACCGAAACAGTGACTTGCGATGCCGTGTCATCGGCATATATTAATGGGTGGGCAAAAATAGTTAGCTTGGGCGACGCCGGATGGATAAAGTTATCCGAAGATTATTTGTCGGAAATAGATTTTGGCGAAACCAGCGCCGGTACTAAATTAGACGGGTATATGTGGCATTATGCCGGCGGTTCAACCCCAGCCTCGGCTTTTGGCGTGGGGTGGATTAGGTTTGCCGAAGGGCAGGAAGTTTTGTTTCCTTATTTGCGCGCCGAAGGTGGAGATATTTTCAGCCGCGGCAGCATTAGAACATTTTTTCCGGCGCCTAAAGATATTGGCAACGCGCAATTTTTAATTCACGTTAAAGGGTCGGCCATAAGCCGTTTTAATACCGACTTGGAATTGGCGTCCAATGCCGGCGCCTTGGCCTTGTGTCAGGTCGGTAATATTTGTCGGCAGGTTGATTACAGTTTAATTGTTAATGCCATTGATCCAACCATTGAAGAACCATATAATTTTCAATTGGGACGTTTTGACTTTTTGGGTTTGCGAACCAAAACCAACACCGCTCTTAGTTTGAATAAGTATGGCTATAAAGTTATTACCAGCGCGCCTAATTTTTCAGTGGCCCTAGATAATTCAATTTATGTTGTTAATGGTGATTACCAAGTAGATGCCGCCACGACCATTCCAAATGGTAATGATGCTAGCGGTGCCGGTACGGTGATAGTGCTGGGCGATATGATTATTAATAGTAATATTGAATATGACAATATTATTCCCGACACGCGGCAAGAGTTAGCCTCGGTGGCTTGGATAGTTATGGGCGATGTGATAATAAATCCATCGGTTACGAAAGTTGCGGGAAATTTTATAGTGTTTGGTACGCTGGGCGCAGCAGTTGGCGACCCACCAGTGGCAGTTGATAAGGTGTGCTATAAAGATGGAAATACTGTCGCCGCGCGTGACAATATAATTTGCACTAATGATGCCGGCCTATGTTCCGTGGCCGGGGAATCGTGCGTGCATAAATGCGCGGCCTTAGATTCGGATGGTTATTTGTATGACGGTTGCGGTAAATTTATAACCGGTGATCCCAATGGCGACAATAGTCAAAATAACCTGACAGTTTTGGGTACAGTTTTTGCGCGGCAATTTATTTTGTTGCGTTCATACGTTAATGTTATTACGCGCGCGGCCGCCGAAAGGTTTGTGGCTGACGGTAGAATTCAGCTTAACCCGCCCCCGGGTTTAAGTGATTTTGCTAAAGGATTGCCGACTTTTAGGCGATAGTAATTTAAAAACTTAATTAGCCTTAAATCGCAGCTTAGGAATTATTAGACCTTGTGATATAATTACAGCGTAACTCACTCTATTTTTTTAAACCAAAAATGAAGTTGTTTGCTAAAAAACAGTCATACTTAGGAATTGATTTGGGTACAGCCAGTATTAAAGTGGTGGAGTTAGCTAATGTGGGCGGCACGGCCCGTCTGGTTACCTACGGCTTTGCCGAATTACCAGTTGATGAAGTTAAGTTTGATGTTCACCAAAAAATAGAACAGTCAGCGTACACCTTAACACAAATTTGTAAGCGCGCTCGGGTGACGAGTCGCCAAGCCGTGGCGGCGCTGCCAACTTTTTCGGTTTTCAGTTCAGTGTTGACCTTGCCAGTTATGAACGAGCGCGAGGTCGGCCAGGCCTTAACTTACGAGGCAAAAAAAATCGTGCCACTGCCATTGGAAGAGATGATATTGGATTGGAAAATTTTGCATGATAAGCCAACGACCGAGGCTGGTAAAATATCTGTAGCCCCAAACCATCACGACAAAAGTATGCGCGTACTTTTAACGGCCGCACCTAAAAATTTAGTAAAACAGTATTTAGAAATATTTAGCCAGGCCAATTTAGAATTATTAAGTTTAGAAACCGAAGCCTTTGCGCTGGGGCGATCACTGCTTGGCAACGATCCATCGCTGGTGCTGGTGGTTGATATCGGCGCCTTAACAACCGACATCGTAATTGTGGATGATCACATTCCCGTGTTCAACCGCAGTATTGATGTCGGCGGTGTAACCGTTACCAAAGCCATTAGCAATAGCTTAAATGTAGATGAAGCCCGCGCCGAACAGTTTAAACGCGATGTCGGTATTGTGCGGGTAATGTCGGGCCCGAGCGGCGTGCCCAACACCATTAAGGAAACCATCTCGTCGGTGATTAATGAAATGAAGTATTCTTTGTCACTGTATCAAGCTGACCGGGAAAAAAACGTGGAAAAAATAATTTTAACTGGCGGGTCGGCGTTTTTACCCAATTTGGCCGAATATTTAGAAGAAATTTTTAAAATCAAAGTGGTGGTGGGCGACCCCTGGAGTCAAGTGGCTTACCCGACCGAACTTAAAGGTGTCTTGGATGAAATCGGGCCTCGTTATTCTACCGCCATCGGCCTAGCCTTAAGAGAAATACATAAATGATAGTAATGCAAAATGCAAAAATCAAAATGCAAAATTATATTTTTTATTTTTGATTTTTAAATTTTGATTTTCTGATGTCTGACATAAATTTATTACCACAAGATTTACGTAAGCGTGAGCAGGCCGAGCTTAGGCGGCCGGCGCCGCCCCAACCAGCAGCTGGTTTAACACAACCTTCGATTTTAGGTGAACGTTTAAAAGAAGCCGAGGCTAAGCCGGCGGGTCTTTGGCAAACTATTAAATCGTGGTTTAGCAAAATGCCCGAGCCGGTTAAGGAAATTAAAACCCCCAGGCCGCCGCCGGCCCGTACATACACCAAGGGTAAAATTTTAGAGGAAAAACCAGTATCCGGCGCTGGCTGGCAAGACGCAGCCCAAAGCTTTGCCAATTGGTGGCAAGGTTTATTTCGCCGCGTGGAGCAAAAACCATCAGCGTCAACGCCGGCCAAACCCAAACCTAAAGCGTCGGCGCCGGCCGCAACTTCGCCGGCGGCGCCAGCGGCGCCCGACGTGCCCATTGGCGTGGTGCTGGACGTAAACTTATTACCGGTAGGAGCGCAGCCATCGCAGGTAAAACCGTATACGAAAAAATTATGGATAGTGGCCGGTGTGTCAGTGTTAGTGGTGGCGTTGGCGTATGCTTTATTTTTTAGCTTAATTACTCATCAGCAGGTGGAAGTTAAAAGAGTCCAAGACGAAGCCAGACTACTGGCGGAAGAAGTCACGAGCTTACAGGGGCAGTTTAATGAGTTGGAATTAGTCAGCCGCAAAATGCTGCAAATAAAAAATTTATTATCCGGCCGGACCAACTGGTCCAAATTTTTTCAAGTTATGGAAAGCTTAACCTTACCCAATGTTAGTTTTAGAAGTATGTCTGCCACCAGCGATGGGGCTATAACCGTGCATGCGGAAGCCCTGACGGTGGGAGATCTGGCGCGGCAATTGCAGGTTTTCCAAGAGGCGACTGATGTGATAAGCGAGGTGGCTATTTCCAGCGTAACTGTATCAGCGGAGGACGAAACCAAAACGGCGTTTGTCACAACCAGTTTTCAAATTAATTTAGTTGATGGTTGGTTACAAAAATCCTAATTTATGCAGCTTAATCAAGATACCCAAGTTAGTTGGTGGCAAAAAACACTGGTGAAAAATTTCACTAGTTGGGCGACTTTAACTGCGCTGGTGGTAGTAATTTTATTTGGCTGGACGCTAATTTGGCCTAAGTATCAGGAGTGGCGTTCCATGACCCGCGCCCAAGATTTACAAGGGCAGCTGCGGCAGGAGCGGGTTAAAGTTGATAATCTAAAACAGCAAGTGGCGGCCTGGAACAGTATTAAGAACCAAACCTCCAGCGACTTACAGGCAATTTTACCCTCGACTATTGATATTCCTAATTTATTGGTTCAGCTTGAGGCGGTGGCGGCGCAATCGGGCTTTCGGTTTTTAGGCGTGTCGATTAGCGAAACCGGGGCGGCGGTTAAACGGCGCGGGGCCGGGACAAGCGTAAGTGAAGCCGGCGTCCGACCCATAAAAATTACCTTGAGTTTAGAGGGCCGCAGCTACAATAATTTTAAAGCCCTGTTAGAAAACATTCGTTCGTCTTGGCGCCTGTTAGAAGTTAATAGTTTTAGCTTTAGCGCTGGTCAAATTTCATATTCATTGGATTTAACCAGTTACTATTATCCACGATAACCCGTTTAAATTAAGTTAATAGCTAACAGTTGATAGTTTGTCCCGGCGGGACACCACCCGCCATTCGGCCTCGCCGTTCGAGGCCCCGAGGCCCGAGCGGGAGCTCATGGCCGAGGGGTAGGGTGGTACAACACAACTTAAGCCCGGGTCTATTCCTAATAATAAACTGTGAACTAATGACTAGATACTAAATTATGCCCAGTAATACAACTTCGCTTAAGCTCGCCCCGTACCAGAGCATCGGCACGGTACGGGACATCGCTTCAACTACCGATTACTATACTAGCTAATAATTGAACCTTAATGATCTCTACTAACAGCTCTTGGTGCGCGGGTTCGCACCGGCAAAAACCTTGTATCAAAACAACATGATTTATAAATCTTTATCTAATCATTTAACTATCAGCTTGGCTCGCTTATTTTTTGCCGAGCGAAGTTGATATACTAGGATGTTAATACCCAAGCAATTACCAACTTCAAAAGTCTTATTGTTAGTTAGCGTGGTGGTAGTGGCGCTAGGCATCAGCGGCTACTTGTTATATACCAATTTTTACGCTGATTCGGGAATTGGCGATAGGGTAAGTTCGGTTATCAGTAAAACCGTGGGCGGTGAAGATTTGTTTGCGCAACCATTGGCTTTGCCGCAAACAGCTGGTTTTGACGCCAACTTTTTCACCGACCCCAGCATAAGAATACTAAAAAGTTATGGACAAGTTCCGACCACGTCCCCGGGAAAGCCTGACCCCTTTACTCCTTTACCCGGCGGCGTAACGAGCTTGGAACGATAACATGACGGCGGCAGGTTCTAGGGGTATATCAACACTCGGAGCTATAGCCTTGACATCATTAGTTTTAATAGGCACTGTAATTTTAATAATCTTATACACCACTCGCGGTCAGGCCAAGCGTGATAGTACGCGTCAAAGCCATTTGCAAACTTTGGGTTTGGCCGAGGAATATTATTTTGACCGTTTTAAAACTTATGGAACGGTAGCCGATCTGGAACGGGTGGGCTTGCTGCCGACCGATATTAAGGATCCGGAAACTGGGCTTAGGTATGAACTGTACACCAATAACTTAAACGATGAATGGTGCGCCTGGGCTGGTTCGGAATCTAACCAATCATTTTACTTTATTCACCACGAAGCGGGGGCGGGTCAGGTTAATAATCAACCAATAAATTTAGCAACTTGTAAATCATCATTATAATATGGCTACAAAAAAAGATTTCGGCGCCTTTCTGGTTGAACAAAAAATTATAACCCAGGCGCAATACGACGAACTTAGTCAGCAAGCGGAAGTCGAGAAGAGAAATATGGAGGAGGTTATGCTGGAACGGGCGGTTTTAAGGCCCGATGTTATGCTTAAGGCTAAAAGCAGTTTTTTTAATTTTCCGGCTGTGGATTTGACGCGTGAAGATATTCAAGACGACGTGTTAAAGTTGGTGCCGTTGGAATTGGCCCAGTATTACCAGATCGTGCCGTTTAAGCGTAAAGGCCGAGAAGTGTGGCTGGCCATGGTGCACCCGGAAAATTTTAAGGCCATGGAGGCTATAGATGTTCTAGCCCGACAAAATGGCTGGCGGCCAATTTACGCCATTACCACCAATGAAAGTCTGTTGCAGGTGTTGCGACAATACAGCACCCTAATGGCCGAGGTATCGGAAGCTTTAAAAATGGCCGAAGGCGAAGACCAAAGCATCTTGCACGATAAAACCGAAAAAACTGTAGACTTTGAGCAAGTCTTAAAGGCCGCCCCGGTTTCTAAAATGGTGTCGGTTATTTTGCGGCACGCCGTGGAACGCGGCGCGTCGGATGTTCATATTGAACCGGGCGAAGCTGATACGCGGGTGCGTTTTAGGATCGATGGTATTTTACATACTTTATTAACTTTGCCGAAATACATTCATGCGGCGGTCGTATCACGCGTTAAAGTGCTGGCCAATTTAAAAATAGACGAAACTAGGTTACCTCAAGACGGCCGCATTCGCTTGAAGGTTTTAAGTAAAGTTATTGACTTTCGTGTTTCCACCTTGCCGGTAGTTGGAAATGAAAAAGTGGTGATGAGAATTTTGGACCCGACCACCGGCGTGCGGACGTTTGAGGGTTTGGGATTTACTGGCTACAAACTGCGCGTGTTGGTGGAGGCCATCAAAAAACCGCACGGCATGTTTTTGGTTACCGGTCCAACCGGTAGTGGTAAAACCACCACTTTATACGCTGTACTGAATATTTTAAACCACGAAGATGTAAATATAATAACCCTGGAGGATCCAGTAGAATATTTTTTATCAGGCGTTAGTCAATCACAAATTAATACTGAAGTCGGTTTTACCTTTGCTTTTGGATTGCGATCGATATTAAGACAAGACCCGGATATTATTATGGTGGGAGAAATTAGAGATTCCGAAACAGCCGAGCTGGCTATTCACGCATCGTTAACCGGACACGTTCTGCTTTCTACCTTACACACCAATAACGCCCCTAGCGCTATTCCACGTTTGATAGATATGCATATGGAGCCGTTTTTAATCGCCTCTACCGTCAATGTGATTATCGGCCAGCGGTTAGTGCGTCGTTTATGTGAAAATTGCAAAAAAGAAGCGGTGTTGCCTAAAGACGAGATCGCCAAAATCGAAGAGGCTTTTTCTAAAATGGGAGAGGAGGCTAAAAAAGAAATTCCTTCTAAACCTTGGAAAGTTTATGATGCGGTAGGGTGCAACCAATGCGAAAACACTGGTTACCGTGGACGGACCGCTATTTCTGAAGTGTTGATTAACACACCTAAGATGCAACGTATTGTAGCCGAAGGAGCTAAGCCTTATGAGATCGAAGCCGAGTTTATGGCCCAAGGGGGCACCAACCTAATTCAAGACGGCTATTTTAAGCTACTGGCGGGCCAAAGTTCGCTGGAAGAAGTAATTTCCGTGGCGCAGGAATAATAAAAATGCAAAATTTAAATATCAAAAATCAAAATTTTATTATTTTCAAATTTTGGTTACCTTGCGTAACCACCCCGCTGTCGGCGGGGTGAAAGCTAAGCTTTCACTGTCATTTTGCATTTTGATTTTTTAATTTTAATTTATTTTCGTGTCCACAACCGATAACCTGACAATTTCCCGAATATTAACTTTAGGTGCCGAGCGGCAGGCGTCGGACATTCATTTAAGCGTCGGTAATCAGCCAGTATTAAGGCGCGGCGGTAAGCTAGAAGTTTTAACCGGCGAAGCGGTATTGACGCCGGAAATATTGCAGCAAATTGTAACCACCATTCTAACGCCCGACAAACAACAAGTATTAGTTAAACAGAAATCAGTGACCGTCGCATACAACTTTAGCAATCGGGCGCGCTATCGCGTTCATGTTGATTTTCAAAAAGATGTTCCGGCGGTGGATTTACGCTACATACCGTTGGCTGTACCCAAGCCCGAACAGCTGGGTTTGCCTAAAGAATTTCTTGAGCTTGCCCGCCATAACCAAGGGTTAATAATTGTGTCGGGTCCTTTAGGCAGTGGCCGCACTACGGCGGTGGCCTCGCTTTTAGACAGCATTAATCATAGTGCCGGTAAGCACCTTTTAACCATTGAGGATCCCATAGAATATTTATTGGTAAACGACAAATCACTTATTAAACAGCGTGATTTAGGTGATGACACACCCAGTCTGCCGCAAGCTTTAGACGATGTTAAAGTTGAAGATGTAGATGTCATCGCCGTAGACGTATCGGTGCCGCCATCGGCCTGGCCAAGGCTGGTTAATTTAGCGGGCGCTGGTATTTTAGTAATTGTTATAGCCGGCGCTGATTCCACAGTTAAAGCCTTAGAGGCGTTAGATATGAATATGGTGCCGGGTATAGATAAAGCCGGTTTCCAAAATTTATTAGCCGAGGTTTTTTTGGGCGCCACTTGTCAGCGGCTGCTGCCTCGGGTCGGCGGCGGCCTGGTGCTGGTGTCAGAAATACTTTTAGGAACCCAACCGGTTAAAGCGCTGCTGCGGGACAGTAAAATATTGCAGCTGCAGTCGGTACTGGAAACGTCGCGCGATGAAGGCATGATTTCTTTAGAAAGGAGGTTGGCCGACCTAGTGAAGACCGGCGAAGTCATATCCGCAGAGGCGATTGGGCAAGCTTCGCGTCCGGACGCATTAAAATCAATGTTGAAGGTAAGATAAATTTTAAAATCCAAATGCCAAAATCCAAATTACAAACCAAATCCAAAGGCCAAAGCGCAAAACTATTTAGTCATTTGGATTTTGAGCTTGCTTTGACATTTGAGCTTTGACATTTGAGCTTAAATTATTTATGGCATTATTTGAATATCAAGCCAAAAGTTTAGAGGGGCAGACAGTTCGCGGTGTGGTGGAGGCGCCCACTAAAGAGGTGGCCACTGAAATATTAACCGATCGCAGTTTTACCCCCTTGTATGTAAAAGAGCGTCGGGCCAGCCGCTTTACCTGGCTCGCCGGCACGCGGTTTTCACGCATTAAAAGTAGAGACATTGTCATTTTTTCTCGGCAGCTCGCCGTAATGTCTTCGGCTACCTTGCCCATTGTTACCGCGTTGCGAATTTTGGAAAAACAAACAGCTAACCCCAAATTAAAAGTTATAGCATCGGAGATCGGCGACGAGGTAGAAGGCGGCGCTAAGTTGTCGGCGGCCCTGGCCAAATATCCCGATGTGTTTTCCAGTTTTTATATAAACATGATAACTTCCGGGGAAACTTCGGGAAAAGTAGATGAGGTGCTAAATTATTTGGCTGATGAACAAGAAAAAAATTACGACTTAACTTCGCGCATTAAAGGCGCCATGATTTATCCGGCGTTTATTTTGGGTGGATTGTTAATTGTCGGTGCAGTTATGATGATATACGTGGTACCAAAATTAACAACTATTTTAGAGGAAGCCGGTACCGAACTACCATTTTCGACTAAATTACTAATTGCGGTCAGTAATTTTTTAGCTAATTATTGGTGGTTGCTGCTAATAATATTAGTCGGTGGTTTTTTCCTGTTTCAGTTATACGCGCGCACGCCGCGCGGTAAGCACTTGTGGCACACCATCCAATTAAAAATTCCTATTGTCGGTACAATTTACCGCCATATTTATTTAGTGCGTTTTACCCGGTCTATGTATACATTGGTAATTGGCGGCGTGCCTTTAACCCGGAGTTTGGAAATAGTATCGGGGGTCGTGGGGAGCGCGGTTTTTGAAAATTTAATCAAGCGCACTATTAGAGAAGTAGAAGACGGCAACTCTATCGCCACCATTTTTAACCAAAGTAAAGAAGTTCCGGCCATGGTTTCGCAAATGATGATAGTGGGTGAAAAAACCGGCCGATTGGAAGAAATTTTTAAGCGCCTGTCCGACTTTTATACCCACGAGGTAGATAGCTTGGTAACCAATTTAGTAACGCTGTTAGAGCCGATTATTATGTTGGTTATGGGCGTAGCTGTTGGTTTTATCGTGTCTTCCATATTATTACCGATGTACAGATTATCCGGCTCTTTTTAAAATTTAAATTTCAAAATTACAAGACATTCTAATATGTCATTGCGAGGCTTTTTACGAGCCGAAGCAATCTAACTGATTTAGATCGCCACGCTCCGCTCGCGATGACTGTAATTAATGCGTTTGGGTTTTGGATTTGATTTGTAATTTGGATTTTGACACTTCGACGACAAGCCCCAATGTTTAGCATTGGGGAACCAGCGTCGCCAGCCCGCCGGGCTTGTTGCTCAGTGTCGCGCGCGAAATATAGATAGTCAAGCCCCAATGCTTGGCATTGGGGTTACCTAAGCGCGCTTGACATTAAGTCATTGGACATTTATTTGACATTGGAACTTGGAAATTTGGATTTAAATATCGCAGTGCACCTTTGACTTATAGGTTATATGCCTGTTGATATTTATTCCAATCCGTGTTATACTTAACCAGTAACTTCTTTACTCTTTGACTAGAGTTTTTAGGAAAGGGGGTGAGATAATGAAAATTCGCAAAGGTTTTACTTTAATTGAATTATTGGTCGTAATTGCGATTATTGGTATTCTCTCCACCCTCGCGGTAGTTGCTTTAAACAACGCCCGAGAAAAGGCCAGAGATGCTAAGCGTATTGCTGACATTAAGCAGGTTCAAACCGCGTTGGAGTTATACTTTACTGATAACCAGACTGGTTATCCATTCTTGGGTACGGTTACATATCCAATAACATTGGGCTCGGGTACCAGTTGTACAACCGCTTGTGATGTATTAGATGAAAGCGCTGCTGGCTTCGTAGACACAGGCGTGGGCACAATCTACATGGGCCTAGTACCGGCTAATCCGTCACCTGGAGGCACTGCCTACACTTATGACACAACCGACGGGTCAGATTATTGTATCGCGTATACACTTGAGGGAGATACAGGCGGTTTAGTAGCCGGCGCAGTTGCCGCTACACCAAGTGGAATGACGAATTCTGCGTGTCCATAATCTATTACTATTCTTAAATTTAAGAATTCCAAAACCCCCTCCTTTTTTGAGAGGGGTTTTGGTTTGGGCATTCCCCGTCATCGCGAGACGATTCAGTATGTCATTGCGAGGAGTATCAGCGACGAAGCAATCCCGAGGCATTATTTTGAGATTGTCACCCTACGGGTGATCTCCCAAAGGGACGACTTCGCTCGCACTCGCAATGACAAAAAAAGTGGGGATTGCTCCGGCCAATATACATCACCTATAATTACCAATCCACTATGATATAATGATATATCATAGTGGCGGCGCTAAAGTAAAGTTATTGGTAAAAGATGCTTTGGTCATTTGTATCAGGCGCCTTATTTACACTGCCGGTTGCCCTGGCGGCTTTGTTTTAGGTCAACAGCTATTTATCTGACCCAACTTCTAAATTTCTAAATATTTATCACGTACTATACTTGTGACGGCCGCATCAATCACAGTACCATAAAAAAATACAGTGCCGGCGCGGTCATAAAACTTTATTTTACGGCCAAAATATGATAAAATTAAGTCAAATATTATGGATGTTACTTTATTTTTAGCCGTCATTTTCTTTTTACTAGGTTTGGCTTTGGGTAGTTTTTTTAATGTGGTGATTTTACGGCTGGTGGCAGAGCAAAGCATATCGGGCCGCTCGCATTGTCCGCACTGCGGCACGCAGTTAAAGTGGTATGACAATATACCTTTGTTGTCTTTTATTTGGCTGCGGGGCCGGTGCCACTATTGCCATAAACATATCTCCTGGCAATATCCGTTGGTTGAGTTGGCCGCTGGTCTTCTGTGGCTGGTTGGCTATCTTGTCATTGCGAGCGGTAGCGAAGCAATCTCATATTCTAGTCAGGGGATTGCTTCGTCCTCGACTTGGCTCGGACTCGCAATGACATGGGGGGGTGGACTCGCAATGACACCAGCGGGGTGGTTGGCAGTAATAACTTTCGGCATCTTTGCGAGCTTCTTATTAATATTATTTGTATTTGATTTGCGGTGGTATATTTTACCTGACGTTATCACGTTATCAGGATTAGTTGCGGCGTTGGCTTTAAATTTTTATTTAGGCAAAGACTGGCGTTGGCTTGTAGGCGCAACTATTTTAGGCGCGGCGTGGTTTGGTTTTCAATACGCGGTGTCGCGCGGTAAGTGGGTAGGTTCGGGTGATATTCGTTTAGGCGCCTTAATAGGCGCGATGCTCGCTAGTTGGCAAGGTTTGGTAATGGCTTTATTTGGGGCATATCTTTTAGGCAGCGTGGTGGCAATTCCACTTTTAGTATTAAAGAAAAAAGGGCTAAAAAGTGAATTGCCATTTGGAACTTTTTTAACCCTAACCACGCTTACGGCTTTATTATGGGGCGATCAAATTTGGCAGTGGTATATTCTGTTGTTATGGTAGAATAACTGTATAAATCCTAAATTCGAATATCTAAATTCTAAACATACTTACCGCAAATTTAAATTCAAATTTCAAAGCTCAAATGCCAGTTAAAATCCTATGTTAATTAAATATCCAATATCCAAGTTTCAATGACAAATAAAGCTAAAAATCCCAATGTCAAAAAGAATTTTGATTTAGAGGAGCGCACTGCCAATTTCGGTGAGGCGATTATCGATTTTGTTAAAACTTTACCCAGAAACGTCGTCACTATTCCGCTGATTAGTCAGCTAGTGCGGGCGGGCACTAGTATTGGTGCTAATTATATGGAAGCAGATGGGGCAAGCACCAAAAAAGAGTTTCGACACAAGATAAGTCTATCTCGAACTGAAGCCAAAGAGAGTCGGCCCTGGCTACGAATGATTGCTCGGGCGGTCCCGGAACAGAAAGATGCAGCACGACGGTTGTGGCAGGAAGTGCAAGAGTTGGTTTTTATATTTTCCGCTATCTTAAAGTGACAATGGACATTAGGTTTTGGACATTTATTGGAACTTGGGATTTGGTCATTAGAATGTCGTAATTTGGATTTATATGTTGTTATCACCACGAACTATAATTAGTAAGCCCGCAGGCTTTACTTTAATAGAACTTTTAATTTCCATTACAATTTTTTTGATTATCACGGGCATGGTGATTGTTAATTTTCATTCGGGTCGTTACCGCGATGAGTTGGTCGGCGCCGCCGAAGCTATATCCACCTCCATTAGAGAAATGCAAACTGCCACTAATGCCGGTGATGTGGTGGAATGCGTTCCCGCCACCCCCGAACCGCCCGATAACGGCTTTGGCTTTAATTTAGTCAAAGATAGTTTTGCGGCCAAAACTTTTGGCGATTGCGCTGGGTTGCAGCCAGATGATTATAGGTATGATGCTTTAGACGAACTGGTAAAAGATGTCAACTGGAATACAAAAGTGCCGGTAACAAAAATACAGATTAATACCGGCACGGGGATTAATGAAGTCAATTCTTTAGATATAGTGTTTTCACCGGCGTCAGAAAAAGTACGTCTTAATGGTAGTGATGCTTATACCAGCGCTATCATCACTTTAACGCACGATAAAACCAATCGTCAGGTGGAAGTGCAAGTTAACTCCATCACCGGTCAAGTATTTATTGTTTATTTATAATGATAGATTTTAGATTTATTAATTTAAGGCGCGGCCAAGGTTTGTTAGAGGCTATTTTAGCCATTGGTATGATTTTAGTGGGCCTGGGGGCGATTTTGACTTTTACCTTAAAAAATATCGCGGCCGCCGCCGACAGCGGCCAAAGAATCGTAGCGGCTAACTTAGCGCGCGAGGGTATAGATGTGGTTAGGGCCATTCGTGATAGCAATTGGTTGGCCGGCAGCAACAGCGACCCAAGTCGTTTATGGGATGACGATTTGCAACCAACTCAAGGGGCGGCGCTGGATTTTGTTTTACCAACATCTGCCAGCGTTCCGGCGGAATGGGCAGTGGTGTACTTGAATAGTCGCGACGTTGATGATGTGGCCTATGCACTATATCGACACGCGCAAGACTATGATTGGCGGCAGTTCCCGTCCGGCGCGCCCGACCCGGATATTAGTACGCCTGAACCAAATTACATCAAGACGGGCTATAAGCGCATACTACTTTTAGATCCGGTTTGTGATACTGGCTCTATCGTGGTGGAGGAAGCCGTAGCTGATTGCACCTCGGGAACCAAGATTGGTATTCGTGTTA
>Ga0209211_10004399_pt1 | contig 21938 bp, 18 predicted proteins | sample RifGroA2_FD_183992 | JGI IMG/M metagenome (GOLD analysis project Ga0209211, IMG submission 183992) | Groundwater microbial communities from Rifle, Colorado, USA - Groundwater A2 (SPAdes) (version 2) | ecosystem: Environmental > Aquatic > Deep subsurface > Groundwater | place: Rifle, Colorado...
CGGCGTCTATGGAAGTAATGCGCGCTCATCAATCAGAGCTTCAAAAAGTTTTAAAGTAATATGGCACTCGCAATTGGCATCGAGTGAACACAACCAGACATCATGATGCTGAAAAAACGGAGAAATTAATACCATTCTCATTTACGATAAAATTACCGCCGCCTAAGAAGTTATTTGGTAATCCGTAATATTTGATATAGGGATTAAGAGACAGTGGATAAAACTAGCGGGACTTATCTTCAAGAACATTGGGCACAAAGCCATAGTTTTGAACAGCACTCATAAGCATGTTGCCAAATGCAGGGTTTGGCATGGCATAATTTGAATGAAATGGAATTATTGCAAGATGTTCATTCGGAAATGCTTCGCTCTCTCCATTATAATGAGGGGAGAAGTTCGTAAAAAATAGCCCAGCATACTCGTCCGGAGTCTCTGTTGTTGGAGCTGGGTATGTGTTCATCATATTTTGTATATCTGTAAACCATTTCTTTTTCTCCATTGGTACATGAGGCGTTAGTGGAGCGTTTATATCAATAAAAATTACAAATGGTCTATCCTTCGGGTTCTGCTTTAGTGCTTTGTTTAGTAATTTTTGAACATCACCCCTGAGTAACTTCTTTTCGTCGACTTTGCCTGTGGCGTGCTTAATCCCTGGGCGCTGCCTACTCTTGGCTTCAACTGCAATACTTACACCTGTTTCAATATGAGTAGCGATGAATTCACAATGCGGCGTTGCAACCCGCTCATTATCAAGAAAATCAATTTTGCATCCTAGACGAGAAAAAATAGCCGCAACCGCGATTTCGTAGTGAGCTCCTTGGTATTCACCATAGTTCTTCAATCTACGCAAAATATGGTCAGGTAATTGCTGAGTGTGTTCTAAGCTACAAATATCAAATGCAAGGGACGACAAGGTTTTTGCCCATCCATCTGTGACGGCATACCATGTATGGTCGTCTACCTTGTTAGCCTCAGTTGCATTTTTTCTTGACCATTCGTTCCACTGAGTAAAGCAACGAAAGAGAAAATGTTTTTGTTGCGCCTGTAATTGTTCGTTCCACCAATCTTGCCCCAGTACTTCTTTTTGTAGATGGTCGGTGATAAATTCGTGGAAAGTTTCATGTTCAGGCCTAGTATGAAATAGTTTGTTCCCAAGAGCCCACGCCTTAACTTTTTCATTTGTCCTTGGATTAACATAAGTACATGGATGCACATAGTTAATAAAGATACCCTTTTCTTGCAAAGCGCGTTTCTCGGACTCCATCTTCTGAAAAATTTTAATAACCTCTTCTATCGTTTCTTGAGATGGTGGAGGGGTTATTTTAAGCCAACAGCATTTTTTGTACTTTACTGGAATATTGTCAGATCTTTTATTACCACAAGGGCAAGGGTCATTGCGTCCGATTTTCGCCATTTTTATAAAGTAGAACCGTAGGAAGCCTTAATAATTTCAAACACCAAGGCTGTGTTCATATCCTCTGTAAACTTGATGGCACCTAAATAACCCCATTTATTGTTGGACACATCTTTTACTAGATCTTGAGTATCAATAGCATACTCAGGTTCCCTCACGAGTATCTGTATGGAGTTTATCCTGAACTCAAAACGGGTAAAGCTTTTAGTGGTTCGATAGGTGATACCACTCTTCTGTTCCGCAACCTCCTCAACGCCAGGAAGCTGTAAAAGCATCTCTCGCATTTCTTCAAACTTACTCTTGAGTGCTTCAGAAGTCTTGGTTAAGTGGTAATCAAGGTTGTATATCGCATCCTCCTCAATTACTTCAACAGCTTGTCTTACTGCTCGTGCCACCTCGGGGTAGGGACTGTATTCGTTTTCTATCTGCAGAATGTCGTTTTCGTAGACGTTGTAAGTTTTGAGCTCAACATTTTGTATTGCACGAACCGCCGATTTTATATAACGATTAAACCCCTGAGCGATGAGTACCACTCGTGGCTTATTCCATAGAACCTCGGTGTCGTTCCCTAATATGTTTTTAGCAATTAGTTCAAAGTGGGGTTTGTTGTTACGAAGCCAGTCAAGATAAAAAAGTCCTTGCGACAAGACATCATCATTTTCTTTCCACTTATATTCAATGATTACTGGTGAGCCGTTCTCGTCTATCCCAAGGGTGTCAATCCTTCCGTTCGGTATCTGGTACTCCTTTGCTAAGAACTTTATACCCAAAATGTTGTAGAGATTGTCATTTTCGGCAAAAAAGTCACGGAGTGCAAACTCATTACCAAAACCGCTTTGTTTTAAATTAAGCTGTTGCGCCTTGTTCTCATTGATTTTGTAGATGGGCATACTTGTATATTGTACTTTACCATAAAACAGGTATTAAATCAGCGCTAAACCCCAAAACACACTAAGGCGTGTTCGTATTGGTTAAGGTATTACAAATCATCAACACATTGATAAATATGATAATTTGTCGTACAATCGTGGGAACAGCATGCCCCCACTCAACGAAGAAGAAACACGAAATCGCCATATACGACCAGCAATAGTAACTGCGGGGTGGGCTGATCATCAGATTCGAGAAGAATACGCATATACACTAGGGCGTATTCACGTGAGCGGAAGTACTGCAAAACGTGGTGACCGTAAAAAGGTTGATTTTTTGCTTGAATATCGTCCAAACCTTCCAATCGCAATTATTGAAGCAAAACACTCTCAGAAGGAACTCGGGGCAGGGATGCAACAGGCTTTGGGATACGCTGAAGCACTAGATGTGCCATTTGTCTTTTCAGCAAATGGTAATGGTTTTCTTTTTCATGACCGTACAGGGCTCTCAGTGGAGACTGAACAAATTTTATCTCCTGAGAATTTCCCAACACCAGAAGAGTTATATCGTAAGTATCTTTTATGGAAGGGTGAGGCTCCAGCTGTTCGCGCGGTAATGGATGTGCCATATTATACCGACGACCCTCGCAAGCAACCACGATACTTCCAGCGTATTGCGGTTGATAGGGCAGTAGAGGCTGTCGCAAGTGGTCAAAAACGCGCACTCCTCGTTATGGCAACAGGAACAGGGAAGACATATACCGCTGGGCAAATTATGTGGCGCCTATGGAAGTCTGGCTCAGCAAAACGAATCCTCTTTTTGGCAGATAGAAATATCCTTGTTGACCAAGCAAGGGTTAATGATCTTAAACATTTTGGTGATGCTCTCACGAAGATCTCTAGACAGAATTTCAATGATGTTGGTTCACTTATGTCGCATGAGATTTTCCTAGGGCTCTATCAGGCAATGAGTGGAACAACTGAAGAGGATAAACTTTTCAAGAAACTTCCTGCTGATTTTTTTGACTTGATTGTTGTAGACGAATGTCATCGTGGAAGCGCATCTCAGGACAGTGAGTGGCATGAGATCCTTGAGCATTTTGGCTCTGCAACCCACTTAGGATTAACGGCAACTCCAAAGGAGACGACAGACACAAGCACCTCGCATTATTTTGGAGAATCAATTTACACCTATTCTCTTAAGCAAGGTATTGATGATGGTTTCCTCGCTCCTTACAAGGTGCTGCGTGTTATTCTCGATAATGATGTCACTGGGTGGAGACCAGCATCGGGGACTCTTGATGACACTGGTAAGCTCGTTCCAGACCGTGTTTATGAACTCAAAGATATCAACCAGTCGGTTATTTTCCCTCAGCGCGACAAGGCTGTGGCAGAGAAAATTATTTCATACCTTGATGCAATTGGTGACCCGTATGCAAAAACAATTGTCTTTTGTCGGACTACAGCACACGCAGAAAGAATGCGTAGCGCTCTTGTAAATGCGGCAGGAGAAAAAGCGATAGAGAATGCACGCTACGTGATGCGCATTACAGGAGATGACGAAGAGGGAAAGAATCAGCTCGACCGCTTCATTGATCCAGAAGAACGTTTTCCAACCATAGCCACCACGTCCCAGCTCCTCTCTACGGGTGTTGATGCACAGACATGCAAACTCATTGTTCTCGACAAGCCAATCGAAAGTATGACTGAGTTTAAGCAAATCGTTGGTCGTGGTACCCGTGTGAGAGAAGACAAGGGCAAGATGTGGTTCACGGTTATGGATTTTCAAGGTGTCACCAAACTTTTTGCAGACCCTCGCTTTGACGGTATGCCAGAAAAAGTTTTTGAAGTTAAGGAGGGCGACGATATGGGAGCTATCCTTAATGAGGTAGACCCTGCTGATTTACCTATCGAAATAAAGGAAAAAGAAGATGAGCTTATCGATGTTATTTATACTACTAATCCGTTGTCGATAGTAGACCGCCCGCCAGTTTTTACTCTGAGCAATGTTCCGTACGCTGTTGTGAAAGAGCAGGTTCAGTATCTCGGACTTGATGGGAAGTTACTCACTGAGTCACTTCAGGATTTTACGCGTCGCAATATTCTCAATCACTACCCAACCCTTGAGAGTTTCTTTTCTGCTTGGCAGTCAGCCGACCGTCGCCAAGTGATTATTGACGAGATTGACGCGAGTGGTATCCCCCTCGAGGAACTTCAGAAACAAGTCGGCGCTGAGTTTGATCTCTTCGACCTCATTATGCACGTTGCATATGACAAGAAAATGATGAAGAAGAATGACCGTATTGAAGCTGTCAGACGTAGTAATTATTTAGAGAAATATAATGGCAAAGCACGAGAGGTGCTAGAGGCGCTTCTTGAGAAATATGGAGATGTTTCTCTTGGTGACATAGAAAGCGTCCGTGTGCTCACCTTGGAGCCACTTCGCTCTCTCGGTACTGATTATGAGCTTGTGTCTCTCTTTGGTGGGAAAGAAGGGTATTTCAAAACCGTAGATGAACTGCTTGATGTAATGTATACTCAGTAGATTATGTTCACTCCATCAACAATCAAAGCAATTCAAGATATTATGCGCCAAGATATTGGTGTAGACGGCGACGCAACACGCCTATCTCAATTGGTTTGGCTTATTTTTCTCAAGATTCTCGACGACGAAGACCGAGCACTTGAAATTCGTAAGGACAAATTTATACCAACTTTACCAAAGGAGTATCAATGGAGGACGTGGGCTGCTCCACTTGATGGTTTGACAGGAGACAAACTTATTGAATTTGTAAACAATGAACTTTTGCCTGGGCTTCGAAATCTACCCACTGGAAGCAACCAAAGAACTGACCTTACGCGTATGGCATTTCAAGATGTGTACAACTTCATGCGCAAGGGTACTTTGCTCAAGCAGGTGATAAACAAGGTTAATGAGATAGACTTCAATGCTTCAAAAGATAGACACGCTTTTAATGAAATCTATGAGCGCCTACTCAAGAGTCTTCAAAGTGCTGGAAACTTTGGAGAGATGTATACTCCTCGTGCGGTAACACAGTTCATTGTTGAATCGGTTGACCCGAAGGTTGGAGAGTCAGTAATGGATCCAGCTGTGGGTACTGGAGGGTTTTTGGTACACACTCTTGAGCATATGCGAAAGCAGGTCAAGTCAATAAAGGATGAACAGAAGATTCAGCAGAGTATTTATGGTGTAGAGAAAAAGCCACTTCCATTTATGCTCCTCATCACGAATATGATGCTTCATGGGATTGAAGAGCCGGTAAATATGCGTCGCGGGAACACCTTGGAGAAATCACTTATTAGCTACACTGATGCTGATAAGGTTGATTGTATCGTTACCAACCCTCCGTTCGGAGGCACCGAAGAGCCTGGCATTGAGACAAACTTTCCGAAAGAATTTCAAACACGCGAGACCGCAGATCTTTTCTTGGTCTTGATTATGCGCCTGCTCAAGAAGCATGGTCGAGCAGGTATTGTGTTGCCAGATGGGACGCTTTTCGGTGAAGGGATGAAGACCGCTCTAAAGAAGCAGTTACTTGAGGAATGTAACCTCCATACCATTGTGCGCATGCCTAAGAGTGTCTTTGCTCCATATACGAGCATTGCTACCAACCTCCTCTTCTTTACCAAGGGTGAACCCACAAAAGAAATCTGGTACTACGAGCATCCATTTCCAGAAGGACAGAAGGCATATTCAATGACCAACCCAATCCGTGTTGAGGAGTTTGAAGTTGAAAAGAAATGGTGGAACAAGCGAGAAGAAAATGACCACGCATGGAAAGTTTCTATCGATGAGATTGTAAAGCGTAACTATAACCTTGATATCAAGAACCCACGCACGCCAGTGGACGTGCTTGAGTCTCCAGAAGAACTACTCGCTACCTATCACACTAAGCAAAAGGAGGTGAAGGAAGTGCTCGAAGAGATTCGCACAGTCATCACTGAAGCACTTTCACACCATGACACCAAATGATGTTAAAATCGTCGCCGAGAATATCGATGACTTCATAGAGGTACCAGATGGAGCGGAGCGTCTTCGTAAGGCGGTCCTCACACTTGCTGTTGCAGGCAAATTAGTTACTCAAAACAAAGATGAGGGTACAGCGGAAGATCTTTACGCTGAAATATTAGCAGAACGTTCTAGTAGTAAAAAAAGTGCAAAAGAGTTTTCCCAAGTTGATTCAGCAGAAATACCATTTGATATTCCAAAAACGTGGAAATGGGTTCCATTTGGAAGTATGTTTCTGGATTATGGATCCGGCTCCACTCCGTCTCGTGCAAATGACGAATATTATTCTGTGAAAGGAGTTAACTGGTATAAATCAGGGGAACTAAACGATGCTGTGCTTCCGATTGAAGCCGTGGAGAAAGTTTCCGAACTTGCTTTAAAAGAATGTCGGTTGCGAATATTTAAGCCGAAGGATTTTCTGATTGCGATGTATGGAGCTACTGCAGGACGAATCGCCGTTTCCAACAGCACTGGAACCACAAATCAGGCCGTATGGAGCGGGACTCCTGTAAAGAGTATTGATGACCGCTATCTTTATTATTACATTCTGCAATCGAGGCAAATTTTGATCGACAAGAGTTCTGGTGCTGCTCAACCTAATATTTCAGGAGAAAAAATACTCGCTCATTCTTTTGCTCTTCCACCTCTAGGGGAACAAAAGCGCATTGTAAAAAAGGTTGAGGAGGTAATGAAGCAACTCGATGAACTTGAAGCAAAGAAGCGAGAACGTGATGAGACACGCACCCGTCTTGCTCGTAGTGCGATGCAGTCACTCGGAAAAGGTGAATCAAAAATCGCTTTTGATCATCTTGCTGAGTTAGTCCAAACACCTACTGACTTGAAAGAGCTCGAGGGTGCCCTGCTTACCCTCGCTGTGTCAGGCAAACTTGTGCCTCAAGATAAGAAGGATGGAACTGGTGAAGAGCTTTATGTACAGATACATGAGGAGCCCTCAAAAGCAGGGGATAATTCTATCGAACGCCAAAAGAAAGACAAAGATCTGGTGCCTATTTCTGATGATGAAATTCCGTTCAAAATTTCAAAATCATGGAAGTGGGTAAGGTTAAACGAAGTATCTAATATTAATGGTGGATATGCATTTAAAAGTCAAAATTTTAAAGATATAGGTGTCAGAGTAATTAAAATATCTGACTTTGATGAGGATGGATTAAAAGATAATAAAATAGTACGTCATAAGTATGATCCAACTTTGTCTCAATTTGAGATTAATAATGAAAATATACTTTTGTGTATGACCGGTGGAACAGTAGGCAAAAGTTATTTTGTTAAAAATATAAGTGAGAAGATGGTAACGAATCAAAGAGTTGCAACTATAAAAATTAATCATTGCCTTATTCCAGAATACATTAATTATGTAATTCTCTCCCCATATATACAAAAAATTATTAGTGAAAGGAAAAATTCTACCAATGATAATATTTCAATGGACGATATAAAATCTTTTGTCATACCACTCGCACCATTTGCTGAACAGAAGCGTATCGTAAAAAAGGTCGAAGAGGTTATGAAATTGGTTGCACAACTTCGCGAAGCTTTCGGTGAAGGCAAAGCTAGCGGTAGAGGGCGACCTAAAAAATAAATATGGAAGACCCACTAAAAAAAGTCGAAAAGGTAATGTCTCTGATTAGGCCCCTAAAACAAGTGGTTGAAGGGAAATACAGATGGCTTTTATCAGAAATACATAGAATAAAGACAACTATCTCTGGATGGGTAGTTTTTTGGATAGGTATTGTCACATGTGTTTTTGCGTTTGTTTTATTAGGTTCTGGAAAAGAAATCTATCATTTACTACTAGATCTATATTTCTTAAATCCGTATGTTTTCTTGTTGTATGCAATAGTCACACTTATGGTATTTGGCGGGCTATTTGTTTTTGTCGTAAATCCAAGTGCTCAATTAAACAAACAAGAATTACATAAACAACCTTCGTGGGTATTCTATTCATACTGGAGTTTAATAAACTCTTTTCTGGTTCTAGCGGCTTTGCTATTTTTTACTGATATCAAAGAATGGTGGTCTGTTCTATTCCTGCCCATTTTTGTAATCTTAGTCAAATTGATAAATGAATTTTTGGGAGAAAAAGTTGACCTTACATTTACACGCTTCGCATCTGGCTCAGTTGGTATTGATGACGATAAGCTTGATTTCAAAACTTCAGCAAAGAATACGGCCGAGGGATTGCTGTGCCTGAATAGTTATGTAAACGTCGTTGGTTTGTATGGAGGATTAGGTTTTGGTAAGTCGTCTTATTCGAGGATGATCATTGAGAACTTAAATAACAAAAAATCTTTGTACACGTATATATCGCTCACTGAAACAAACGAGGCAAAAGACTTTTCTAAACTGTTTGCTGAACGATGGTTAGGTACTCTCTCGGAGAGGTACCCAAAAATTGATGTCACTTCGTACTTACCGTTCATGGACTCTATCCTGAGAGAATCTGGGAATGGTATCATCTCTGATTTGTTAAAAGTCATATCGGCGGTTAATCGGGGTTTGGTAAAAACTAGGGCATACTTCTTTGATGAATTTTACTCAAAAAAGAACTCGGTTTCTACTTCCAGCAATGTAGCGAAGCTGTTTGGAAATGTAACAGATATTGAGGAAGACCTATGGGTAATCATGGTGGATGAGATTGAGAGAGCTCAGTTTGATGAAATCTATAGATTGGTTGAAATAGTGGAAAGATTTAAAAATGAAGGGCGGTCTGGATTACCAATAAAACTTCTCTTCCTTTTTTGTATTTCCGAACCAGAACTGGGTGAATATTTGGAAACATATGTCGCAAACGACCCACGCGCTAGTCTTCTAAAGACATTCTTTTACGAGGATCCGAAGAGTATTACGCATAAAATATTCTTGCCTCCCGTAGAATCTGCACTTAAACAAAGATTTGTCCTCGATTTGTTAAATAAGGTTATTAATCGAGAAGTTTTGGATGTGCCAGATGAAGTAAATCCTCACGCGATTGGAGACCCATCCAGTTCTTTTATGAACCATAAGGATGCGGCGGAATACACGATAGCTCTGCTTATGGAAGAATCCCCAAGAGTAATTAGTCGTGTTGTAATTGCGCTTGATTTCTTTTATGGGGCTTTCAAAAATAACATGGGAGAATTACAAAAGAATGCAATCCGTTTCAACGACATAGTTGTTCTTGAGTATATTAAAATTAAGTATCCGTATCTTATGGACTTCTTTGTTAAGACCGTTAATGTATTAGTGAATCAGGCTGAGGCAAATAACATGGAAGCTTATTTCTTAAAGAAGGAACTTGAAGAAAAGAAAATAGGTCTTATAGGCTGGATCGAACTCGTTACTGGGAAGATAATACCAGATACTAAAAAGGAAGAGGTAAGTAAAATGGTCGGATTGGCCATGTACTACTACTTTGATTTTCTGAATAGAGACGATGTCACAAAGACAAAGTATAAGTATTCAGGGACAACATCTTATCCAGAAATTATGAGAGACTACTTGTCGCTTATTGCAGGGGGGTCAGAGACAAATTATCGAGGAAATAATCGAATCTATAACCAACATAAAACAAATTTAGATAAGTCCCTCATAGTTTCTTTGGGCAACAAAGAGCTAATAAGCTATGCACGTTTTCTGTATGACATACCTAATTCTCAGATTAGTCTAAATGTTGATTTAATCAAGGAAATCAGTGAAAGGATTGTAACTGAAAAGATAAAACTTGATCCAGCTAATGTTGGGGATACCGCTTTAGATGAGGCAATTTATCAACTTATATTTCAAATTGTTGCTCTTACAGAAAAAGAAGGAGAACACGAGATTCCAAGCGAAAATTTAAGAGAGTCATTTCTAGCGGTGAAGTCAGTGCTCGCTTCTCCTAAAGTAATTACAGGAATCAAATTTATTATGTTGAGTTCTTTTATAAACAATGAGCGAGGTGGCGGGAGTACTATACATTTCAGAATAGAGAATGCCTTTAAGCGGATACTGCGTCACTATGACAGTGAAATAAGAGCCCTTATAAAGGCGGTTTTTAAAGAGGCAAAAGAGCGTTACTTAACTGGGAAGAAGGTTATTTATAAATATGAGGAAAACTTTTTTTACACCCTGTATCAGGGATGGAGTGGATTAAAAGACAACAAAGAGGAAATTGATAGAATTAGGGCGGCAGCAAAACGAGGATTAGCTAAACATCCCGAAGCAATAAAACTATATTGGCGCAAGTACCCTGTAGGCGAGGGGTGGAAGACGCTCAAAGACGTGTTTGATGGCGACCATTTTTTTTCTATGAACGATACAAATAATCCGCTCTATATGCCATTGGAGACACTGATCGCAATAACAAAGCAGACAAAGATAAAAGATCCTGAAATACAAGCTAAGCTAAAACTATGGGAGAGCCTAAAGGATGAACCTCGCCTGAAAGAAGTATCGGTTATTAAGGGGGATACTTCCACACTAAGGTCTTTCCTTACTCGCAATGGTTTTCTTGATGCTGAAACTTCAGTAAAAGAGTTATCGAGCGGAAAATAAATCATGATAAAACTTAGTGAAATAAAAGAATCAATTGAAGAGATTACAAGCAACAATAAAAAGCTAATACAATTCGGTATCTTTTTAGTACTAGCTGCTTTTGTGTTCATTGGACTAACCTTCTTTAAGGATACCTTCCAAACAATTGGGTATTCGTTGCTTTACATTGAGTTAGTAATCCTCGTTCTTGCAGCCTGGGCACTTGCTGGGCATGCCGTCATGAAGTCCCTTTTCTTAATTGGGGCTAGCTTGTCCCTGATTATCTTTCTTGCACAGTCATATTGTGATGCCCCGAATCTTACAAAATCAGGAAATGATGCTTTAAAAGTACTTCTAGCATTTAGTCTTCTTTATCTTAGTTTTGATTTTTTTAGATCGCTCTACGCTGAAGTTACTGCGCGTTCAAAGACTTTAAAGCAGGCAAACGATGGAAAGAATCCATGGATTTTTTTGGTTCCATTTGCGCTGTTTGTTGGTATTTTTGTTTGGCAGTTATATCAGGTGATGTTTCCAATCATTAGCAATCTTTGCATTTATGCGTAATCAAGAAATAAACACAAAATATGCCTCTTCTCGAGTGGGGTGAAGTGCACAGAATAGTAACAGTGGAACATCATTAGACTCAGTTAAATAGAATTTAATGTATGGTGAATTTAAATGGGTAGGGGATGTACGTTTGAACAAACTCTTTCAGGGAGTTCATTCTTATTGGGGAGAATAGGTAGTCTAGAGATTGTCGAGATATATTAAAGTTGAAATTTTCTACTGTTTCCCTGTTGGCGGTGTTTAGGGTCTCACTCTCTTTTCTCCATGACAAGTGCGCTCCCAGTGTTTTGGTCAGAGGGAAAAATACTTCACAATATTTGTTCGTCAGACTTTTAGGGCTTGTATAGGCGTTTAAGTATTCTCTTGGGACAAAGTAAGTGAGCGGATTATCAGAGGTTATAAAATATCTGTTTTCAGATTTATAAAAATTCCAAGTCATTTGATGAAATATGTCCGCGTGCTTCTCTAAGGACGTGAGAGCTATTTTAATAAAAAAACCATTTGGGTACTTAAGCTCGTAGTCTTTTTCTGTGAAGGTCTTATGTATCCTTGTTGCTGTTTTTAGTGAGATATCTTTGCCATTGATTTCTTTATAGTGTTTAACTAAATCTTCTGGGCTCATTCGGCTTATATTTTTAGACATAAAATGTTTTCTAAAATTTCTATCCATTTCCTCCACTTCTGATTTGAAAAGAGGTGTCCTTACTCTCATTGCAGAAAACATAAGAGAAAGTTTATCCTTAATTTCCTGAGGAACAGCACTCCCCGTTGGCATGTTTTCTATTTCAGAGATTACCTCATTGTAAAAATATTCCCCGTATTCACCGAAGATTTCCTCTACTTCATTGCTTGAAATTCCTTCAACCATTGGATTATACAAATGATTTTGCAGTCCAATATTTTTCAATCCTTCCTCTCCTTTTACAACAAAGATTCTTTGTTCTGGGGTTTTGTCTATCTCCTTGAAAAACTTTTCTCCTTTTTGATATACCACAAGTTCTTCGTCAAAAAGGAAATGCTTTAAATATGTTCTTGGTAAGTAGTGGCTCCTAGTTGTCTGTTTGCTCATGTATTTTATTCTTTGAGTGGTGGCTTTTGCCCAAAAGGAATAAGATAAAAGTCAGAAAGAAGATATTTCATTTGCTCATCTCGAAAGCGTGGTTCGGTAAAAATGGGGATACTAAAGTTTCCATCTGAGATGAGTTCTGTTGGTGCCTGTTTCCATCCGGAGCGCGCAAAAGTAACAAAATCATTATTACGTGCCACTGCCTGTAAAAAATGAGAGGTGGGGTAATTCCCATCGATTAAGTTTGTGGTGCTAAACTTTGTAATCCATCTTTTGCCATCTTCTGTAAAAATATGATCGAGTAAAGTAAAAGCAAGTACTATCCGCGGGTCTGGCTGGTGTCCATTATTGCAAAGATTGGCATGCGCGATGTCTGCAAACCGGAGGATGGCTTTTATTTCTCGTATGGTCAAGCCATTATTTGTTGCAACGCCAAACAAGTCCTCTAGTTGTTTCTTCCACGGTGTGACATGCCGCACATTCTTTTGGACCTCTGTACTTTGAGGGAATACGGAATCATCAAAGATTTCATTTATAAAACGAGAAAAACTTATCCCTTGAGGATTAAAGAATAGTATATAGTCTAACGCCTTTTGGTATGAAGCACGGTGCCCAGAGTTTTCGTTATATACTTCAGTTCCAATAGGAACAATCACAATTATTCGTTTTTCTGGGAGATTATTCTTTATAAACTGCCTCAGTGTTTCTAGGAAATAGCGACCAGCATCTCCTGAACGATCTAAATCTTCAACAACAACAAAAATATTTTCTTCTTTAATTGCAGAAAACATTGAAATCAAAAGTTCTTGTACTTCAAATACACGTTTTGCCGGAGAACGCTTGAATACTCCAATCAATTTGTCTGTAATTTGTAACTTTTCTGCTATCACGCCGAGGTAATCAGATGCGCGACCCGCTATTCCTTCTAGTAACTCTAGTCCAGCCCCCGCAACGTCTGTTGTTACATCAACAACAGCAGATTTAGTGTCCTTACCTTCAATCTTTTTTTGTACACGTTTTCTGTCACCTAATTGATCAGCAATATCAAGAACGAAATTTTCCCATAAATCCTTCCTCTCGGGGTACTTCCAAGCATCGAACTCAAACCATTTCGAGGTAGCCTCCTCGAGGTATTGTTTTTGTAGCTGATATATCGTTGTGCTTTTACCAGAGCCAAACTTTCCAACATAACCAATCAGAGAGGAACGCGGGATGCGCTTAATAGCGTCATCTAGGCGTTGAACTTCACTAGAAAAATCTAGTAAATCATCAACCTTGTGTCCTTCCTCTAGGATATCTTTATTTTTTATGAAGCCTGTCATAATGTTGCTATTTTAGCATTTTTTGAGGTACAATACTCTTACAACTAAATATGTAGTCGACCTAACCCCTAGAGGATTTCTTTAGGGTATGGTTGCAAATCCCATGGAAGGTACTGAACCCCGCGTTCAGCGACTCTTCCATGGGTCATATCGGGAAACTGGTATGTGGACGCAAGTCCTAGCTGGCGCGGGGTTCAGTGTCCCTGAGAACCCGCGCTAGCCTTATCCGCTAGCTTTTATTTTTTTATGGACAACAAATCAGAAAAACTTAATATAGAAGGTCGTAATTCCATCCGTCAATCAAAAGAGAATGGAGAGGGTTTAATACATATTGCGACGCACCTTCCTTTTGTGCCCAAAGTGGCTATTGGGCGAGGAGATTTTTTCTTAGGTTGTCTATTTGTATGGTTAATTAGTTTTTTGCTTGGGAACGCTACTTATTTTTTGCCTGACAATATTACCACCCCCGTGGCGATTGCTGGGATCCTTTTCTTTGTTTATTTGGGAGCAACTTGGTATACAAAAAGGTTTATTGATATAAGCCCAAGAGTGAATGCTAGGCTTGTTCAGGTCACCCTATTCATTCTATTTGTGGTTGGAAATGTTGTCATTTCTGTGCAACCAGCTATGTTGGTCGAGACTAGGAAAAGCATTGTCTCCGGAGCTCTCAGTTCGGGAGAAAGTACAGTTATGAGTATAGTCTCAGTGCTTTATATCGTTTTTATTCTCGCATTCTTTTTCTTGAACGTTTACTTATTTTTTAAAAAAGGTACTCAAAAGCACCCCAATACAAGTTCCGGGTTTAGGGCAACAGAGGAAGGTGATAAATCTAATAATTCAAATTACCCGCTCACTAAAAATCCCAAAGAAGTAATTGGTGAAAAGAGTAAGAAGACGCTGTTGGTGTGGGTTAGTGCTGTAGGCCTCCTTATTGCGGGATGGTTGTATTATGATCAGGCACAAAATAATGAAATCGCTTGTTTACAGCGAGTACAGTACTCCGGTGATATCTACAAAATTTATGATGACAATGAAAAACGTCACCTTTTTAGCACTCAAGATGAAGCAATGAGATACTGCATGAAAGTCTTGAGGTAGAACACAACATATGAAAGACCTCAAATACACAGAGATTTCTCCAGAACAATTGGCCAGAATTCGTAAAGGAGAAAAACAGATAGCATGGGAGAAGAGAAGGGAGGCAAATAAGCCAAAGAGTGTAAGAGATGAGGAAAGAGTAATCGCCCTAGCTAGGTTTATGCTTGTAGTTTTTTCTAGAGAGTTTGTGTTTGAAGTTTTTTTACCGATTATATTGCCGTGGATACTTTTTTTCGGGGTTCTTCTATCTTTAATTTTTTCTGCTCTCCACTAATACCATGAATAAAGAACAACTCTTTAAACGTGTATTTGACCAAGTACTTGATTACACTGACAGAGGTCTTTTGGGGAGGTGTGCCAAATGGGGCTTGAATACCTATGATCTTCTCGAAAAAAACAAGATGATACTAGGCACCACCGACACGCGTGATGCTGGAATATTTATATATGCGGTGAGTACGGCAGTAATTGTGGGGGAGCTCAGTAATCGAGCTTTTGGTGACCATAATTTTTTTGATGAACATGAATTTGATATAACACTGCTCGATCTGCATTTTGAGGATATTAAAGGGTACTTGGACGGCTATCCCGATGTCGATCCGGCTTTTCTTGAAAAATTGAGAACTGGCAGCTATCTACACTTCTATGACTTCAGTGGCACAGTAGCGGAATATAAGAAAGAAATCTATAAGGGGCTTGTAGAAACATATAAGCTTCAGGGGCAATCAGACCCTGATTATAAGATTTATGAATCACTCATGAAGATTTTTGAGGAACAGGGCGCAAAAACCAAGGAGGTATTCGTGCAGCCTACGAGCTTTTCGGGGGAATTATCCGCGCATGCGTATATAGGCGCAGGGTTCGATTACTAGTAATTGTGGGTAGGGCTACTTTATTAAAGTAGGTAGTTGGGCAAGAGTAGTAAAACCTTAGGGGAGTAAAGGGTAGCAAAGGGTAGCAAAACGCAGTGCGCGCGACTCTGTGAAATGATATAATGGTGCTATGAATAAGGGCACAAAAACACCATCACATAGACAAATACGAGCTATAGACCTTTGGCTCGAAGGCGGGTGTAAAAGTAAGGCACAAGCTATTTTAGGGGCAGGATATGGCAAAAGTATCGCACATCAGCCACACAAGGTGTTTGATAGTCCTGCAGTTTGGGAGGAGCTAGCAAAACGCGGATATGCCCCTAATGGAACTCGCTCTCCTGTACAAGCATTCAATTTAGGAGATGAAATTAGTCAACCAGAGCAACCTCAGGTTGATTTCTCAAAAATGAGCAGGGAATGGCTTCAAGAGCTTAAGAGTCGCCTGGAGGAAATTCCAGAGTTCCCCGATCTGTTCAAGAGAAAAGAGGAAATAGTCTCTATTGCTTCAACAACAGCTAGTCTTGGGGATTATTACGCGGAGCAACAACGAGATATTTCTATGAAAGATATGTCATCGATGTAGGTCTAGATGCTTATTCTATACAGAGCGGAAAATATAAATATATGAACGAAAATAAGGTACAACAGGAATTAAAAGAATGGGTAGGGGAGCTTTCTGTCGAGTCGACTAAAAACCTTGAGATAACTTTATCTGTTATTATTCCTATTAGCGAGGTCGCAGCTTCTAATCCGTTTAATTTATGCAACTTACCGATATCAAGTTTAAGATTTTCTAAAAAGGGGGTTTCTGAAGAAGTAGCATTGGGGTTATTTGAAGCAATTATGTGGAAGACTGGCGCAAGAGAATTTTCTATGGAGGATGACCGAATTACTCTTACTAGTACTGGAATAAAACTATTAAAATACGTCGAGCAGGAAGTTTTTGAAAAGTTGGATACTGAGGGAAAGAAGGAGGAAAACGACCATATAATCACGCCAGTCACGTCTGTAGAAATTTCAAGAATTGATGTTCTTGAGGATAAAACTGAGCGTAAAGGGATTACTATTTATATAAATATTAATTACGAAAAACCCGAGACTTTTTCAAGGAAGAAAAATTGGGGAGCAATGTACGAACTAGCTAAAGAGAAATGTATTAAATATGATAAAGACATTTTGGATTATTTTAACTCAAACAAGAAAAACCCGCTTTATTCGAGGCTTGGATTTAAGATCACTAAAATCTTAAAGCAGGAAAGTGATGAGATTGTCCCCAATATAGAAATTAAAATAATTACACAAAATAAAATAACTCGAAGCAAGCTTAAATCTGCTTAAAAAAGCTTAAAATTGTGGAAAACTTTTTTGACCCTTATTAAATGAGGGTTTTTTTATTGATTATTTTTAGAATACCGCATATTTGAAGCTTTTTTATTTATATACGATTTGCTCATGCTTAAGAAAAGCAAAAAGCAAATAAAAATACCCGAAGTAATCTACGAAGTCTCATTAGCTAACTCGGAGGAAGCTGAGCGAAGCATAGAGCGGGCTTTTGACGTGCTTTTTGAGAGCATATTAAAAAATTACCAGCTTAATAAAAAAGATTATGGAAAGTAAATTATTAAAACAAGGAGAATTCCTTGCGCTGTTCTCAAATACAAGGTTTCGCTACATAAACGATGTGAATGGTTCTACTACACAAGGGAATAATGTATTAGATTTGTCGTGGAATGAAAAAGGGTATGGTGTTTTCTTTACCGTCAATGGCTTCCCTCCAACAGGGAAGGCCGATCAATCACAACTCGTATCACTAAACGCTAATTATGTAGACTTTGATGTCGAGGCTCGTTTATCACAAGAAGAGAAGAGTAAACTTATACAGGAGGCAATTATGGCTGGGCTTGAAATGGGAGTTCATCCACCCACAGTGATAAACCGAACACAAAAAGGCGCACACTTGATCTGGCTCTATTCGGAAAAAATGGAACCAACTCCAGAAAACATTAATAAATGGAAAGATGTACAGAAAAGGTTGGTGGCCTTATTTAAGGGAGACAAAGCCGCTATTGATCCCTCCAGAGTCCTGAGAGTTCCTTTTAGTAAGCACTTGAAAGACCCGCAAAATCCATTTGAGATTACAATTATTTCATATAAGCCAGAGGCAAGATGTACACTTTATGATCTTGATAAGGTGCTACCAAAACCAATTAATAATACCATTCAAAATAATAAAACTTCCGCCATGGAGATTTTGTTAAATGGGGTGCCAATAGGGGAAGGAATGCGACACTCAGCACTAATGCAGATAGCAGGGCTTTTTCTAAGAGGTGCTGATACTCCAGAAAAGGTTGAGGTGGCAAGGATGAATTACTACAACTGGGACCAAAAGATTGAGGGTTCCCCAGAGAGGTTTTCAGAGCGAAAAAATGAATTAGATAATGTGTTCGACGGAGTGCTAAAAAAAGAAGCTCTCAACAGAAAGCAAGTGGCAGGTGGAGATATGGTTAAGTCTAGTGTTCCAAAACTTTGGAGTATTGGTGAAATTTTGTCGCAAAATTTTGGAGAAGAGGAATGGTTAGTAGACTCGCTAATCTCGAAGCAGGGGATTACGGCGCTATCTGGTAATCCAGGTGACTACAAAACATGGGTGACTATTCATATAGCACTTTGTGTGGCTCGCAGTTCTGCTGTCTTTGGCAAATATCAGGCTGCACAAGGGGGCGTGTTAATCATTGACGAAGAAGACCATATTCGTTTATTAAAGAAGCGCCTAGAGCTTCTTGGCGCCAAAGAGACAGATGATATCCACTATTTCTCACAAGAAGGCATCCTAGTGGATGTTGAAGCAGTTCGTGACAATATTGTGGATGTTGTTAAGAAAAAAAACATAAAGCTGGTAATTCTCGACTCTCTTGTTCGCGTTCATCAACAGGAAGAAAATGACTCTGGTGGTATGGCAAAGGTTTTTAAGAGCTTACAGAAAATACTTCTTGCGGGTTCCTCTATTTTATTCACCCATCACCACAGGAAACAACAGGGAACTGGAACAAGCAATCCAGGGCAAAGTATGCGAGGGTCGTCGGATATTTTAGCTGCGGTTGATTGTCATATTACTATTGAAAAAAGAAAGGATGAGAATAATCGCCTTGTGATACGACAAACAAAACTTCGCCAAGCTGAGCTTTTATCAGCATTTGAGCTGGAGATAACTATGAGCGACTTGGGACCTTCTGGTTTTGAGCACATTGGTGATTACAATGAGAGAAGAAATAAGGCCGAAGAAGTTGCTGTGGAGATAGCCTCATTATTAGAGGCTGGTATGAAAAATAGAGGAGAACTTCACGAGGTATTACTGGATGAGTTTGGGAAAACTGCTATTGATGATGGGATTAAGATTGCGCTTGAGTCAGGAGCAATCGAAAAGGTTCCAAAGGATGAAATCGCAAAGGAAGACAGAAAGAAGGCATATTACAGACTACCTAATAAGGTTGAAACTGTTTTGGACGACCTTCCTGCTTCCTCGTTACCTATAGATACAGAAAAGCAGGAAGATGATGAGTGGTAGTTATCAGATTAAATAAGTTTGACATTTATGTACAATTAGGAGTACACTAAAATTATGGAATTTCTAACAAGAAGCGAAGTAGCCAAATATCTCAGGGTTCATGAACGAACAATCGATCGGTGGATTGAGGGTGGCAGCTTGAAGGGATATAAGTTTGGAACTGGAAAGACGGCAACACTAAGAATAACGAAATCTGAGATTAAGAGGTTTCTAGAGCAAAGTAAAATAAATAAAAAAAATGATTGAGCTACAACAACAAAATAAACCCATCGCCGTATATGGAAGAGTTTCAAGCTCAGCACAAGAGCAGGAGGGTACCATAGAGACACAGCTTTCTGCTGTCAACGAGTTTGCTAATAAAAACGGATATGTAATTGTACAAAAATACATTGATGAAGGTTGGAGTGGGGATAGTATTGCAAGGCCAGCATTGGATCAACTTCGTATGGATGCCAAAAAGAAAATTTGGTCAGCTGTTTTGATATACGACCCTGATAGGCTCGCAAGACGCTACTCTTATCAGGAACTAGTGATGGACGAATTAAGAGAGGCCGGTATTGAGGTTATCTTTGTCACCGTTTCGGCACCAAAGAACAGTGAAGACAAAATCCTTTACGGAGTAAGAGGCCTATTTGCTGAATATGAGCGCGCAAAGATTGCGGAGCGTTTTAGGCTAGGTAAAGTCCGAAAGGCGAATGAGGGGAACATTATTGTCAGCGAAGCACCCTACGGATATAATTTCGTGGTAAGAACAGCGGAAAAGCAAGGATACTATGAAATCAATGAAGTGGAGGCGCAGATTGTTAGAATGATTTTCTCTTGGGTTGCAGATGATGGTATGACACTACGAGGTGTTGTGAAGAAACTTCAAGAGCTAAGTGTTCTCCCTAGAAAAAGCAAAAGAGGTGTCTGGAGTACAAGTACATTAAGTACACTTTTGCGTAATAGAACGTATATAGGAGAAGGTCACTACGGCGCGTCTTTTGCGGTGGTCCCAGAGAACCCTTTAAAAAATGAAAAATACAAGAAAATAAAAAAGACGAGTAGGCGCATGAAGCCAGAAAGTGAATGGATCATAATTCCAACTCCTAAGATTGTTGATGATAGTTTGTTTGCACGGGCGCAGGAACGCTTATCAAAAAATTCTGAACTCTCTGTCAGGAATACAAAAAATGAATATTTATTGTCGCACAGAATTTGGTGTTCTTGTGGTTGTAGAAGGGCGGGTGAGGGTCCACAGAAAGGAAAGCACTTATACTATCGATGTACAAGCAGGGTAAAAAGTTTTCCTCTCCCATCTTCCTGTAGTGAAAAAGGTTTGAATGCGAGAATTGTTGATAAACTAGTGTGGCAAAAAATATCCCAGTTGATGTGTTCTCCCGAGCTTCTTCATAAACAAGCAGAGCGTTGGGTAAAAAATAAGGATACCTCTAAGATCAGTGTCTCAACTATTAACATTGACGAGTCCAAGAAAGAGATTTCTAAGCTTAAAGACCAGGAGGACCGTTTTGCCAAGGCCTATGGGGCAGGACTTATCACGCTGGATAAGTTAAGTGAATATACAGCTTCGTTGAAGGATAAGATATTCTCACTCGAAAAACAGATAATAGCAGCACAACAAGAAAATAGACAAGTCGATGAGATGGTTTTACCAGCAATAGATGAAATCAAGAAATTTACTGAACTAGCGATACCAGCACTTAATAATTTGGAATTTATTGAAAAGCAGTCTATAGTAAGGAATCTCGTTGATAAGGTCGTAGGAACAAAGTCAGAATTACAAATTAATGGTTATCTCCCAATAAATATCAATGTCTTCACTAGCAATCGGTATCGTTGGCCTCCCTAATGTTGGCAAATCCACTCTTTTTAACGCACTAACGAAAAAATCTGTTCCGGCAGAGAATTATCCGTTTTGCACGATAGACCCATCAGTGGGAGTTGTTGCTGTCCCTGATGATCGCCTGCACAAACTAGCTGAATTTTCAAAAACTCAAAAAACAATTCCTGCTGCGGTGGAATTTGTGGATATTGCAGGTCTTGTAAAGGGGGCGAGTGAGGGCGAGGGTTTGGGAAATCAATTTCTCGCTCATATTCGTGAGACGGATGCTATTGCCGAAGTTGTGCGTATTTTTGAAGACAGCAATATTATTCACGTGGACGGAAAAATTGATCCCGTGTCTGATATCGAAACCATCAACCTCGAGCTAATCCTCGCAGACATGCAGACCGTAGCAAAGCGTCTCGCAAATATTGAAAAAGATGTGAAGCGTGGCGACAAAGATGCGTCAAAAGAAAAAGAAATTCTTCTTCGTGTACAAGAGGCACTTGAGGCTGAGAAGCTCGCGCAGGAGGTGACACTAAATGACGAGGAACGCATCGTCTTGCGCGCGATGCATTTGCTCACGATGAAGCCGATTTTGTATGTTTTGAACAAAAAAGCTGGCGGGCAGAATTTGGATGAAATGAACGACCCTCGCTATGCAGCGCTACTTGCGTACATTAAAGCGCGCAATGCTCACTATGTGGTAGTGGACGCAGGGGTGGAGCACGAGCTTTCGCAGTTTGAAGGTGAAGAAAAAGAAATGTTTCGCGCGGAGCTTGGATCAAAAAATGATGGCAT
>Ga0209211_10004401_pt1 | contig 21933 bp, 17 predicted proteins | sample RifGroA2_FD_183992 | JGI IMG/M metagenome (GOLD analysis project Ga0209211, IMG submission 183992) | Groundwater microbial communities from Rifle, Colorado, USA - Groundwater A2 (SPAdes) (version 2) | ecosystem: Environmental > Aquatic > Deep subsurface > Groundwater | place: Rifle, Colorado...
CCAAGTACAACATCGAAGCCACCGCATCCACGCGCAGGCCGTCGAAGTGGAACTCGGATAGCCAGAAGTGCGCGCTGGACATCAGAAAGCTCTTCACCTCGTTGCGACCGAAATTGAAAATATGCGTGCCCCAGTCCTGATGGAAGCCCAGGCGCGGGTCTTCGTGCTCATACAAGGCCGTGCCATCAAAGCGCGCCAGCGCCCAGCTATCCTGCGGAAAGTGTGCCGGCACCCAGTCGAGAATCACGCCGATGCCAGCCTGGTGGCAGGTATCCACGAAATGGCGCAACTCATCCGACGAGCCGAAGCGGCTGGTGGGCGCAAAATATCCGGTAGCCTGATAGCCCCACGATTCATCCAGTGGGTGCTCGGAAATCGGCATGAGTTCGATATGCGTATAACCCATGTTTTTGACGTAAGGCACGAGATCGGTTGCCAATTCGCTATAAGTGTAAAAGCGGCCATCCGGGTGGCGCTTCCACGAACCGACATGTACTTCATAAATATTGATTGCGCCATGCAGCCAGTCCCATTGACCGCGTTGTGCCATCCATTCTGTATCCTGCCAGCAATGCCCATTGGCTGGCGAAGTCAGGGCGGCAGTACCGGGGCGCAACTCATAACCTTGCGCATAAGGGTCGGTTTTGGTCAGCAGGTGCCCGGTGTCGCGGTTGCGGATTTCATAGCGATACAGTGCGTTCCGTTGCACCCCGGGCATGAACAACTCCCACACACCGCTGGAGCCGAGCGAACGCATCGGATGTATGCGGCCATCCCAGTTGTTGAATTCACCCACCAGGCTGACCCGCTCGGCATTCGGTGCCCAAACGGCAAAGCGCACACCTTGCACCCCATCGATTTCAACAACATGGGAACCGAGCATGCGATAACTTTGGCGCAGCTTGCCCTCGCTGAATAAATACAAATCCTGTTGGGAAATATGCGGCAAGAATTGGTAGGGGTCGAAAATCTCATGGGTTGCGTTGCCGTAGTGCATGCGCAGCCGGTAGGGGCGGGCGGGTTCGTCTTTGCCGCGCCATTCAAATACTCCGGTGGGGTGGGTGCGCTTGAATGCAGCTGCTTCAGTGTTGTTCAGCAACTCGACACCGGTGGCGTAAGGCTCATACACCCTGATGATCCATTCTGCCCCTTTACGATGCGGGCCGAGCAGCCCGAAAGGGTCGCTGAGGCGCGCTTGCAGCAGCGATTCGATCAACCTGTTCATCTATGTCCCATTATTCTTGTCAAGTCGGGCGATTGTAAACGATAATGGCCGCGCTACAGCAAGGTAAATTAAATGGTGAGGCAAAATGAGAGCTGAACAGGGTTACCTACAAAAAAAATATCATCTGGCTACTGGAGAAATGGCATCCCGGTTCGTCAGCCGCATTACCAAGAACACCTATGCGATGGTGCTGGCTGGCGGTCGCGGTAGCCGCCTGTACCAACTGACCGATTGGCGAGCCAAGCCCGCTGTCCCTTTCGGCGGCAAATTTCGCATCATCGATTTCGTATTATCCAACTGCGTAAATTCCGGTATCCGCCGCATCGGCGTGGCAACGCAATACAAGTCGCATAGTCTGATCCAGCACATCCAGCGCGGCTGGTCTTTTTTGAATGGCCAGTTTGGCGAGTTCGTCGATTTATTGCCCGCGCAACAACGTGTCAGCGAAGACCATTGGTATCAGGGAACCGCCGATGCGGTGTTCCAGAATCTGGACATTTTGCGCACAAGCAAGCCGGATTTTGTGCTGATACTGGCCGGCGACCATGTTTACAAAATGGATTACGGTAAGTTGCTGGCCTTTCATGTTGAAAACAAGGCCGACATGACGGTAGCCTGCCTGGAGGTGCCGATTGCCGATGCGGCTGCATTTGGCGTTATGGGAGTGGATGAAAATTCCCGTATCGTCGAGTTTGCCGAGAAACCGGTCAATCCTGCACCCATGCCGGGCAAACCGGATAAATCGCTGGCCAGCATGGGTATCTATGTGTTCAATACCCGCTTCCTGTTTGAGCAGTTGATACGCGATGCCGATGATCCGCATTCAAGTCATGACTTTGGTAAAGATTTGATTCCTTATATGATTTCCAGATATCGCGTATTCGCGCAGAATTTCGAGCAAAGCTGCGTGGGCACAGAGAATGGGCATGGGCCTTATTGGCGCGATGTGGGAACGATAGATTCCTACTGGGAGGCCAATATGGAACTGGCCAAGGTCATTCCCGACTTGAATATGTACGACCGTGAGTGGCCGATCTGGACGCATCAGGAACAGTTGCCGCCGGCCAAGTTTGTGTTCGACGACGATGATCGGCGCGGCATCGCCATTGATTCGCTGGTTTCCGGCGGGTGTATCGTAAGCGGCTCGATAGTGCGCAACTCGTTGTTGTTCTCCAACGTGCGGATAGATAGTTACTGCAACATCACGGATTCGGTGCTATTGCCCAATGTGGAAGTTGGCCGCAATGTGATGCTGAAGCGCGCCATCGTAGACAAGAACTGCAAGATTCCGGACGGTTTGGAGGTGGGGGTCAATTTGGAGCAGGACCGTGAGCGTTTTCATGTCAGCCCGAACGGCATAACACTGGTAACCCCGGAAATGCTCGGGCAAAAGGTTCACAGTCTTCGCTGATTATGGCAAAAACTGTCGATCTGATTTTTCTCTGGCATATGCACCAGCCGGATTACCGCGATTATGCAAGCGGCGATTTTGTGCTGCCATGGACCTATTTGCACGCCATTAAGGATTACACCGACATGGCCTATCATCTTGAGCAGCACCCCAAGGTGCATGCCGTGGTGAATTTCGTACCGGTGCTGCTCGACCAACTGGAAGATTACGCAGACCAGTTTGCCACCGGACAGTTGCGTGACCCGTTGCTGCGCATGCTTGCCCATGACAGTGCGCGCGGTGAGCTGTTGCCGGAGCAGCGCAAATATATTCTCGAAGCGTGCTTCCGCACCAATCACACCAAAATGATTGCGCCATACCCGGTTTATAAACGCCTGCTTGAGTTATTTGAGCGTTTGCAAGCTGACGGCGAAACCGCATTGTCATATTTGTCGCATCAATATATGGCGGACTTGCTGACCTGGTATCATCTGGTGTGGTGTGGCGAGAGCGTGCGCCGCGAACGCGATCTGGTTGTGAATCTGATGAGCAAGGCAGAGGGCTTCAGTCTCGAAGACCGCAGGCAATTGCTTGCACTTATCGGCGAATTGGTAAGCGGCATTATCCCGCGCTACCGCAAATTGGCAGAATCCGGGCAAATCGAAATTTCCTCAACCCCGCATTACCATCCGCTGGCTCCGCTACTGATTGATTTCAACAGCGCCCATGAAGCCATGCCTGAAGCGCCCTTGCCTTTATCCATTCGTTACCCGGCCGGAAAAATACGCGTTGCCGCACACATTGCCAAAGCCAAACAAAGCCATGCCGCACGTTTCGGTAGCGAACCGGAAGGCATGTGGCCAGCCGAGGGTTCGATTTCAGATAGCACACTGGCTGTAATGGCAGAGCAGGGATGCCGCTGGGTGGCCAGCGGCGAGGGTGTGCTGGTAAATAGCCTGCGCCGATTGCAGCATGATGTTTCCGACCGTACCAAATACTTGTACCGGCCTTACCGCCTGGACAAGGGGTGTGATGGTTTGCACTGTTTCTTCCGCGATGACCGCCTGTCTGATTTGATTGGTTTTGAGTATTCGCGCTGGCATGGCAAAGATGCCGCACGCCACCTTATTGAACAGGCAGAGACAATCGCCAGCCACGCGCCAGATAGCGAAACACCTATCGTCAGCGTCATTCTGGATGGCGAAAATGCTTGGGAATACTACCCTTATAACGGGCACTACTTTCTGGATGAACTTTATACCATGCTCGAGTCCAGTCCAAGGATACGGACGACCACTTACAATAAATATATAAGCCAATTGACCGTAAAACCGGAATCCGATTGTGCTCGTGTGCATAATCTTGCCGGGGTCGTCGCAGGTAGCTGGGTTTACGGTAACTTTTCAACTTGGATAGGTTCGCCGGACAAAAATAAAGCTTGGGACATGCTGTGCGCTGCCAAGCATAGTTTCGATATGGTAATGAGTAGCGGACGCCTCAGCCAAGCAGAACAGGATGCTGCCGAGAGGCAGCTTTGTTCCTGTGAAAGCTCGGACTGGTTCTGGTGGTTTGGCGACTATAACCCGTCTCATTCGGTAGCCAGTTTTGACCGCCTGTTCCGGCATAATCTCACTGAATTGTACCGCCTGCTAAAATTGCCGCCGCCAACAAACCTCTCCGAGCCTGTCAGTCAGGGGGGGGGGCATCCAGAAACTGGCGGCGCAATGCGGCGCGCTTCCTAATCATGTAATTTCCGCAGCTACTCAGGCAGGCTGTTGTTTAACAAAAACAATAGGTTACAACTTTGTCGCAGCAACAAGCAATATTGGCATTTATTTCAACAGATTGATTATTATGTGATCTATTTTTTATACATAAATTTGATGAAGATCTATAATCCTAAAAAATGCAGTTGAAGCCACTTAAATTGACTGTAAGCCATGTGGATAGTGGCTCTTGAAGGTTTTAATGGCTTCTCCAAACAGGTGAGATTAGTACGAATAGCATTCATGCTAATTTGGCGATGATTGCTGTAGCTCACTCCCTTTCAAGGGCTGGGATGGGTTTGGGTGGTGGAGTAGATGTGCAAAATGCACCCCCATCCCAACCTTCTCACTGAAGGGGAGGGAGAGTCCCCAGCCACCTGCGGCTCATGGTTTTATCAGCCCCTTTGAGGGGCTTACCCAATAAGCCCCCGGCTTTGCCGAGGGTAATTTAACTTTTACGTTTTTGTTATAAATCAACATGTTGCTCATACATGAGTAGTTGCTAATTTTCATAAAATCGAATCATGACATGCCTATGTTAAATATGCGAGCTAGCGGTGTATTACTTCATCCCACATCGCTTCCCGGCAAGTTTGGTGCTGGTGATTTGGGGGAGAACGCATACCGGTTTATCGATTGGTTGAAAAGTGCCGGTCAAACTTATTGGCAGGTACTGCCACTGGGCGAAATTGGCCCCGGCAACTCTCCATACATGAGTAAATCCGCCTTCGCTGGCAATGTCCTGCTGATTGATCTTCATGAGTTAGCCAAGTATGGATGGCTGGAGCAGAGTGATCTGGAGCCTCTAGCAGAATTTAGTGCCAACCGGGTCGATTTTGCGTTGATGCGGCCTTTTCGCATGGAACGTTTGCGCCGCGCATCAAACAGATTTTTCTTGTTAAACAATGAAATGCAGCAGGAATATAAAGAGTTTTGTAATGATGAGAGTGACTGGATCGAAGACTATGCGCTATTTATGGCAATCGCCGAATATCACAACGATCAGGGGTGGAATCTCTGGCCGAACGACTTGGTACACCGGGACAAACAGGCGTTAAACAGGGCAAAGAGAGACTATGCCGAAGAGATGGGCTTCTGGAAATTCTGCCAATGGCGTTTTGCGCACCAATGGTCTAGGTTGAAAGAATACGCCAATGCCAATGGAATATGGGTTATTGGCGACGTGCCAATCTTTGTCGCCTACCAGTGTGCGGACGTGTGGGCGCATCAAGAATTGTTCAAGCTGGATAAAAATGGATGCCCTGTGGTAGTGGCGGGGGTGCCACCCGATTATTTCAGCGAAACAGGTCAACTATGGGGTAATCCCGTCTACCGCTGGGAAATTCACGAAAAAACGGGGTTTGCATGGTGGGTTGCGCGTATGCGACATGCGTTGCGCTTGACCGACCTCGTGCGCGTCGACCATTTTCGGGGATTTGCCGCCTATTGGGAAATACCGGCAGATGCCCCCAACGCTATCGACGGGAAATGGGTGATTGCTCCCGGGGAGAAGCTGTTCCATGCGCTACAGCAAAGCTTCCCATATCTGCCTATCATCGCCGAGGATCTGGGGGTAATCACCCCTGACGTGGTAGAGCTTCGAGATAAATTCAGGCTTCCCGGCATGCGGGTTCTGCATTTTGCCTTTGCCGAGGATGAAACCAACCTTTTCCTGCCGCATCACTATATACCGAACACCGTTGCCTATGTGGGAACTCATGACAACGATACAACCATAGGCTGGTGGAATACAGCATCTGCCAGCGAAAAAGCCTTCGCCCAACAGTATTTGAAGAGTGAGGGGCGCGAGATTCAGTGGGACATGATGAGGGCACTCTCGGATTCACTCGCGAATACGGTTATCTTTACCATGCAAGATATCCTCGGATTATCCAGCGAACATCGAATGAATTTCCCAGGTCACCCGGCAGGGAATTGGGAATGGCGTTTTTCTTGGGAGCAGGTCAAGCCGGAACATGCTCGAGAACTGGCCAGGATATCCGCCGAGCATGAGAGGCTTCCTTATAGTCTTCGTTTTTGATAGGTTAGAATAGGCGAGAGGTGAGGGGGAGCGTTTTAACGTGAAAGAACCCACCCTCGTGCGCACCATAGGATTGCTGTTTGCCCAGGTGAAAATCTGAGTAAGTATTCCCCCGGCAAAGCCGGGGGCTACTTACTCGAACGGGTGGCGCAACACGATGGTTTCATCACGATCCGGCCCGGTTGAAACCATATCTACCGGCACTCCGCATACTTGTGCGATGCGCCCCAGATAATTGCGCGCGGCTTGTGGCAGGTCTTCATAACGCTGCACGCCAACGGTGCTTTCGCTCCAGCCCGGCATTTCTTCGTACACTGGCTGACAATCCGTTAGGGCATCCGCGCCTGCCGGTAGAATGTCACTGTTCACGCCGTTAATGCTGTAGGCGATACCGATGCGCACGGTTTCCATTCCATCCATCACGTCCAGTTTGGTGACACATAGCCCGGATACCCCGTTGATCTGGATCGAGCGTTTGAGCGCGGCGGCGTCGAACCAGCCGCAGCGGCGCGCTCGTCCCGTGGTAGAGCCGAATTCGTGGCCGCGTTTGGCCAGGCCTTCGCCGATCGGATCGCACTTGTCCACGGCATCGTACAACTCTGTCGGGAACGGCCCGGAGCCCACCCGCGTGGTGTAAGCCTTGGTGATGCCGAGCACATAGTTGAGCATTTGCGGCCCGACTCCGGCACCCGCACAGGCCGCACCGGCAATGCAGTTGCTGGAGGTGACATACGGATATGTGCCGTGGTCGATGTCCAGCAGGGAACCCTGCGCGCCTTCGAACAGCAGGTTCTTGCCTGCCTGGTTGGCCTCGTACAGGGCGCGCGGCACATCCATCACCAGCGGTTTGATCCGCTCGGCCAAGGCCAGCGTGTCATCTAGGGTTTTCTGGAAATCTACCGCTTCGGTATGGAAATAGTTTTTCAGCACGAAGTTGTGGAAATCCAGCACTTCGCCGAGTTTTGCGGCGAGGCGTTCGCGGTAAAAAATATCCTGCAGGCGGATCGCGCGGCGCGCCACCTTGTCTTCATAGGCCGGGCCGATACCGCGTCCGGTGGTGCCGATCTTGGCATCGCCTTTCGCCAGCTCGCGCGCTTTGTCGATCGCTTCGTGGTACGGCAGGATCAGCGGGCAGGCTTCGGAGATTTTCAGGCGGCCATACACGTCTATTCCGGCTTGCTGCAACGCATCCATTTCCTTTAACAAAGCCGGTAGCGACACCACTACACCGTTGCCGATATAGCACATCACATGGTCGCGCAGAATGCCGGAAGGGATCAGGTGCAACACCGTTTTCTTGCCGCCGATCACCAGCGTATGGCCGGCGTTGTGCCCGCCCTGAAAACGCACCACGCCCTGCGAGTGGTCGGTCAACCAATCGACGATTTTGCCCTTGCCCTCATCACCCCATTGGGTGCCGATTACTACTACGTTCTTTGCCATTACGAAGTTTCCAAATTTGAAAAAACACCAAAATATAAACTTTAAAAAGCAGTCATCCGCAGATTACGCAGATTTTCGCCGATTAAACAACTAGCAACCTCGGGTTCCGCCTCACCTCCTGTGCTCTTTAAACTTACTCGCAACCGCCTGAAAATCTGCGTTAATCTGTGTAATCTGCGGGTATGGATCTGGTTTTAGGATGCCTATCAAAGCGCGACAACCTGCCATGCACCGCCGCGCAACACCAGCTCGCGGTCGCATTGCAATTCCCCGCGCAATGCCGCATCGCCCAGTAGGTCAACCACCACCGATTCTCCCGACGCGCGCAGTTGCGCAATTTTTTCGCGCAGTGCCGGATCGTCAAGATGCGGTGCGCATATTCCGGGCTTCACGGCTTGCTCCGGCAGCAGGCGGTACAGTTGGCGCAAATCCATGCTGAACCCGGTTGCGGCGCGCGCGCGCCCGAAGCTCTTGCCGAGATCGTCATAGCGACCGCCCAGGGCGATGGCGTCATGGCTGCCCGCATGGTAGGCGGCGAATACCATGCCGCTGTGATAGTGATAGCCGCGCAGATCGGCGAGGTCTATCCCCACGCTGGCTACCAGCGGTTGCAGTTGTGCAGAGGCCGTTTGCAAGGCATCCAGCGCCGCGCGAATTTCCGCATAGTCCGGCAATAATTCGCGCGCGCGCGCCAACACACCGGTGCAGTCGCCATATAACGACGGCAAGGCGAGCAGGGCATTGCGCAAGGCCGTATCCAGCGGTTGCGTCAGCGTTTGCAACGCCGCGCTATCCTTGCTTTGCAGCGCGACGAATAATTCAGCTTCGAGTTCCTTGTCGAGTTCGGCGTGATTCACCAGCGCGCGAAACACCGCGACATGCCCGAGGTCGAGGTGCACGCCGCTGATACCCAGCAAACCCAGCGATTGCAGCATCAGTTGCTGAATTTCCAGGTCGCTTTCCAGTCCGCTGTGCCCATACAATTCGGCACCGATCTGCAACAGTTCGCGGGTGCGGGTCAGTCCCGCCGGTTGGGTGTGCAGTACGCTGCCGGCATAACACAGGCGCGCCACTCCCTGGCGGTTGAGCAGGTGCGCGTCGATACGCGCCACTTGCGGCGTGATGTCGGCACGCAGCGCCAGGGTGCGACCGCTCAATTGGTCCACCAGCTTGAAAGTGCGCAGATCCATATCGTGGCTGTCATCGATCAGCAGCGATTCGGCATATTCCAGCAATGGGGGGGCGACCAATTGATAGCCGGACTTGCGCAGCAGCTCGAGGAGCTGCGCGCGCATTTGTTCGACGCGCCACGCCTCGTCGGGCAGCATGTCCTGAATATATTCGGGAAGTAACCAGTTTGGCATTAGGACACCTCTAAAAATCCAGATTTCATCCCAACTGCTGCGTTGCGGAAAAGAATTTCTTGCTTGCATATAAACCATATGCAGCGCGGCGAAATTTTTTCCGCGCCTTGCATTTGGGCGAACTCTGAATTTTTAGAGGCATCCATCATTTAACCCAATAAAACAACAGTCCAATCTACTAAATCCGACACTACAGCACTAATCATTTAACCAGGTACAACAGCAGTAATCCGGACAGCATCGCTGTGACGCCGACAAAGCGCAGTTGCCCATCCGTCAACGAAACCATTTTGCGAAAGGTTTCGCGCCATAAATCCGGGAACAAAAACGGCAGCAAACCTTCAATCACCAACATCATCGCCAAACCAAGTAGCCAGTAATCCAGCACTACTTGCCGCCTTTGCCCGAGTTTTTCAAGTATTTGAAAAATGACGAACTCGGGTCAAGCACCATCACGTCGCTTTTGTTTTTGAAACTTTGCTTGTAGGCTTCCAAGCTGCGGTAGAACGAATAAAACTCCGGGTTATGACCGAATGCGGCTGCATACAAGGCAGAGGCCTTGGCATCGCCTTCACCCTTGGTTTTCTGCGCCGTGCGGTAAGCTTCGGCCAGGATCACTTCCCGCTGCCGGTCGGCATCAGCCTTGATTTTTTCGCCTTCGGCCGCGCCGGAAGCACGCAGTTCGTTCGCCACGCGCTTGCGTTCTGCATCCATGCGGCGATAAACCGACTCGCTGATTTCCAGCGGGAAATCGACGCGTTTCAGGCGCACATCCAGTACTTGCACGCCGATCTTGCGCGCATCGGCATCGGTTTTTTCACGCAGCACTGTCATGATCTTTTCGCGTTCGCCGGATACCACTTCATGGATGGTGCGCTTGCCGAATTCCTCGCGCATGCTGGAATTCACTGTCTGCATCAAGCGCGTCCTGGCCCTTACCTCATCACCACCGACGCTGACGTAGTATTGCTTCACGTCGACGATGCGCCATTTGACGAAAGAATCAACCATCACGTTTTTCTTTTCCGCAGTGATGAAACGCTCCGGCTCCCCGGTATCCAGCGTCAGGATGCGCGAATCGAAAAAACGCACGTTTTGCATCAGCGGAACTTTGAAATACAGGCCAGGGTCGGTTTTTACACCGACCATTTCACCCAACTGAAACACGATTGCGGCCTGGCGTTGATCCACCACGAACACGCTCATGCTCAAAAGAACCAGCGCGGCAACCGCGCCAATCAATACGTTGCTGATAGTCTTGTTCATTGGCGTGCCTCCCTGTTGCGGCTCAGCAACGAATCTCGTGCGCGTTGTGCGGCAGTGTTATCGCTTGACTGTGAGGTGGCTGGGGCGGGAGCAGCAGGCATTTCCGTGGCCGCACTGGCGGGGCGGGTGCTTTCTATCAGTTTGTCCAGCGGCAAATACAACAAACTGTTGCCGTTCTTTTGATCGACCATCACTTTGCTGATATTGCCCATTACCTGCTGCATCATGTCCAGATACATGCGCTCGCGTGTGACACCTGGGGCTTTTTCATATTCGACGAGAATTTGTTTGAAGCGGCTGGCATCGCCTTCGGCATTGGCAATCACACTTTGTTTGTAGCCTTCCGACTCTTGAATCAGGCGTGCTGCCGTACCTTTTGCGCGCGGCACCACGTCATTGGCATAGGCTTGGCCTTCGTTCTTTTGCCGTTCGCGATCCTGTCCGGCTTTTACCGCATCGTCGAAGGCGGCCTGAACCTGTTCGGGTGGCTGGGCGTTCTGCATGGTCAGTTTGCTGATCAGAATGCCGGACTTGTAGCGGTCCAGAATTTCCTGCATCAGCTTGGTTGCCGCCGCAGCCACTTGCTCGCGGCCTTCATATAGCACATAGTCCATCTTGTTTTTTCCAACCACTTCGCGAATGGCGGTTTCCGCCGCCTGGCGCACGTTTTCGTCGGGCATGCGGTTATTGAACAGGTAGTCGGCTGGGTCGCTCAGGAAGTACTGCACCGCAAACTGAATATCGATGATATTTTCGTCATCGGTCAGCATTAGCGACTCCTTCAGCATTTTGTTTTTGACGTTATCGCGATAACCGACTTCCACTGTTCTAACCTGGCTCAAATTGACGATTTCCACTGTTTCAACCGGAAACGGCAAATGCCAGCGTGGGCCGGGTTCGGTGATTTCGACCTTCTTACCAAAGCGCAGCACCACGCCGCGCTGGCTGGCATCCACGATGTAAAAGCCGCTGCCTAACCAGATCAACGCGGCTATCGCCGCGATCAGACCTAAGCTGCCGCCGACACCTTTCATCGGTGTGCCGCCGCCGGGCTGCCCCGAGCCACCTTTGTCCATACCGCCCTTGCTGCCCATGATGGCCGCAATTTTTTCGTTGAGCTTGCGCAGCAACGCTTCTAGGTCTGGCGGGCCGCCGTTGCCTTTATTTCCCCATTGCGGGTCATTCATTCCCATTACTCATCCTCGTCTAATAGTAACCGTAGGGTGGGCTGTGCCCACCATGTCTACATTTGGTTTCGGCCTGTCCGGCTCAGGCTTGTTCAATTGCCGCATGTGCCATATGCGCAGTTTGGGCTTCGGCCAAAGCTAGGTGCAAGCCATCCAGTCCCGCGCCGCTTTTGGCGCTCAGAAAAATGCGGGAGATTCTACCATAGTCGTCGCGCTGCACGCTGGGAGGCACATCCTGCAAGTCAATTTTATTGAACACCAGAATCTGCGGGATATCTGCCGCGCCGATCTCTTCCAGCACTTTGTTTACTTCGGCAATCTGGTCGTCGCGGATGGCATTGTTGGCATCCACTACATGCAGCAGTAAATCGGCCTGTACCGTTTCTTCCAGCGTGCTGCGAAATGCGGCGATCAGAGAATGCGGTAAATGGCGGATGAAACCGACCGTGTCCGATACCACGATATCACCCTGTTCTTCGGTGAACATGCGGCGCGAGGTGGTGTCCAGTGTGGCGAACAATTGGTCGGCCACATAGGCATCGGCGCGGGTCAGCTTGTTGAACAGCGTGGATTTTCCCGCATTGGTATAACCGACGATGGATATCGACAGCACATCGGCGCGATTGCGCGCGCGGCGCTGCACCACACGCTGTTTCTTGAGTTTTTCCAGGCGGCCTTTCAGCATATGGACACGTTTGTCCAATTTGCGCCGATCCAGTTCCAGCTTGGTTTCGCCTGGGCCGCGCGCACCAACGGCATGTTTTTGTTGCCCCATATCCTGATTCATGCCGACCAGATGCGTGGCGAGATACTTGAGCTGCGCCAGCTCGACCTGAAACTTGCCTTCGTGACTCTGCGCGCGTTGCGCAAAAATATCGAGGATCAACATGGTACGGTCAATCACGCGGGTATTCAGCTTGGCAGTCAGGTTGCGCATTTGCGCGGGAGAAAGGTCGTGATTAAAAATAACCAATGGCGCTTCATTTGTTCCACGATTTCGGCGATCTGCTGAACTTTGCCACTACCCGCGAACAGCGCCGCATCGGGGCGTTGGCGCTTGGCTTCGATGACAGCCAGCGTGTGCACCCCGGCTGTCTCTGCCAGCAGGCGCAACTCTGCCAGACTCTCACTGTGATCGCTTGTACCGAAGTCGATACTGACCAGTACAGCGGCCTCAGTGCCGGGAGGAGTTTGCTGCATCAGTCGGCAGTTGCGTCGTCGTAAGGAATACTTACCGCGCGTGCCGGAACAATAGTAGAAATAGCGTGTTTATAAACCATTTGTGTGATGGTATTCTTCAGCAACACTACATACTGGTCGAATGATTCGACATGGCCTTGCAGCTTGATGCCGTTTACCAGGTAAATTGCGACCTGCACATGTTCTTTGCGCAGTGTATTGAGAAATGGGTCTTGTAATTGTTGTCCTTTTGCACTCATGTTATTGCTCTTATCGGTTAGGAACGGGACGCCACTTTACTGGATTCCGGCGCGGCTGTGAATACATTTGCGCGGGAGTTGAAGAAATTGCACCATTTCGCAGTGGATAATTTCGTCTTCAGGACATACGTTAACGACTACCCATGCAATGCGATGCGAAAACAACTGAAATGCCAGCCATTTATCGCTATCATCCATAATTGCCGTTAACCATTTAGGAGGGTTCACCAATGCATGCCGATCTGTTTATGCCCTACCAATTAGGACCGTACAAACTGCCAAACCGCTTCGTGATGGCTCCGATGACCCGCAACCGCGCGGGGGAGGGCAATGCGCCACAGGCGATGAATGCGACGTATTACCGGCAACGCAGCTCGGCGGGGCTGATCATCACCGAGGGGGCTCAGATTTCACCGGGTGCGGTGGGTTATCCGGCAACGCCCGGCATACACAGCGCGGCGCAGATCGCCGGGTGGCAGCAGGTCACCGGGGCGGTGCATGAGCGGGGAGGGCGGGTATTTCTGCAACTGTGGCATTGCGGGCGCGTGTCGCACCCGTCGTTGCTGCCCAACGGCGCTTTGCCGGTTGCGCCCTCGGCCATCCAGCCGGAAGGCAATGCGTTCACCTACCAAGGGCTGATGCCGTTCGTCATGCCGCGCGCATTGGAGGCTGCGGAATTGCCGGGGATCGTCGCCGAATACCGCCAGGCGGCTCAAAACGCGTTGGCGGCCGGATTCGACGGCGTGGAGATCCATGCCGCCAACGGCTACCTGCTCGACCAGTTCATCCGCGATGGATCGAATCAACGCACCGACCAATACGGCGGCACAGCGGAAAATCGCTGCCGCCTGCTGCTGGAAGTGGCAGATGCGGTGTCCGAGGTATATGGCGCCGACAAGGTCGGCGTGCGCATCTCGCCGCTCAACCCGTTCAACGACATGCACGACTCCAATCCGCAGCACACCTTCGAAGCGGTGGCGCGAGCCTTGAGTCCTCTGAAATTGGCCTATTTGCACGTGATGGAAGGGGCCATCGGCTCTGGCAAACACCCGAAACAGGATTTTGATTTCAAGAAGCTGCGCGCGGCGTTCGCCGGAACGTATATCGCCAACAGCGGCTACGACAAGGCGCGCGCCAATGCGGCGCTGGCGGATGGCCAGGCAGACTTGGTTGCATTCGGCATACCGTTCTTGGCCAACCCGGATTTGCCGCAACGGTTTGCGAAAAATACACCGCTGAATGTGCCTGACGTGTCTACTTTTTATGGCGGAAATGAAAATGGTTATACGGATTACCCTTTCATATCATGACGTGCAACATAGCTTCTTGCATGCCTCGTTTTACTGGACACGGGTTAGTTTTTTGTTGGTTAATTCTGCTTGGCATGGCACGGTAGCTCAATTAGACCAAGCCCGAGGGATAGCAAGGTAAGCTCGCCCCGCATCCACAGGCTGAGAGTGTCGCCAGGCTGCCGACTTTTTTCGTAAATCTCGGTATAAAAAAGTACAATGGCGCTATCCATGTCGAGACTAATAAATAATGTCCCGACGCAGGCGTACGGTTATCAACTGATTTAGGCACAGATATCAATCATGGCCAACAATATCGAAGCAAGCGATGCAAAAAAAGCATTTGAGACGTGGTGCAAGTCAGATAACTTCCATAACTGGGTTACAACCGAGCAACTTATAGAATTGAATTTCAAGGCTGGGCTTGCCGTTGCGAAGGCAGAGCTCGCCGCTATTACCAGGCAGAGGGATGAGTTGCAGGCAGCGATAGTCAGGCAAAAAAATGGTTTGCCGACAACCATGCAGAAGAGCGATTCGTCGACAGGCGAGAACAAGGACAAGTTGCTGGCCGCTTTGACTCAACAGAGGGATGAGTTGCTGGCTGAAATAGCCAGACAAAAAAATGACTCACTGGCCGTCAGACAAAAGAACGGCTTGCTGGCAGCTGGGCAGAAAAATGATTTGCTGCTGGACGAGCACAAGGAAAAGTTGCTGGTTGCCATGACTCAGCAGAGGGATGAGTTACAAGCCGCACTAGCCCAGCAGAAAGATGAGTTGCTGATGGCTAGGCACAAGGATGAACTACTGGTTGCTTTGACCAAGCAGAGAAATGATTTGCAGGCTGCCCTGACCAGGCAGGAAGATGAGTTGCTGGCAAGCAAACAGAAGGACGGGGTACTGGCTGCTCTGACCAAGCAGAGAAACGAGTTGCAGGCTACCCTGGCTCAGCGGAAGGATGAACTGCTGGAAAACAAACAGAAGGATGAACTACTGGCTGCATTAACCAAGCAGAGAAATGAGTTTCAGGTTGATGTGTCGAAACTAAAAGATGAGTTGCTGGCGGTCAGGCAAAAAAATGAATCACTGTTATCCATGCGACAGAATGATTTGCTGTCCATTGAACAGAAAGATGATTTGCTGACTGCGCTGTCTAGGCAAAAAGAGGAGTTGCTAGCTAATTTGGCTAGGCAGGAAAGCGAGTTGCTGGCAATCAGGCAGGAAAGTGAATCGCTGGCGATCAAGCATAAAAAAGATTCATTGGAGGGCAAGCAGAGAGATGAATTGCTGGCCGCACTGACGAAGCAAAGGGATGAGTTATTGGCTACCGCAGCCAAGCAGAAGGATGAGTTGTTTTCGGCTAGGCAGAAAAATGAGCTTTTGCCTAGTATAACAAAGCAGAGGGATGAGTTATTGGCTGCCGTGGCCAAGCAGCGAGATGAGTTGCTTGCGGCTAACAGGAAGATCGTTTCGCTGGCGACCAAGCAAAAGATCGTTTCGCTGGCAACCAAGCAGAATGATGTGCCGCCTGCTGCCAAACAAAGAGAAATGCAGTCTGCAATCAGGCAGAAGGACGTAACGCCTGTGGCGAGGCAAAAAGATGAACCGGTCGCGACGAAGCAAAGGGATGAGTTACTGGCTTCATTGAAAGAGTTGCAGAAATCCTTGAGATTTGCAAACGAGAATCCGGCTTGCGGGATTAACGGCACAATATGGATGCTGCGCGGCGACAAAACGCTGTTTGATTATCTTGATGAAACAATCATTGCTGCCGAAAAAACCAAACCTACGAGTGGCAGATAATTGCATCCGAATTCTGTGCGAGGTGCAATTACCTCAGTCCGGTTTTGTACTACGATCTGTCCGGTAGCCATATTGCCCAAGGAGGGTGATATGAAACCGACAAAGCCTGCAAAAGCCTTTGCCATTCTGATTACAAAACCGCGCATTCGATTTGACATAATATACATTATGCGTATTTTAGGAGGCGGCCTAGTTCTTTCGAACTATTGATTATTAAGGCTTTATTATCTAAATTCGCCGCCTGCCTGTTCCCGGTCAAAAGCGCCAATGTCGCACCATCTTTTCCCTGACCTGACTTATCTGGGTTCAAGCAAGTGCATAATCAACGATCTGAGTTTTCCTGGCTTGACTGGTTTTTGCAGTAAATAAAGGTTGCTTGCGCTGGCCATATTCAAAACTGCCGGGCTGGTATCGCCGCTAATCAGAATACCGGGAACTTGCTTGTTGTGGTGTTGGCGCACCATGCTGATAATATCTATGCCATTTTCTTTATTACCCAACTGGTAATCGGTGGCAATAAAATCCCATGCTGCCCCTTCGCGCAAAAATTGTTCTGCCTGCATAAACGAGTTTGCCTGACTGACTATGCAGCCCCAAGAGCGCAGGAGGCTGGCTGTGCTGGACAGCACAGCCATGTCATCATCAACCACCAGCAATCTTTTCCCGAACAAAGGCAAATTTTCTTTCTCATGCACGGAATCTTTCAATGGGGCCTGAGTAATAGATTGCTGCTGGGAGGTGTCATCCGCAATTTGCACCTCCAATGCAAATATGGATCCATTGCCGGGTTTGGAGCGCAATTCGATACGGTGTCCAAGCAATTTCAACAGGCGCTCTACGATGGATAACCCCAGCCCCAAACCTTTGTTTGCGTCTAGCTGGGATTGCGATATTTGATAAAATTCGCGAAAGATATTTGCCTGATCGGCTTCGGGAATACCGATGCCATTATCGCGAACCTCAATGCGTAAGTGTGTGCCCCGCCTCCGGCAGGCAACCAAGATGCAGCCGTTCTGGCGGGTGTAGCGGATAGCGTTGCTTACCAGATTCATCAGGATACGCTCCAAAAGCTGCGGGTCGCTGCTGATATACCCGCAAAACGGACGAACAATCAGGCGAATGTTCTTTTGGTTGGCAAGCACCCGGTAATCTGCCGCAATACGCTCTAAAATGATAGCCATATTACAAGGTTGAATTTGCGGAATAACTACGCCTGCGTCTAGCTTGGAAATATCGAGCAAGGCATTTAATAGTGCCGATAGAGTCTCGATAGAATGCTCCACCTGCTCGACCAGATGTTGCTGGTCGGTGCCGGATACCCTGCGGTGCAATTCGGCAACATATAAACCCAGTGCATGCAGCGGCTGGCGCAGGTCGTGGCTGGCCACTGCCAGAAAATGGCTTTTACCCTCGCTGGAGCGCTCTGCCTCCTCCTTTTTTTCGCGTAGTGCCTGTGTTGCTTCGTCTACGCGATGCTGCAAATTTGCGCGTTCCTGCTGCAAATGGGTGGCCGATTCATTCAAGCCCTGCGCCAAAGTAGCCAGTTCGCGCACATGCGTTGCCAGAGAAACACGCGTGTCGAGTTTACCCTCGCCTATCTCCTGCACGGCTTTGCTGAGCTTGTGCACCGGGTCAATAATGCTGCGGCTGGCAAGAAACACCAGATAACAAGCGAGCGCCAAAAACAAGGCTATTGCGGATAGTGTCATCCAGAGCATTCGAGTTTTATGCCCTTCGTGGCGAGCCTTGCTGATTTCCAGAATAATTGCTCCCACAGGCTTTTCTGTTGCTTTGTAGCTGCTTTCATCCAATGCAACTTGTGTTGGAATAATCGCGTGGTAAAGCCAGATGCTGTTTAAGTTGCTATATGCTGGCGGGTGCAAAATGATCGCATGGTCTGCTTTTTCAAAAGATGCAAATACTTGCTGAATAAAGCGTTCATCGGTTATCAGCATTTTGCCGACAATTTCACTCTTTAATGGAAGCGAAAACTCGCCTGCGCTAGCCAATACTTCGGAAGTCGGAGTCAAAACAGCTACTCCGCGCACATCTGCTTGTTGCAAGACTCCGTGGGCAATATTTTGCAAAAACGCCTGATTATTTGAAAATACGCCATATTCGCTGCTCCCGGCGAGTTGATGCGCCACCAGCTCTCCTTGGTCAAGCAATTCTCTATCCATATCCGAAAAGCGGCTATGCAGAAAATAAGCTCCCATGCTGATTGCCATAACGAGCAACGGGATAAATGTTAACCCGGCAACCTGTTGGCGGATACCGTACTGTTTCATAGCTCCCCCTCCCCCGTGTTACCCATGCGCTGGCGTATTACTTCGGGCGGAGCCAGATCTATACCCAATGAATTTGCGACCTGTTGATTTATGCCAATACTGAACGATGCAGGGTGTTGAGACTCGGGCAAATGCCTACCTATCGCGAACGAAACAATTGCTGCAGCAGTTTGCCAGGCAAGCTGTTCGGGTGTCGAATAAATGGCGCAGAGTGCGCCTGCATTCACGTAGGCCTGAGAAATACCGACCAGAGGAACCTTCTTCCGATAGCTGGTCAACAATATATTGCGCATGCTGCTGCTGCTATAAATTTCGCTATCGGGAATAACCAGCAGCACATTGCTGCTGTCCAGAATATATTCCAGTGCAGAAAACAGTTTTTCTGCTGACCGCACCGATCTGGCGTTGATCGACATCCCCTGCGGCAAACGGGGAAGAAGTATGGAGGTATTCGGCGAATACAGCATGCCGACGACTATGTCATGCTTTGGAAGTGCCGCCTGAATGAAATTCAGTTGCCGCCCCCAAGGCTGGTCGAGATAGATCGCCGAAACCGCTTTTGCCTTTATTAATTTTTGTGCAGAATACCTTTCGAGCAGCGCCTCATAACCTGCCTTGGGAACCATTACAGCCAGCACAGGGGAATCTAATTCGGCGATGGCGAGTTCCGTTGCCTTTATGCCGACGGCAATAATCAAATCGGCTTTTGCGCTGCCTGTTACACGGGGTTCGATAATAGTTACACTGGCTTTGCTTGCGGCAAGCGACTTATTGAGCTCGTCGGCAATGGCTTTATTGAGTACGGCTGAGAATTGCTGATAAGGCGGTGTATTGTCGCTCAAGAGCAAGCGAACATTCAGTGTTTCTGCCTGAACCACGGTTGCCAGCAGCGCGGCAGCGCATGTCAGTAATAACCTGGTCAATTGGCGGAGCACGGTGGTTTGCCTTAGAACCCCAGCGTTGCAGTTAGATAGGTGCGGCGCTTTCCTTTGATGGAAGTGCTGTAATCGGTGTAATTATCATTCAGCGCATTTTGCATCACCAGAGCAATCTCGCCGCCGCCTGATTTTCCTTTTTTGTTTTGCCATCCGCCAAAGCGTTGCGCCACTCGTAAGTCGAGAGTACGCGTCAATGGCTGTGTAGCCGCCCCGGCTAAAACCCGAACCGGATCTGTATGATAAAACCCCGCACCAATCTGCGTTCCGCCGGAAAAATCATGCGAAAGCAACACGCTTGCGCTGTTCAGCGGTACGGACAGGCGGTAGTTATAGGCAGCTCCGAGAATCGACGGGTTAAATGCTGCAACCGGTGAGAGGCGGGACGGGCTCGCCTTGGCAATTTGATGCGCATAATTCACGGTCAACTTGCTGCGCTCCCCGAGATTGTAATTGAGTGTGCCTTCCAGCCCGGTATGAGTGGCATTGAAATCGCTTTCGAAGTTTCTTGGAGCGATCGCGGTAGTGGATAGCACATTGAAGGGGTCGGCGGCGGGGTAAGTGGAAAGAACATCCAGATAGATGATGTTGCTGATCTGGTCGTGATAAGCCCTTAAATCGAGGGTTGATCCTTGGTCATCCAACTGGCCAATGTAGCCGACTTCGCGGGAAAGTGAACGCTCCGGCCCCAATCCTCCTGCTGCAAGGATGTCGCGCCATCTATATTGATTAGCTCCAACCTTGGCCAGCAAAAAGCCATGATCTCCCAATTCTTCCATCATCTCAGGATTGCGGTAGGCCACCGAAGCGCTGGCACGCAGTGTATTTCTTGAAGATAAATGGTGATTATATGAAACACGCGGCGAAACGCGCGTTTGCCCCAGTGCGTTTTTTTCCACCATCGCCCCGAAATTTATCAGATCGGATGGGGTGATGCGCCATTCGTCATGTGCAAACAAGCGATACTCCCGCCAGGTTGGCGAATACTTCAGGCTCGTTGGGGCATATACCGAGTCCTGGCGCGCACCTATTCCCCACACGACACGGTTATTAGCCGAAGTCTGCAACGTATGTTGCAACTCGAGATCATGGCGATGAATGACGGCATCATCGTTAATCGGATAACTTGACCCGGCTATCAGGTTCAATGCGGCACCGCAGGCGGTACAGGGGTTGCTGTACCGGTCATCTTTGGTGTTTCGCCCAATATGGTAATACCCAAGTTGAATATCGCTGTTTTCCTGGAAAGTGTGCAGCCAGGTAATTTGCTGAAAATCTGAAAGTATCTTCTGATTGCGCAATGGGTTAGCAATCCCTTTCGAATTTTGGAGCGGTGGATTATCGCCCAATTGCCGCGAGGTATCGCTATAGCCGAACTGAAATTCAAGACTATCGATGCCATTCGGGTGATAGTTGATTCTGGCATTGACCATCTGTTTGGTATTACTGTCGTTTAGAACTACATTATTATCAGCGGCAATGTACCGGTTATCAAAGCCGTTGTCGGTATGAGAGGCAACTGTGACCCGGTAATCAAATTTCTCCCCCGCATCACCCATATGGGCAGAAAAGTCCGAAATGCCCGCCTCTCCGCTACTGGCGGATACCTGCGGCTTCCGGGTTTCAGAGGGCGTACGCGTGAAAATATTGATCACGCCCTGAACGGAATTTGATCCGTGCGAAGCGGCTGATGGGCCGCGCACCACTTCAATTCGGGCTATATCGGCGATATCCACCGGAAGCTCTACCCAGTCCACCTGCCCGTAGGGCGGCAAATAAACCGAACGACCGTCAAGCAACACCTGCATTCTGCGCGCGTAAGCATCGGTGCTGCCGCGATACGACACAATAGGCGTATGCCCATTCTCATATCCGACATACATCCCCGGCACCAGCTTGAATATATCGGCGATGTTGCGTGCGCCGGAAGCCGTGATCATGTTGCGGTCAATCACCGTCATCGCGTTGGGTGTTTCCGAAATGGGTTGTGACAAACGCGATGCGCTAAGCACAATGGGAAGCTCCTGAAGGTAATCCTGCTCGGTTGGATAGTCGGCGGACCAAGCGATTCCGCAAATCACGCACATCGATAACATAGCTGCACTTTGCCAGTGCCAACATTGCTTCATAAACTCGCCCCGTATGGTTAAGCAGCAGAATTGCTGCCTACATGTAATAATTATACGGTGACGGAAAAGAAAAAACTGGCGAAACTGCTGGTTCGCAGATGGTATTTTCGATAAGGCCCTCCTGAGTTTATCGAAAGGTTCACCACGAACGGAGGACTTGTTCAGCGCTTTCTTGGTTTCAGTACTTCCTTACCCCCCAGCATTGACTCTATCAATCTTTTCAAATAAATCATATATGCCGAAACATTATCGTCCGGCAATTTAATTGAATAGATTCATTTGGTTATCGTTATCGCACACATCGACTTGCGTATCTGAATTTTTAACTAATTGATCGAGCGGCATTTTCTCGAAAAGCGCCAAGCTCAAAA
>Ga0209211_10004404_pt1 | contig 21927 bp, 20 predicted proteins | sample RifGroA2_FD_183992 | JGI IMG/M metagenome (GOLD analysis project Ga0209211, IMG submission 183992) | Groundwater microbial communities from Rifle, Colorado, USA - Groundwater A2 (SPAdes) (version 2) | ecosystem: Environmental > Aquatic > Deep subsurface > Groundwater | place: Rifle, Colorado...
TAACTTTAGTATGATTATTAATATATTTTACTTTATCGTATTTGTATTTGTCACCATGTATTATTTTTGCCTTTTCAATAAATTCCGAAGTTGATATTTTTTTTGTACCACCACATGAAGGGCAACCTTTATTTTGTAAATGAGAATTTGGCGTTTGTTTAAAATCACCATGTACAGGGCATGAGATAATTACTTTCGTATGACTATTAATATATTTAACTTTATCGTAGTTATATCTATTACCATGAATTTCTCTTGCTCTTTTAATAAATTCTTCGGTAGATAATTTATTTGAGCCACCACAGAAAGGACATCCTTGTTTATTTATATGAGCAGATGGTGTTTGTTCAAAATCACCATGTAAAGAACATGTTATTATTACTTTTGTAATATTATTAATATATTTAACTTTATCGTAGTTATATCTATTACCATGAATTTCTCTTGCTCTTTTAATAAATTCTTCTGTGGTTGATTTTTTTAACCCACTACATGCAATGCAACCACTTTTTTGTAAATGGGAATCTGGTGTCTGTGTGAAATCACCATGTAAAGGGCATGTGATAGTAACTTTAGTATGATTATTAATATATTTTACTTTATCGTATTTGTATTTGTCACCATGTATTATTTTTGCCTTTTCAATAAATTCCGAAGTTGATATTTTTTTTGTACCACCACATGAAGGGCAACCATGTTCTTTCAAATGACTATATGGTTTTTGTTCAAATTCTCCATGTATTTTACAAATAATTGTTACCTTTTCAGTAGAATACACATACTTTATTTTACTATAGTCATATCTATCACCGTGAACAACTTTTGCTTCCTTTATAAATTCAAATGGTGTTAATCTTCTCATTTCAATTCAATGTTAGTATGTTTCAGTCTTCAAAATGCCTTATAATGTCTTTATAGTAAACATTTGTATTTTTTTTCAACATAATACAGTTATTTATTTGGTGGATTCAATATTGAACTTACGTTTTATATTTTCATGTATGGTTTTATCAATTCATTATTATTGTTTTTGTCAGTCATTTTATTGTACGGATTTTTTTACACCCCATTGTTTATAACTAATGGCTATGTATGATATAACCGACATTAACCATTTGCAACCGTTTATAAATATTTATTCAAGCTTAAATATTAATTTATTAACTAACAAATTTAAAACATATTTTTATATATGCAAAATGTTTATTGTTTTTTTAGGACAATACAAATTTATTGTTTGTACATAAAGTCTTGTCTGATTTATAATGTTCGAGTTTGAGGCATGCGAAGTATTGAAAACCAAGGAGTTTACTATAGTAAATGACTGTTTTCAAAACGAGTTTACCCCGTAGCGAAGCGTACTGGGGCATAACGAAAAAATCGGACATTATAGACAGACACTATTTATAAAGCCCACAATCTGTAATATATTCATATTCAATAAATTGCGACAAAGATAAGTATAAAAATCCTAACTACCAAATAACAATGTTATTTTCTGGTAACACAAACGATATAAAAAATATATATTATTGATAATGAGGATGTTGTATTTTATAACAATAAGAAAATAACTCAATTATCTCATTTTTTCGGAGAAAAAATTTCAAGTTGGGTTAATATGTTTCAGAAATTTTGGTAATCCAGATGTGTCACGGCATGGAAGCAGTTGCTTGTTAGTGTTTCGTGCCTTTTTCTTTGTTAAGTAAATCAACAATAGATTCTTCGTTATCAGGCAAATAATTTGTTATGATATCCCAGATTATATCATAGTCAATTCCAAAATATTCATGTGACACTCGATTCCTTAACCGATACATTTCTTCCCATGGAATTTTAGGATACCTTTTTTTAATTTTTCCCGGTAGGTTCTTTGCTGCTTCTCCGATAATTTCAAAATTTCTTATAACTGCATCCACAGTTTTATAATCATGCTTAAATTTAATAAAATCAATAGTCGGATATATATTCTTGTATCCGCTGCAACGACAATAAAATGTCTTCCAAAAAGTGAATATATGTTCTGTCTTGCTTTTTCAAATGTATCGAACCTGTTTTAAAATATCCTGTTTTAATTGCTTTTTTAAAGCATTTTTTGTAACTAAGTCAATATTAATTCCAAATATTTCTTCTAAATATTTTTCGAGCGTAAAAAATCTCCAGCCGATAGGTTTTGAGAATTCAACAAGTATATCAATATCACTCTTTTTTGTCTGTTTATCAGCAGCAAAAGACCCAAAATAACCAATTTGTCTGACGAAAAATTCATTCATCAGTACAGGTTTAATTTCTTTTAGCTTTTTTTCTATGTCAATTCTTGTTCTCATGGGAACAAAGATACAATTATTTTTATTAATTGCTTTAATTAACTCACATCTGTTTTTTAGCATGAACGCTAACGGTTTAAACTACGAAACGACGTGCAATTTAATGCAATTTCCTGTCAAACCGCTATGAAATTTATTTAATGTTATAATTGTCAAGTTGCACATAACTGCACGTTGTTTTCGTAGATGGTGTTATGGGGCGTTTATCTTTTCAGAACTTCTTTCAAAATTGTTTCTCTGTCGGTCTGAACATCGGCTGAGAGCGAATTTTCTTCAATTTCTAAAAACAAATAATTTGGTTCATCTGCTTTATCCCAATTTATTTTATTAAAATCTAATTTATATTTAGATAATTTTAAAGGTGAATATTTACCACCAAAGGTTAACAAAATGTCTACACAATTATTATATTTTGTTGCTAATTCGTGTGGATTAAAAACAAGTGTCTCATGATGTACATTAGGTTGTCCTGAATGCAGTAAATCAATGAAATCTTTAAATACTAATAGATGTCCATTTCTCTGATACATATTGCTAATGGAACTACTCATTGGACTCCAATTCGAAAACCGTCCTTGTGTGCAAACAACCCTAAAAGAAACATTTTCTTCATTAATTAAATGAGAGAAATTGAATAATAATATTGAGATAGCTAAATTGTAATTTGAACTGACATTTGATATTTTTTCAAGTTTTATAAATCCTTCAATATTTGGATATTTAATTTTTCTAAAAAGTGCATCAATTAAATAATGTGGAGCAGGTTTTGTCTGACCGTCAAGCCTTGCCCAATAAGTATTACTAAATTGATGTGGAGAATAATTGCTTTGTTGAACTTCGAATACATAAACGATATTTTCTTTGTTTTGTAAAATAGCTACTTTAATTCCAACTGGTAAAGGAGTAATTAAGTCAGAAACTTTATTTATTATCCAATCTTTTTCTTTTAATTCTTTAAGTGGAGATAAAGCTCCTTCAAATGTTTTAATTTTTTTGCCAGGTTTTTGAATACCTTTTGGAGCACCCCAAATTAGAATTCCTCCTTCGGAATTAAGGAATGCACAGATACCCCTTACAACTTTTTCTAAATTTTTTTCAAAATTTCCGTATTCCGTTGAAAAAGCTTTGAACTCAATTTTTGTAGATTCTTCTTTAGCCTCTAAAAAAAAGTTTTCTATATCTTCATATTTTAAATCGTTTAACGATTTGTCAAAATAGATTACTGAATAGTCCATAGTCTTAATTTATTAAATGCCCCATAACTCGTTTATATATACACCTTATCCGACATTAACCGTTTACAATCGTTTACAAATCTTTATTACCGTTTAAATACCAATATTATATACAAACAAATTTATAACATATTTTTACATTTGCAAAATGTTTACTTATTTTTTCAGGATTATACACTATTTATATAGTCCGCACTCTTTTATATATTCACCCACTTTTTCATTTGTAAAGAAACTCATTTCTTTTTTTTGCTTAATTCCATCTCTGATAAATGAAGATGAAATCTCAATTATTGGAGCATTTGTTATTATTATATCTCCTTCAAATTTATTTTCTAAATTATTAAATTCTATTCTGGGATAAACAAATATTTTATAATTTTCTAAAATCTGTTTATAATTTTTCCACTTCTCAAAACTTTTTAAATTATCGGCTCCCATAATTAACGCAAAATCTCTTTTAGGGAATTTATCTTTTAAATATGCCAGTGTATCAATTGTATATGAGGGTTTTGGCATCTTAAACTCAATATTGCTTGCCTTCATTTTATTAAATTCTCCAATTGCTAATCTAACCATCTCTAATCTGTGATATTCAGGAGCAAGCGAATTTCTTGATTTAAGCGGATTTTGCGGCGATACAATAAACCATAGTTCTTTTATTTCGGTATATTCAAGCATATAATTAGCTATAACCAAATGTCCAACATGCACAGGGTTAAAAGAACCAAAAAACAAGCCAGTAAGTTTATTTTCTCCCATTTTATTATTCGAGAATTTATATTTATTTTTCACAAAATTAAAACATTTACCTTTGCTAAATGAATAAAAATGATTTTAATAATATTTCTGTTAATTTAATTGGTTCAGGAAACCTGGCTACTCATATAGGTATTACATTAAATAACAATGGATTAAAAATAAATTATGTTTGGAGCAGAAATTTAGAAAATGCAAAAATTTTAGCTGAAAAAATAAAAACTACTTACACCGACAACTTTACCGAAATATATAATAATAAAGCTATTTACTTAATTTGTGTTCCCGATAGCGAAATAAAAAGTATTGCTAAAAAAATCAATTCTGAAAACTCTATTTTAATTCACACATCTGCAAGTACAAATATTTCAGTTTTAGAAAAATTCTCAACTAATTGTGGAGTATTTTATCCCTTACAAACATTTAGCAAAAACTCTAAACTCGTAAATTTTAAAAACCTTCCTGTTTTTATTGAATACTCAAACAATAATGTTAAAAACATTTTGAAATATTTATGTGATATAATAAATGCTAAATTAATTATTGCAAACTCCGAAAAACGTCTTTTAATACATATTGCAGCAATATTTGCAAATAATTTCACAAACCACATGATTTCAATATCAAATGAAATAGCCGGTTCAAATAAAATTGATTTTGAACTTTTTAAACCATTAATAATTGAAACATTAGATAAAATAACAAAAATAAATTCCATAGATATTCAAACCGGACCATCTGTCAGAAATGATAAAAATACAATAAAAAAACATTTAAAGGCGTTAAAAAAATATAAAGATTTTGCAAAAATTTATAGCTTTGTAAGTAAAAATATTCAAAAAATGCATTCTAAATTATAATTATGGCAAATTACAAAGAGAAACTTACTCATATTAAAGCATTTGCATTTGATGTTGACGGGGTTTTTTCGGGAAATATTACATTAACCGAATCGGGCGAACAATTAAGAACTATGAACATTAAAGATGGATACGCCGTACAACTTGCAATAAAAAAAGGATTTCAAATTGCAATTATTACAGGCGGGTTTTCCGAAGGAATTCGAAAAAGATTTGAGGGACTTGGAATTAAAGATATTTATATGCGAAGCGAACAAAAGACAAAAGAATTTCATAATTTTATTGCAAAATATTCATTACAGCCATCTGAAGTTGTTTATATGGGCGATGATTTACCCGATTACGAAGTAATGAAAATTGCAGGATTACCAGTATGTCCAGCAAATTCTGCTATTGAAATTAAAGAAATATCAAAATATATTTCTGCAATTGATGGCGGAAATGGTTGTGTCCGCGATATTATTGAACAAGTTTTACGCTCGCAAGGGAAATGGATGAATAACGACGCTTTTAAATGGTAAATAAAAGAATAACATTCGTACTCATAAATATGAACATACGAACGGTTTTTAAGTTTTTAGTTTCGGGTTTTTAACAACTCTAAACTAATAAACTAAAAACTCTAAACTAAAAAATAAAATAAAAAAAGATGCAAATATTAGATTTTTTAAAACTTATTCGTTATAAAAATTTATTGATAATTGTTATCACACAGTATTTGATGAGATGGTGTGTTATTGCACCTTTTTTAAAAACGATAAATCAAGAGATGCAATTTTCCGAAGGATTATTTGCATTACTTGTATTGGCTACAGTTTTGATTGCTGCTGCCGGCTACGCTATTAATGATTATTTCGACATTAAAACCGATTTTGCTAATCATCCTGAATCTGTTATTGTTGGCACTAAAATATCTCGTCGTTGGGCAATGACATACAATAACATATTTAATTTTATTGGTGTCGCAATTGGCTTTTGGATATCATACAAAATAGAACTTATTAATTTAGGCTTTTTATTTCTCTTTGTTTCTGGTGGTTTATGGTTTTATTCTGCACTTTATAAAAAACAATTAATAATTGGTAACATTATAGTTGCACTTTTTGCAGCCATAGTTCCTTTATTAACAGTTATTTACGAAATTCCTTTATTAAATAAAGTTATTACTCCTAACCGCCCTCCTGTCGAAGCCACAGTTGTGAGTATAATGTTTTTATATATTACAGGTTATTCTATTTTTGCCTTTTTAACAACTTTAGCTCGCGAAATAATTAAAGATGTTGAAGACCTTGAAGGTGATGATATTTCGGGCAGACAAACTATTCCTGTAACTTGGGGAATTAAAACATCAAAATCAATTATCATTTCTATTTTGTCAATTATATTAATCTTATTATCAATAATATACATAAACTTTTTTCAGGATTTTACAACATTAATTTACATAATGTTATTTATTTTTATTCCAATTATATTTTTAATTATTAAACTTTTAAAAGCCAATAAAAAAGCTGATTTTCATTTTATTAGCACCGGTTTAAAAGGCGTTATGTTATTAGGTTTACTATTTTCAGTTTTACTTTGGTTTGTTATCGAATAAAATGTTACGTGATAAAATTTCAAAATACAGGTTAATACTTGCTTCTAACTCGCCTCGCCGGCAACAATTATTAAAAGGCATTGATGTTAATTTCGAAGTAATTACAAAACCTGAAATTGACGAATTGGTTCCAGAAAATATTTACGCTCAAGATATTGCAATGTTCTTAGCCGAACACAAAGCAAAATCTTATAATGAATTTCTTAATCCATTAACAATTGTTATTACAGCCGATACAATTGTTTGGTTCAATAATAAAGTATTAAACAAACCTACAAATAAAGATGAAGCAATTAGAATGCTTATTGAACTTTCGGATAATATGCACATTGTTTATACAGGTGTTTGTATAACTACATTAAAAAAGCAAAAAACATTTTATTCCGAAACAAAAGTCTGGTTTCGTAATTTATCAAAATCTGAAATTAAATATTATGTAGAAAAATATAAACCTTACGACAAAGCCGGAGCTTATGGTGCACAGGAATGGCTCGGCTACGTTGCAATTGAAAGAATTGAAGGCTCGTATTTTAATGTTATGGGATTACCCGTACAAAAATTATATAGCGAATTAGAAAAATTTATAAAATAACTTAGTAACTCAATAACATAGTAACTTAGTAGAATAAAAAATGAAAAAAACTCTCTTACTTTCAATTTCTTTATTAATTGTTTTTATAACTATTGCCAACGAAGGAATGTGGATTCCAATGCTATTAACAAAATACAAATTTGCCGACATGCAAAAAAAAGGATTCAAGCTAACTGCCGATGATATTTATAGTATAAATCAAGCAAGTATGAAAGATGCGATTGTACTTTTTGGAAGAGGTTGCACCGGTGAACTAGTTTCCGACCAAGGATTGCTGCTTACAAATCATCATTGCGGATATGGTTCAATTCAGTCGTACAGCACCATTGAACACGATTATTTAAGAGATGGTTTTTGGGCTAAAAATAAAACTGATGAACTCTCAAACCCAAAACTCACAGTTACTTTTTTGGTTAGAATGGACGATGTTACTACTCATATATTAACAAATGTTACAGAAAATTTAACACAAGAACAACGAAATTTAATTATTTCGAAAAACATTGCAAAACTGAAAAAGGAAAATTCAGAAAACAATAAGTACAATGTCGAAATAAAACCATTTTACTATGGAAACGAATATTACATGTTTATTTACGAAGTTTTTCGTGATGTGCGTTTGGTTGGTGCTCCCCCATCTGCTGTTGGTAAATTTGGTGGCGATACCGACAACTGGATGTGGCCCCGCCACACAGGCGATTTCAGCGTATTTAGAATTTATGCAAATAAAGATAATGAGCCGGCAGATTATTCGCCTAACAACGTTCCTTATAAACCAAAAAGATTTTTCCCGATTTCGTTAAAAGGAGTTCAGAAAGATGATTTTACTATGGTTTATGGGTTTCCCGGACACACACAGGAATATATTCCTTCATTTGTAATTAAATTAATTACCGAAGTAGAAAACCCAATTCAAATTAAACTTCGCGAAATTCGCTTAGCAATAATGAATGAAGATATGAACTCAAATCAGACAATTAGAATACAATATTCTTCAAAATACGCTGGTGTTGCAAATTATTGGAAAAAATGGCTTGGCGAAAATCGAGGATTAAAACGACTTGATGCAATTAACAAAAAAGAAGAATTCGAAAAATCTTTTCAAAATTGGGCTAATAACACTTCGCAAGCTAAAAATAATTACAGTAATTTGTTAAACGAATATAAAGTTGTTTGCGAAAAACTTAGACCTTTATCAAAAATTGATGCATATTTATTTGAAGGAATTATGACCGGTGAAATGGTTCGCTTTGCACGAAATTTTGGAGATTACAAATCGTGGCAAACAAAAACCGATAGTACTCTTAACCCTGTTTTTGCTACTATTAAAGGTCGTGCAAAAGATATGTATAAAGATTTTAATTTAAGTACCGACCAAAAAATGTTTAGCATAATGCTAAAAATTTATTACGATAGTATATCGTCAAATTATCAACCAGAAATATTAAAAATTTGGAGTAAAAAATATAAAGGAGATTGGAATAAATGTGTTGCTGATATCTCAAACAAAACCATGTTCACATCTGAAGATAAAATAAATTTATTTCTTAATAACTATAAAATAAATGGAACTAAAACATTAGAAAAAGACCCTATATTTACATTATGGTCTGCTATTTCTGACATGTATAATCAAAAAGTTTTACCTATTGTTACAACTTATAATAATAAAATTGACAGTCTTAACAGAATATACATGAAAGCTCAAATGAAGTTTGAATCAGATAAAATATTTTATCCCGATGCAAATTTAACTTTACGAGTAACTTATGGTAAAATATCAGATTATTCGCCAAAAGATGGTGTTTCATACAACTGGTTTACAACCCTTGATGGCATTATAGAAAAAGATGACTCAACAATTTACGATTACGATGTTCCTGCCCGTCTAAAAGAACTTTGGGAAAATAAAGACTATGGTAATTATGCCGAAAACGGTGTAATGAATGTTTGTTTTATTGGCACAAATCATACTACTGGTGGAAATAGCGGCAGCCCGGTAATTAATGGCAATGGCGAACTTATTGGAATTAATTTCGACCGAAACTGGGAAGGAACAATGAGCGACATAATGTACGACCCCGCTCAATGCCGTAACATTACACTCGATATACGTTATGTGCTATTTATTATTGACAAGTTTGCAGGAGCTAAAAATTTAGTTGACGAAATGGTGATTTCGAAATAAATTAAAATGAAATACTTAAAAACCCTGATAGTCCTTTTCTTTACAATTTTAATATGGTCATTAATTAATCCTAAAGAATATTTCACTTGGTTTTTAGAAGTATTCCCTGCACTTATTGGTATAATTGTTTTATTTTTCACTTTTAAAAAGTTCAGATTTACAAATTTCATTTACACATTAATTTTTATTCACTGTTGTATTTTAATTATTGGCGGTCATTACACTTATGCCGAAGTTCCTTTATTCGACTGGATTAAAGAGGTTTTTCATCAATCTCGAAATAATTACGATAAAGTTGGACATTTTGCACAAGGTTTTGTACCTGCATTTATTATTCGTGAAATTTTTATTCGTAAAAACATTATAAATAATAAAAAATGGCTGAGTTTTATTGTTGTATCTGTTTGCATGGCAATAAGCGTAACTTATGAGTTTATAGAGTGGTTTGTTTCAGTTATGGTAGGAGGTGAATCCGCAGATGCTTTTCTTGGTACACAGGGATATATTTGGGATACTCAATCTGATATTCTTTTTGCAACTATTGGAGCAATTATTGGATTAGCTGTTTTAGGCAAATTTCACAATGTGCAAATAAATTTATTTCTTCAAAAATAAATGAGCAACGATATTATTTTTGCATTTATTTTAGGACTCATCGGAGGTGTAATACCGGGTCCAGTATTGGCTGCTACATTTACAGAAATTTTGCAGTCAGGTTTTTTAAAAAGCTTGCGCATTATTCTTTGGGCATTCATAATTGAAACTATTGTTGCATTAATTAGCATGTTGTTATTATCCGCCCTTAATTTACCCGAGTATGTTTTCAGAATAATTTCAATTGCAGGTGCAGCAGTGCTTATGTGGCTTTCTTTTTCAATATGGAAAATAAAAGTAATTGATTCCAACAAAAAAGCATATTTCAGTTTTTGGAAAATCTCAATAATGATTATTTCAAATGGTATGTTATGGATTTATTGGATAACCGTTTGTGTTCCAAGAGCAATAATGCTTAACGAGAAAATTTTTCTTGGAAATTATCTTTTTCTTGCACTTGTGGAACTTGGTTGGCTTATCTCAACAATTACTGTTGCTATAATTTTTTCACAATTCAGGAAATTACTTTCGAACCCAAAAGTGGTTCCTGCTATTTTTAAGATTTTTGCTTTAGTATTTTTGTACTTTGCTATTGATTCAGTAATAAGTACAATATGTTATTTTTATTAATATTTTACAAAATGTTAATAAATACTTTAATCATCCAAACCCGCTCTAATGAAGTTTCTCGCTTGCGGAAATGTCTGCTCGGTCATTTTTCTTACTCTTGATAACATTGATAAAAATTTTAAGCTGTCATCCTCGTACTCTGTTATAATGTTATTTATTAAAACAAATGACTCAATAGAGCGGTCAATTGCTATTAATGTTGTTTTTGCAGAGCCATTTGAATCAGTTTCTGCAAATTCGGGGTCAAATTCTTCCTTATCACGAACCAACGCGCGTTGTAACTTTACATGTATAAACATTGAATACCAATTAATTACTTCAATAGCATCTTTTAATTTTATCAATTTTTTGCTATCTGTATTTGAATAAAAATCAGCTTTAATTTTAATGTTGTCATAATTTTCTTGAATCCATTTAGTTACTAAAACAGAATAGTCTTTTGAAAGTTTTAATAACAATTTATTCAAAGTTATTTTTTTTGGTATTTTTACTTTTTTATTAAGGTCAATACCTAATTCATTGGCTTTCTCAATCAATAATTCAGAAGTTGCCTGAAATATTAAAGATAAATTATCCCAAAACTTTTTATTTGTTATATCAATTTCCTTATTATCCAGGTTCAATTCTTCACCAAAACTAAAACTTAAACAACGACCAGTAAATGAACATCTCTCGCACCACCTGTCGCAATAGTTATATATGCCGGAAATGTACTTTTTATCAATCTTTGTGTTTTTAATAAAATTCTTAATTTTTTCTTTTTTGTTGTTTGTCATATAATGAATTAAATTTTTGTAAAATTATTAATATTTTATTTTTAACGGTTAAATTTATAAAATATAAAATAAAAAATAATTATAAAAAAATATTTATCCTTTATTTCAATTTTTTCATTTCTAAAAATAATATAACTTTGCACTCTACATGCTTCGTAATTATAAAATACTAATCAAAAGAATTCTCAAATTTTCGCGTTGGAGCCGAAAAGCTTATGCAGTTTTTATTTCGATAGGAAAAATCGTTAATATTTCAAATTTAAAAATTGAAGTTTCTCAGGATTTTATTAAAAAAAGTAAAGGTTATAGCGAAGTGCAAAGTTTTTTTAATTTAAACTCAAATACTAAAAAAGAATTTCCACCAAATATTGATAAACTAACTATATATGATATTTTATTAAGCAATTTGTTATTTGTTGATAATCATATAAATAGCATTTCAACAAAACAATATATATTTAAAAAATACTATTAATAATTTTATATGCGTGAACTTTGTTTACGCATTTTTTATTTATAAATATTAATGTTATGACAAAGCAAAAAATTGATTTATTAACAAATAGAATAATAAGTGGAGGCAATATTGCTTATGAAGAATCACTTGAACTTTGTAAAACTACTGAAATAGATTATTTATGCAATTCGGCAAACGAAATCCGTAAACATTTTACAGGCAACTATTTTAATCTTTGTTCAATTGTAAATGCAAAATCGGGAAAATGTTCCGAAAATTGTAAATGGTGCTCGCAATCATCATTTCACAATACAGATATCGAAACTTATGATATTATTGATAAAGAAGAAGCTGTAAAACAAGCTATAAACAACGATAAAAAAGGTGTCCATAAATTTTCACTTGTAACAAGCGGCAAAACTGTTTCCGATAAAAAACTTGCTCAACTAATTGATATTTACCAAGCTATTAAAAAAGAAACTAATATCGAAATTGATGCCTCAATGGGATTATTAAAAAAAGAGCAGCTTCAAAAACTAAAAGATATTGGTATTAAACATTATCATTGTAATTTAGAAACATCAAGAACATTTTTTCCAAACGTTTGCTCTACACATACTTATGAAGAAAAAATAAACACATTAAAATCAGCAAAAGAAGTTGGTTTAGATACTTGTTCGGGTGGAATTATTGGAATGGGCGAAACAATTCAACAACGTGTAGAATTAGCTTTTGAACTTAAAAATTTAGGAGTAAAATCAATTCCTATTAACATTCTAAATCCAATAGAAGGCACTGCACTCGAAAATACTCCTCCCCTTTCCGATAACGAAATTTTAATAACTTTTGCACTTTTCAGATTTATTAACCCAGATGCATATATTCGCTTTGCGGGTGGCAGATTGCAAATTTCGCACCTTGAAGGAAAACTTTTAAATTCTGGCGTAAATGCTGCTTTGGTTGGCGATTTGCTAACTACCGTTGGCAAAAACATTGACGAAGACCTTAAACAATTTCGTAAAAATGGTTTCAATTTTACAAATCCTTAATCCTAAATGACGCAGATTTATTATGATAATTATGATTAAACATTCACTGCCTGCTCCGATTGAGCGGAGACTAAAAAAGACACACGATTTATCCCGATTGAGCAGGAAGGGAATGATTATAAATAAAAAAGTTTCGGGTTTCGGGTTTCGGGTTTCGGGTTTCGGGTTTCGGGTTTCGGGTTTCAAGTTTCGGGTTTTTAACAACCAAAAACCTCAAACTAAAAACCCTAAACCAATAAAAATATAAGTAATTAATAATGAGATAATGACTAAAATATAAACACATGAAAAAAATCATAATGAATCTTGTTAATCAGCATCTCAAAAAATCCTAAATCCTTAATCTTAAATCAATAATGTCCAACTCCATTTCAAAACTATTACAATTTGACAAGGAACATATTTGGCACCCATATACTTCTGCCACAAAACCACTTACAGTTTATCCTGTAAAATCGGCAAAAGGAGTTTACATTGAATTAGAAGACGGCACAAAATTAATTGACGGAATATCGTCGTGGTGGGCAGTTATTCATGGTTATAACAATAAGAAATTAAATAAAGCAATAACAGAGCAGTTAAACAAAATGGCTCATGTAATGTTTGGCGGATTAACACATGCACCTGCAATAAATTTAACAAAAAAACTTTTAGAAATACTACCAAAAAATTTGACAAGAATATTTTATTGCGATTCGGGTTCTGTTTCTGTAGAAGTAGCGATGAAAATGGCAATACAATATTGGTATTCGTTGGAGAAAAGCGAGAAAAAACATTTTGCAACAATACGTTCGGGTTATCATGGCGACACTTGGAACGCAATGTCAGTATGCGACCCCGAAACAGGTATGCATCATATTTTTAAAGAAAGTTTACCAGTTCAGTATTTTGTTCCACAACCAAAAACAAGATTCAACGAAAAATGGAATCCAAATGATATTGAGCATTTAAAAACATTATTTGAAAAAGAAAATAAAAATATTGCCGCATTAATTTTAGAGCCAATTGTCCAGGGAGCAGGCGGAATGTGGTTTTACCATCCACAATATTTAATTGAAGCAAAAAAATTATGTGATAAATATAACATTCTGCTTATATTTGATGAAATAGCTACGGGTTTTGGAAGAACAGGGAAACTCTTTGCATGCGAACACGCTAATGTTGCACCTGATATTATGTGCATTGGCAAAGCATTAACTGGTGGTTATATGAGTTTTGCTGCAACAATTTGCACAGAAAATATTGCTAAAACCATTTCAAAAAAAGAACCCGGCATTTTTATGCACGGTCCAACATTTATGGCTAATCCATTGGCTTGTTCAGTTTCGTTGGCATCTATAGAATTGTTATTAAATTCGAAGTGGCAAAAAAATATTTTACGCATTAAAAACAATTTACAAAAGTGGCTCAAGCCAGCTCAAACATTTAAAAATGTTACAGACGTTAGAGTTCTTGGTGCCATTGGTGTAGTTGAAATGAAGCAAAATGTAGATGTAGAAAAGTGTCAAAAGGAATTTGTAAAACAAGGAGTTTGGATTAGACCTTTTGAAAAATTAATTTATATTATGCCTCCATATATAATAAAAAACAATGAGTTAAAAAAACTTTGTGATTCAATTTTACACGTTGCTAAAAACATTTAAATGAAAACAAAAAATTACAGAGAAAACATTAGTAAACTAATTGACAATAACAACTATCGAATATTACGCGAAACTGTTAAGAACGGAAAATATATTATATTTAATAACAGAGAATACTTAAATTTATCGTCAAATGATTATCTCGGAATATCAGACGATGTCGTACTTTGGCATAATTTTTTAGAGAATAAAATTTTAAATGCCAATAATTTTTTAGGCAGTAATTGTTCTTCACGTTTACTTACAGGCAATTCCGAACAATATGCACAATTAGAAAATTATTTAGCCCAATTATATAAAAGCGAGGCTGCTTTAGTTTTTAATAGCGGTTATCATGCAAACATTGGAATATTACCAGCATTAACAACTAAAAGAGATTTAATAATTAACGATAAACTTGTTCATGCAAGCATTATTGACGGAATTAAACTATCGGATGCAGAAAATATTTATTATCAACATAATAATACTGAACAATTAGAAGAAATACTTAAAACAAAAAGACATTTATATAAAAATGTGTTCATTGTTACTGAATCAGTATTTAGTATGAATGGAGATTATGCCGACTTAGTTAAACTTATTGAAATTAAAGAAAAATACGACACGTTTGTATATGTAGATGAGGCACATGCAATTGGAACAATTGGTAAACAAGGGCTTGGACTTTCTGAAGAATTAAATATCACAAGCAAAATTGATTTTATTATTGGTACTTTTGGTAAAGCAGTTGCTTCGCAGGGAGCATTTGTTATATGTAACAATTTGTTTAGAAACTATCTTATTAATAAAATGCGTTCATTAATATATACTACTGCCCTACCCCCAATAATTTTAGAATGGACATATTTTATCTTGCAATATGTTGTAACAATGAAAAATGAACGACTTCATTTAAAGCAGATAAGTGATTTTTTTAGAAATAAAATTTCATCGTTAGGATATAAAACAAATGGCTCAAGTCAAATAATTCCATTAATTGTTGGAGAAAATATAAAGTGCATAAAATTAGCTGACTACTTACAAGATAATGGAGTTTTTATTTTGCCTGTTAGACCTCCAACTGTCCCAGATGGAACATCAAGGTTAAGATTTTCGATAACAGCAAATATAAATCTTTCAGAAATAGAAAATGTCATTAAACTTCTTGAAAACATTAAACATGAAATGTAAAACCATATTCATTTCCGGAATTGATACAAATACAGGCAAAACCATTGCTACCGGTTTAGTTGCCTTATATTTAAAAAAACTAGGTTATAAAGTAATTACTCAAAAAATTGTTCAAACCAGTTGTAACAAAATATCTGAAGATATTATTAAACATCGCGAAATAATGAACGAAAAGCTAAATGATTTTGATTTACAAAGCATTACCTGTCCTTACATATTTGAATTTCCGGCATCACCACATTTATCTTCTAAACTTGAAAATAAAGAAATAAATCCAAATAAAATATTAAAAGCAACAAAAGAACTTGAAAAACATTTTGATTACTTGTTAATTGAAGGAGTTGGCGGACTTTGCGTACCATTAAATAAAAATATCATTTTAATTGACTATATTGTTGCAAACAAATATCCGTTAATATTAATAACTTCCGGAAAATTAGGAAGTATAAATCACACATTGTTAAGTTTAGAAGCAATAAAAAAAAGAAAAATAAAACTTAAAGCAATTATTTACAATAATTATTTTTCATCTGATGAAATAATAAATTCTGACTCTAAATCTTTTCTAAAGAAATTCATAAAAAAAGATTTTCCTGATTCACAATTTATCGAAATTGGTAATATAAGTAACTGGTCTGAATGTAAGTGTTTCGATAATTTCGAAATTTAATAAACAAATATTTTTTATTATTTTTTTTGTGTTTAATACGAAATTCATAATCTTTACGTTTTCTACAAAAAAATTTAAAATAATAAATTACACTTCTACAAACTAATTATTAAATTTAATATTTATTTTTATGAAAACTCTATTTATTACAGCTATTGCAGTACTTGCGTTTTATTTGTGTCCTGCACAAATTCAACCTAAAGAAGTAAAATCGGAAATTAAAGAAGCTAAAGTATTCCTGCTTGGGGCAGAAATTACAAGAAAAGGTAAAATAAACCTGCTTGAAGGCACTACAAGATTACTTTTTACTCATCTGTCTTCAAAAATCGAAAAAGAAAGTATCCAGGCAAATTTTGGAGATGGAGTAAAAATAACAAATGTAGAAGCTGAACTTAAGACTGTAAATTTAAAATCAAAAGACAGTATTCGAATAGCACGACTTCAAGACAGCATATTATGGTATAATAAAAACAAAAGGTACATTAGTTCAAAACTTACAACAATTGAAGGAGAAATTGAAGTTATTAATGTTAATAAAGTGCTCAAAAACAATATGGGAGGAACTACAGTTGTTGAAATTGAAAAGCTATCTGATTTCTATAGAAAAAGGGTTTCGGACCTTAATGATAAAATATATGCATTAAACGAGCAAATATCTGATAACAATAATAGAATTAAAACAGTAACCGATACAATAACAGCACTTTCAATACTAAAACAAGATAAATGGTTCGAAATAGCAGTTACGGTGCAAACAACTAAACCAATTACGGGTGATTTCACATTATCATACCTTGTAGGTGGAACAGGCTGGTCGCCAACTTATGATATACGTGTAAAAGAAATAACCGGGCAAATTGATTTAGAATACAAAGCAAAAGTTTTAAACCAAACTGGAGAAGATTGGGATAATGTTAAGATTTCATTTTCCTCAGCAATGCCCACCGAATCACAAGAAGCACCCAGTCTGGAACCATGGCGTTTGAACTTTAACAGTAATACTGATTATGAAGGAAGATTAAATGAATTCAGACCGAATACAATAAATAAAAGTGAAGCACAAAAAAGAAGTGGTAACTTAGCCTTACCTGAAGGTGTAGAATTTGCTGAAGTAGAATTATCGCCTATTGCATTTGAATTTAAGATTGATGAAGAAACTTCAATTCCCACTTCAGGAAAACCATATATGATAAGTATAACAAATTATAAACTTCCTGTATCTTACAAATATGTTGCAATACCAAAAGTTGATCCTGCTGCATTTCTTGTAGCAGAAGTTACAGGATGGGAAGACATGAATCTAATTGAAGGACCAACAAATATTTATTTCCGCGGTACATTTATGGGACATTCTTATATTAAGCCTCAATTAGCAAATGATACACTGAATATTTCACTTGGTCGCGACAACAGAGTTATGGTTAACCGTGTTAAAGTTGAAGACAGTAAAGGCGATAAACTTATTGGAACAAATAACCGTGAAGAATTTACATATAAAATCTCTGTTCGTAACACAAATCCGGGAAATATAAAATTTACTTTAATTGATCAGGTTCCAATTGCTCAGGACGATGATATCAAAGTAGAGCTTCTCGATTTATCTGGAGCCGAAAAAGACGAATTTAATGGACGTTTAAAGTGGAAATTTGATCTTGCAACAAAAGAAGCTAAAGAATTTACAGTAAAGTTTGCTGTAAAATATCCTAAAAACAAACAAGTGAAAATAAGGTCAGATAACAGAGTTGCAAAATACAGGTCAGCAAGATTTTTATAAACCATTCATCCGCAAGCCTTCTCGAAATCCTTTTACGCTAACACCTTTCGACTCCGCTCAAGGTGACTGTCAGGCTGAGCGAAGTCGAAGCCTGACTTTACAACCGTCATAATGCTTGCGGATTTAAAGATAAAATAAAAATTAAGGTTTATATTTGCAAAAAGAAAAACAAATGCGTTTCGATATTATTACTGTATTACCTGAGCTTATAGAAGGTCCCTTAAACTTTTCAATTATAAAAAGAGCTAAAGATAAAGGATTGGTAAATATCGAATTACATAACCTTCGTGATTTTTCTAAAAATAAACATCGTCAGGTTGACGATTATCCTTTTGGTGGTAAAGCTGGAATGGTTATGATGATAGAGCCAATTTATGATGCAATAAATTTTCTGAAAAGTCAGAGGAAATATGACGAAATAATCTATACTTCGCCCGACGGTGAACTATTCGACCAAAAAATAGCGAATGAACTTTCATTAAAAAAAAATATTTTAATTCTTTGCGGGCATTATAAAGGAATTGACCATAGAATTCGCGAGAATTTAATTACAAGAGAAATAAGTATTGGGAATTATGTTTTAACAGGCGGCGAAATTGCTGCAGCTGTGATGGTTGATAGCATTGTAAGATTATTGCCAGATGCCATTAGCGACGAAACTTCTGCCTTATCCGACTCATTTCAGGATAATTTGTTAGCCCCTCCGGTTTATACTCGCCCTGCTGAGTTTAACGGGTGGAAAGTACCTGATATTCTGCTTTCGGGAAACGAAGCCGAAATTGATAAATGGAAATACGAACAATCTGTTTTACGAACAAAAAATTTAAGACCTGATTTGTTAAATGATGAAGATTAATTTTTTATATTCTAATTCCTACTACTGTTACATCATCAATCTGTTCGCTATCTCCTCTCCAATTATCAAAGGCACTTTCAATAACTTCTTTTTGCTCGGTCATTGGTTTGTGACAATTCTGTAACAATATATCCTTAAATTGTTTGTACATAAACTTCCTGTTTCTTGGACCACCAAACTGGTCGGCAAAACCATCTGTAAACAAGTATATACAATCACCTTTTTCTAATTTAATATTATTGTTTTTAAATGGCTCCATTCGTATATAAATTGAAATAGGCATTTTATCTCCCTTAATTTCAATTAACTCACCATTTCTTAACAAATAGAGCGGATTATTTGCTCCAGCAAACAACGACTCCAGATTTACTTTATTAATTGCAATAAGAGCCATGTCCATTCCATCTTTTTGCTCTCCGGATGTACCTTTTTGTTTTAAAGTGTGAATAATCTCTTTACGCAAACGCTTTAAAATAATACCAGGATTGGTCATATATTCTTTAACAACAATTTCTCTTAAAAACGAAGTTCCAAGCATGCTCATAAAAGCACCAGGAACTCCATGTCCTGTACAATCTACTACAGCTATTATCAAGTAATCTTCTACTATTGACCACCAGTAAAAATCGCCACTTACTTTATCTTTGGGTTTATATAAAATAAAATGCTCAAAAACAAAATCTTTAATTATTTCAAAATCTGGTAAAATAGCAGACTGAAGACGAGTTGCATAATCAATACTCTGCGATACTTCATTGTGTATAAATTCAATATGTTCTTTTTGGGAAGTAACCAAATCACGTTGTTCAGTAATTTCATCACGTTGAGTTGAGATTTCTTCATTTTGTTGATTAAGTATAAAGTTTTTCTCATCTACCATTTGTTTTTGTTCTTCTATTATACCTTTCTGCTTGCGTGTTATTCGAAGTGAACGGAATATGAGAACTGCAATTATAGCTATTAATAACAATCCAGAAACTACAAACCAGATAACAATTTTCTGTTTTTTGCTTTCAGTCTTTTGCCTGTCTATTTCAATATTCTTTATTTCCAATGCTTTTCTGTTTGCAATACTGTCAGCAGATGCTTGCTTTTCATATTGATACTGGAAGTATTTCTGTTGAATAAGTTTTTGGTTATCTTCTTTGGTCATACTATCACGCATAACAATATATTCGCCATAATACTGTCTTGACAATTTATAGTTACCTTGTTTAGCATAAACCTCTTCCAATAATTTAGCAGCAATTTTTATATCCTGAACATAACCAGTTTCTTTTGTTAAATTATATTCTCTTTGAGCATAAACTAATGCTTTTTGAGTTTCATTTCTTATTAAATATGTTTTTCCAAGGTTATTTAAAGAAGTAGAAATGCCACTTTTATCTCCTAATTCATCATATATTTTTAAACTTTTATTAAAATATTCAAGTGCTTTAACATAATCACTCTGACTGGAATAAATGAGTCCAATACCATTTAGCGAAGCTGAAATACCGCTTTTATCACCAATTTCTTCACTAATATTTATACTCTTATTGTAATTATCAAGAGAGAGTTTAATTAAAGAATCGCACCCTTTAATATCTTGTTTTAACGTTGCTTCGTTTGCCTGTTCTGAATATACAAATCCTATATTATTTAGTGACAATAAAATACCGTTCTTATCACCAATTTCTTCAAGAATTTTTAAACTTTTGTTATAATATTCTAATGCTTTTGGAAAATCATCCTGTTCGGTATAAATCATACCAAAGTTGACTAAAGCATTTGAAACTCCTCTTTTGTCTCCAGTTTCTTCAAGAATTTTTAAACTTTTATTAAAATACTCCATGGCTTTAGGAATGTCACCTTGATTGTAATAAATTACTCCAATTGTATTTAATGAATAGGAAATACCACTTTTATCACCGAGCTCTTTATAAATTTTTAAACTTTTGTTATAATTTCCCAATGCTTTGGGGATGTCACCCTGATTGTAATAAACAATCCCTATATTGTATAATGTAGTAGAAATTCTACTTTTATTATTTAGTTCATTACTTATTTTTAAGCTTTTGTTGTAATTTTCAAGAGCTATGGTGTAATTACCCTGATTAGCATAAATAAGTCCAATGCTATTTAAAGAATATGAAATACCAATTTTATCAACTATTTCTTCGCGTATTTTCAAACTTTGTTTATAATATTCAAGTGCATGAGAATAGTCGCTTTGTTTGTAACACCTTATGCCTTTTCTATAAATTGTATTGGCTTTGAATTTTAAAAAATTATTCTTTAAAATTGACGGCGGATTTGTTGTAATATTTTTTTGTGCAAGAGCTTCAATTTGTTTATCATATACATCACTTAACGAATCATCATTTTCAGCTTTAGCCATTTCATCAAGTAACCTCAAGCGAATTGTGTCTTGCTTAACAGACTTTAGTACAAGTTTAAGAGAATCAATGGTTTTACTTTGGGCAAATGTATTTTGAAAACTAAACAAAAAACAAAAAGAGAATAACGAAAACTGGGCTATAAACACAGATTTCTTAACCACTTTATTATAATTGTATGTTTTCATATTCTGTGACAAAAATAATAAAATTAAATTCTTATTCCCAAAATAGTTAAATCATCTATTTAGTGTTTGTCCATAATGTCCGATTTTTTCGTTATACTCGTTTTGAAAACAGTCATTTACTACAGTAAACTCCTTGGTTTTCAAAACTTCGTATGCCTCAAACTCGAACATTACTCAC
>Ga0209211_10004405_pt1 | contig 21922 bp, 21 predicted proteins | sample RifGroA2_FD_183992 | JGI IMG/M metagenome (GOLD analysis project Ga0209211, IMG submission 183992) | Groundwater microbial communities from Rifle, Colorado, USA - Groundwater A2 (SPAdes) (version 2) | ecosystem: Environmental > Aquatic > Deep subsurface > Groundwater | place: Rifle, Colorado...
CCTGACTACCGTCTGCATAAATCCCAGCGCTTTTCGGCAGTTTTTTGATGAAGATACGAACATTTCTGGCGAAATCTAAGGTTCGTTCCTCCAAGTCATTACGTTTCATCAATTCCTTCATGGTTTTGTACTTTGAACTTTCTACTTATTACTTACTTCCAATGACATGGGCTTTCTTTCCTCGCCTGGGTTGAACATTTTATATAGAAGCTCTATCGTTTCCTCAGTCCCTAGTTGCACGGTGCGCACACCGGTGCGGACAAGGCCCTGTTGAACAATAGCGACTCTTTGCTCAAGTTGAGTCACCTGTTCCTCGAATGTCCTATTCGTTTCTTCAGAACCTCTCTTTTTACGGTTCCACGGCATTAGCGAAGCAGGTCCGTTTTTTGTCATGGAGAGCGCAGTGGGCGCATAAGGAACGATTACGAAGAAATTCTTTGTCATTATATTCGCGGCCTCAGTGAAACTCTTTACGAATTCAATATACTCGCGTATCTGGATACGCATTAGGTCGTCCAGCTGATTTTTATAGGCGGTCTCGAGGGATGCAATGTAAGGACGTATGTCGAGCATGCGCGACTGGACGAATATCTGAGTGGAGAAATCGAGTGAGTTGAGGAAGTTTTGGAACTGTATGATGAAGGCGGTTTGCTCATCTTCGGATTTCAGCGCAAAGTTTAGAGATGAAGCAAGAAGTACGGCGCGTAAACCGCCATCCTTCAGGACAATGATGCCGTCGCGCACTTCGCGTACGGGAACGAAGTCCTGTGTGGATTTTTTGCTCGCTCGAATGTTTTGAAGCTTGGGAGGCATACTTGAGTAAGTACTAAGTGAAAAGTACTAAGTAGTAAGATAAATTCTGATTTTATACTTTGTACATATTTCTTAGTACTTATCTAACAAGGGCTTCTTTGGCGGTGTGCACCGGACTTATAATGCCGCCCACGTGTTCTTCATTTTGCGCGACTCCGCCCGCTATACGTTCTTTAATATCCAGGGACCAAGCAAGTTCGCGCAATTTGCTTTCTGAGAGTTTCGGAACATACACTTGTGTCGCAACATCTTCGGGCTTCGCGCTATGTTCCTCGACCTTTCTTGTTTTTTGCTCGTTATTCCACAGGTACAGTTTCGTTTTGATAAGGAAGAAGAAACCGTTTTCCAGAGCGAGAATAAAGGGCCGTCCATTTAATTTCATGAACGCTAACGCGGCGGCAAGTCCGCCCACACCCAATATCAAAGGCGCTGCGAGTAAGAGTGGAAGGACCCGCCACAAAAGGTAACATGCGCCCGCGCCTCCTGCGACATAAATAAACTGCTTAAACGTGAGAGGACCGAATATTTTGTCCTCTATCTCGATAAATTGCGGCACTTGAAATTGCATACGTAATAGGGCACTAGGCACAGGGCAAATGGCACTAGTGGATGCGCTTATGTAGCGCATAGAACATTTTGCCGATTGTCCCCAGCTGTGCCTCAAGTTTACTACACTCTTCGACGGGCAGATACGATAGTTTTCTAGAAATGGTGATGAGCGCATCTAGCTCAGCAAGAGATCCAAGCGCTATACGAAGGAAATACGAATACTCTTTTGTGGCGTGTCTACCGTATCCTTCCGCAATGTTGGCGGGGATAGACACCGAAGCCCTTTGCATTTGAGACACGAGACCGAATTTTTGATCTTCGGGATATGATTTCGTCAACCGATAAATTTCGGACACCATGTCGATTGATTTCTGCCAGACTACCAGGTCCTTGTGGGAACGGATTTCTCTTGTGCCTAATGCCATGTGCCTTGTGCCTATTGGGGGGGTTCTCGGTACGGATCATCCTCTACTGATTTACGTGCGACGCTCGGTTCGCCGGATTTGTATGCGCCGGAGGCGGGGCCACGTTCTGCTCTTGTGGTAGGAGGTGGCGGGGGAGGTGTTGCCGGTCGGATAGCTGGTGGCGGTGTCTGGGGCACTGCAGGCGCAGATCGTGAAACGGGAACCTCCTCTTCTAGCGCTTGTTGCCCGAAGCCCGGCGCCTCATGTTCCGTAAGAATATGTTCACGCGCGACCTCAATATCGCTCATCTCCTTCGCTTTGGCGTCCGGATGACCTAGTTCTCGTTCCATCTCCTGTCGAATTGGTTCAAACACTATCTTCGAAACGTCAGCCGCAAGCCGTTCCGCGGCCTCTTCTCGGATTCCAAGGTCGCTCCTTATATTCTCCGCAAGTTCCTCCATGGGTTGAAAGCCGACTAAAGTCAGCATCACGTTATTTTCAAGAAGTTGCCACTGATCGACATGCAATTGATGCGTGTCCGCCAGAATACGCAGACGTTTCTCAACATCGGCCGAAGTAACCGCATCTTGAATTACTTTAGGGAGCTGTTTGAAACGCTCCTGAATTTGCTCTTTTAAATCCTGCTCATTCTCGAGTTCGTTCATATTTGCTTTTTCTCGTTAGAAGGCGGCGTTACCGGAGAGGATTCTTCTTTCATAGATTCAAACACACTGCGCAAACGCGCTGTCCCCTGTCGTTTTTTATACAGATCTCTTGTTTCTTGCCCGACCCGCGTGTTCGCACCGGTAAACGCGCCCAGAGCTTTTTCCAAGACCGTACCTTCTCGCTTACCGATCTTCTCGGCTATGTTTTCAGCGGCGCCCTGCATTGCCACTGTCATTTTATTAATCTGCTCACTCGTCTCCTCTCTATACTTGATAAGTTCTTTATCAGCTACCGAGTGTGTTGCGCTCGCCTCTTTATGCGACGTCTCTATTTTCTTTCCATCTACATTGACCGTGAATTTCTTATCGGTTAACTTGGCGAGTTGTTCCTGTAGTTTCGATGCCTTTTCTGTCGCTTCTTTGATCTTTGCATCTTCTCCGCGCATACGAGCGGCCTGCGCCTCCTCCCCTACCGTATTAAGTTGAGATTGTATTTGAGTTTTCTCCCCATCCATAGCAGACCGGACTGCCTCAAAAGTCATCTTAGCGTTCTTTTCTGCCAACTGACGTGTCTTGTAACCATCTTCACGTTGCATGCGCACTCTCTCCTCCATTAGTTTGCGTTCTTCCGAAGAGGGGGCTAGCTTCGCCGCGCTCTTTTCAGCGACCGCGGCTCTCGCCTTTATATTATCCGAATAACTTTTGGCTCCTTGAGATGACGCTCCCGCGGCAAATCCCGTGATACCCATTCCGGCAGTTACCGTCTTTGCGGCTTGAGTATTCATCACATTGAGGCGGCTTCCTGCGACTGCTCCAGCGCGCTCAGCCCACTTAACTCTTGAATCGGCGCGCCTTTCAAATTTATTTGCGGTTTTTTCCATCCTCTTCGCCCCCCGGACATCCCCCTCTCTTCGCAACGTTGCCGCACTAACACGCGCTTCTGCGCTTTGGTCTCTTGCTTCTTTTGCCTTACCTGTCAGTCGCTTCTGGAGCCCGTATGTGGCCGGGCCTACCGCAAAACGTGAAAGTGTAGCTCCGGCAAGTCGCGCGCCGCGGGTAAACGGCGTCGCCATCACAGACGATGCCATGCTAAATCCGGCAATAGTACTAGAAAACTTACTTGCGAGTTTGATAGATAAGAAGAGCATGCCGAGAATTATTATGTAATTGAAAAGCGCCCCTATTCCTATTCCATCTCCCGGATTACCGACGAGACTTCCTATTGTTCCACCCGTTGTTTGGAATTGCTTTGCGATCTTAAGAGAAGCCCACAGCATGATCATTAGAAGAGGCGCAAATACCGCATTTTTTAAAAGCGTATCCCACCACATGCTCCAGCCCTGCTGTGAGAACTTCGGGATGAGCCAGCTGGCAAAGGCGACCGGCGAAATTATCATAAGAAAAATGAAAAGGAGGGCGCGGGCAAGGAGAAGAAATGCGCCATACAGCATGACAATTGCGGCAAGAAGAAACAGTACACCCGTGAGAAGGCCAAAAAGTATAGTCCCATACCAACTCCCCTTCTTACTCTCTTGCTGTTTTTCCAATGCGTTGAATAAATCCCCGACATTTGTAGCACCCATGGCTTTCAAGAATGAACCGGCAAACCCAGGTGCCGCGATATCTCCCTCTGTTGAAACACTGCCGCTCGCACTCGCAATTGTGATCGGTGCGGCTTTATAAAATTGATACGCAGTGAAATTCGACGCATCAATTATCATCTTCGTGAAAAGAAGACTGAAGTTTATAAGAACGGCAATAATTAAGACGCGTGCGATCATTCTGCGTTCGCCGTACTCCTTAATTCCCAGAATTAGAGAGATCGCAATAAAAGCGAACATGCCGATGATGACAATATTCGCGACGTCCCTAAATGCCTCCCAGGCAGTGTTTACACCTTCCTCTATGTTACTGAATATAGATTCTTTGAACTGAATGACGGTATGGTCTATAGAATAATTAAACAGGTGCCCTGAGATAATGAGAAATGCGGCGCCGATGCTTGCCGGTATGAAAGCGATAGTCGTAACCACTTTGTTCCAAGCATATTCAACACATGCGAACATATTCCACCATCCGCAGGAGTTTGGATCACCCGCAGGCAGAGAATCTGGCGTGTTGTATATACCCGCTTTAATTAGCTCAAGCATCACATCTTTTTCTTTTTGCGTACACTGTGCGGGGGTGTTTTTGCATGTATCGCTTAAATCCTTACGTGTACACGTAGTCACCCCGTTGGGAGACGTCTTTTCAAGACACTCTACTCCTGCGCCGACGTATTGAACAGACGGATATATATTCGAAGTTCCCACAGGAATCAGAACGATTGCGAGCGCAATCAATGTTCCAATCGAGAACATATACGCTGTTTTTAGTGAAGATCGCTCGTTCATGATGGAGGTATCAAGAGTCGTACCATTCACGTTCACATCGTTGTATGGAGGAGTGTTCATGCTTATATTCTCCAGCGCTCCGCCCACATCTGAATGACGGACGGATTGTTGACGTTGCACCAACCGACGTTCGGATCGGTGGAATCGGCCCACGCGATAACGGTGTCTTCCGTAAGTTGGGTCATCGCTCCGTCCACCTCACCTTTTCTTTGCTCCGCTTGCTGGGCATCGTATTGATTGTGGAGTTTATTTTGCGCAATAAGACTATCCAGCTGTTGGAGCGCAAGGCGCTGGGCTTCCAGCGAAGTTGTATTGGCGATACCCGCAATTAGGCGATTTATTAGTTCCAACGCTTGTTCACTTGCTTGAATGTTTATGATTGCCGCTTCTGCGATTGGCGCGATTTGCGAGTCGATAACTTGTTGGGAGTGTATTGTTGAAGTGGCGACCTTAATTGCAAACCCTGGAAGGCATGTTGTAGCGCCGGTTACGGGGTCGGTTATCTGACCCGGGCATCGCGCATATTCCTGTACTTTCGGAATGATGAGGTCCCAGCACTGTTTCTCGGCTCCACGAACTCTACCTATGGCCTCCGTCAACCGCGTGGCGATGGCCTTCATGGCATTTAAGTAAATGACCTCCACCTGTCGTGCGCCGGAAAGTATTTGCAAAGCGGCATTTATAGCTGAATCACGAAGTCCTCGCGCGGACTCTCGCGCCATTTGCTCCAGATATGAAGGTTGTCCCGCGGTGGGCTGTATCAGACCAGCGAGGCCACCCGAATCGGAGATAATACGAGTCGAGAGACTGGAGAAAAGAGCGCCTACCATTTGGTCTATCTCGGTCACATTCTCAAGATGACGGAATCCGGATGTAACAAGTTGCTGGACGTTCGCAGAAACGATGGAGCTTGGAGTGCGTGTAGTGTACCGGCCCGTGGCGGGGTTATATTCCTCGATGCCATAAAGTCCCTGCCCTGTAGTGAGACGGAACATCATCTCTTCCACGGCGAGAGCATCCTTTTTTTCTGTGTAGTCTCGCGCTAGATATGCCGCTCCGAGCGGGTTGCAGGCGGGGTTCGTGAGTGCCATAAGTCCCCCAAACACATCATCTGTTGTTCCGTCCAGAACTGATTTGAGATCACCCGAATACGGGCAAACGAGAGCCTGATTCGGCGCGCGTGTCTCCCTCATATAATCGCGCAAATTAGCTCGTATAACTTCTTTACTGAATGCGGGATGAAGTACGGAAAGTTCACCGCTCTCTATGGTGTGCATACGCGATTGGTCACTACGCTCCAAAATATCCGCGATGAGGTCCTCGGGCCATCGCGGTTTTCCGTCGCGCCCTGTCAAGCTATCTGTCAGACCCTTCGTGACGAGGCCGGTTGCGGCACTCTCCGCTATTCGCTTGCTTACGCCGTCGAGTACACACTCCTTATATACAAGGTAACCGGTATTCAAGGTCACTGCGGCATCGTTAACGGGCACATACACACCTCCGACCGCAGAGAGTGCTCCGACACTCATTCTGTAGGCAGCGGTTTGGTTACAGCCGAATATACCCGAGCGCTGAAACTGATATTGTTCAGACGTCGGTGACTCTTCCGTATGTCCCGGCACATGGTCTGCCGTTACATAAAAGGGCAAGGCGGCAAATGCGATAAAAGATACTATTGCGAACGCTGTATAGTGAATTGATTTCATGTACGTGTATACGAGCGGAAATATCCGGCGAGGGCATCGAACGACGTCAGTATATTTGTCTCCGCTCCGCTGAATGTGCGCAAAAGTGCGGCCGCGGCATATGGATCATCGGCATACATCGCCATTTTTTCGAGAACCATTTCGAATTCTGACAGGGCGTTCAGGATATCCAGCTGGTATGTCAGTGCGTTTTTCGGCGCCACGACTTGCAAAACTTTTTCTATAGCAGTGTGATAACCTTCTGCCGCGCGCTGGAGTTCCACGAGATGGGTTTTGTCGCCGGTATCTATGTAGGAGGCGAAGATATCCAATTCGTAGGACTGATTTTCCAGGAGCGGCTCGAGAGCGATACGTAGATCGCTTCGGTATACCAACATTCGTGCAAGCGACACACCCGCCTGCGCCGAAACTCCTGCAGGCAGATCGGGATCCGTTTTGACGTCGTTCGCTCCGTACGTACGATATGAGATATTTGCGCGCAGTTCTGAAGAGACGGTCTCTGCGACACGATTTCCCTGTGCAGGAGTGTATGTACCATCCTCTTTCATGGCGACATACGAACCGACTAACGTCCCTAAGACGTTGTCGGCGATATTTGAAAGGCCATCCGGATCGTTCAAGACATTTCCTCCCACCCCACCACTTACGCTCCCTTCTTCAAGGGCTCTTTGCCAACGAATATCATTGTTCGAGTTTTTCGTTTGTTCCGTAACGGCAACACGTATTTCTCCCGTACTTTTTCTCCACGGACGTGTCGTCTGCCAAGCAAGTGTGCCGACGAGCATCACTACTGCAAATCCTGCAGTTATGACCATAGGCGAAAAACGCTCGAGCTGTATATGTCGAGTTTCCACACGATAAGTATAACCGCACAAGTGGATAACTATCGGGATTTTGCGGGGACAACTAGTGGATAGTCGTCCATGAGTTGTCAGTTGTCAGAAGAATTCAGTTTTTTGATCATTCCGTGTAACATTCGGCACACCTCGGACAACAAATTCACACTCCTCGTGTCTTTGGAGGCGGCGCGGTATCCTAAATTCGTCGCGATAACAAATTGGGTCTCAAGCTCTGTCGCAGATCCGAGCGCCATACGAAGAAAATGCACGAAATCTTTCGTGGTGCCCCTGCTACTGCCCTCCGCAATATTTGAAGCTATGAACGTTGCCGCTCTCTGTATTTGTGATGCAAGTCCGTACACCTCATGACGAGGGAATTTTGCAGTTAGTTTGTATACTTCTGTAACGAGTTCTATGGATTTCTGCCAAACGATCAAATCTTTGTACGACTTTGCGTATGAAGTCATATACCGACAACTGATCACTGACAACTGAAAACTAGAAACTGGCAACTGTAAAAGTGAAAATACTTCCAGGGTCGGTTGACCCAAACTTCACTTCTGCGATGGAAAAGAGTGTTGCAAGCGCAACATAACTTTTCACATACTCTTCAACGACAGCATTGTAAGCGAGTATAGCGGCAATGCGCTCCTCGTCTCGTTCCGCGCTGGGGATGAGCGCAAGTTTCTCCCCCATTTTCTTATAACTATCCGAAAGTCGCGTATTTGCCGAAGTCGCCATACTCGGTATCTTATTTAATTTTTCAAGTGAAAATCCGATCTCTGTCATACCTTCCGCGAGAGCAAGAAGCATAGAGTTTTTTTGCGGATCGCGTGGATCCTCGAACTGGTCTTTCAGAATTCGCTCCATACTGAGATTTCGTTCCTCGAATAGCTTTATGTAAAAACCGGCATCGTTCCCATATTGATAAAGCGCCTGTTGCGTAGGGGTTTGTTTTGACTCGGGGACGGAGGTTGCTATGAGACCGCGCGGAATGAAAGAATATGCGTCCGCGAAAGCGGGGTCGTCCTCCGTTGCGTCGTTACCGGAACCCACGCTTTCCCCATTTGATAATTGATTCAATAAAGTGCTTAGATCAAAATTATCTTCCATATCTCCCGATGTGTCTGCGGGCGCATACGGGATGTAGGAGAATGACGGAGTACTCCGCATTTGCTGATAAAGATCAGCCAGACTTTTTCCGAGGGTACTGTCAGCGGGAATACCTTCTCCTAAAGTTGGATACCAAAAGCCATTGCCAGTACCTCCCCATGCGATTGTGGTAGATGAGATGGGAGAGACCGTCGCGCGTTCCTTTACGAGGTACGCACCCAAGAAAAGGACGACAGAGACGGCGGTGATCGCGGATGCATACGGATGTTCACGGAACCACTGCATAGTGTATAGGGTATAACCTGTGGGCTTAGAGCACAACAACCCACTGTGTTTTGCACAGACCGAATTCAGGAACACCGCGCACTTTCTACTTGGTGCTACAATGAAATCCATGACCCTTCGATTCCCCGTGCTTATGACCGCGCTGGCGCTATTGATTTTATTAGCGCCGTTTTTTACGCGAGCATATCCATTTGGCGGGCAAGCGCGTATCGTCATACCCTGCTATTACAATCAGACCATCTACGCGAGTCTTGGCCCGCCGCGCGGTGGGGAATATATATGGACAACCGCGACTAAAACATACCTATTCGGTCCTCCAAGGCACGCAGGGCAATGGCTTCTAGGACTCGCCGGTGCCCCTTACTACTGCATATATCAGATAGCTCCTAACCGCATAAAAACGGGGAGCTCCATCATAATGATGGGATCTTCTCAGTAGCGCGCACCAAGCATTTCCAGGTTTCCAGAGGAACGTTTTCTGCGCGTACCATATTGTCTACATTGCACGCGCGAAATGCCTCGAGCATTTCAGATTTTCTGAATTGCATGGCAAGGTTGTTGACGAGGAATTTTCTTTTTTGAGCGAATCCTGCGCGTATGGTCTTAAAAAATCTTTCCTCGGAGAGATCTTTAAAGAAATCAGTCGAGATAGATTCGATTACCAGAATAGCCGAATCAACCGCAGGAGGCGGTGAGAAATTCTTGCGCGATACTTTTGCGGCGACCCTTGGCATTCCGTATGCTTTCACCGAAAGCGATAGCAAACTTTCACGTTTTGAAACTATCCTCTGCGCGACCTCTTTTTGTACGAGGAGCGCCATAGCGCGCGGTTTTGCTCTTGTCGTGAGGAATTGTCGAATAATTTCTCCGGTTATGTAGTACGGAATGTTCGCCGCGACTACGTACGTACCGTCTTTTAGGTCGAGTTCCTCTGGCGATATGTCGCGTATATCGCCCGGGACCATCGTTAAAAGTCCGGATGCAATTTCCACCGCGAACTTCTCGCGAAGAAAATCCGCAAGTATTTCATCTTTTTCTATTGCAACAACGCGCGCCCCTGTTTTGAGAAGTTCGCGCGTTAGAGCGCCTTTTCCGGGCCCTATTTCAAGCACGGTATCTTTCGCTCCTATACCTACCGCTTGCGCGAGGGCCCGTGCGGCCCACGGGGTCTTAAGAAAATGTTGTCCGAGCCGCTGTCCCATATCAGTTTACTCATTTACTCAATGGTACGTTCATTCTCAACATGCTCCTTTTTCGCACTTTCGACAAGCCGAGAATCTATGTCCTCCAAAAATTCAGAGGGGAGCGTGCGTTCGCGCGAACTCCATCGCATGCGCTCTGTAGCATACGAGAGAAAGAGTCGCTTTCTCGCGCGCGTGAGCGCAACGTAGAACAGCCGCCTCTCTTCTTCCGGATCGCGCTCCGCACTCTCCGCTCGTATCGCCGGGAAGAGACCCTGTTCAAGTCCGGTTATGAAAACTACGTCGAATTCCAACCCTTTGGACGCATGCACGGTCATCAGCGACACGGCGTCCATCGGTTTCTCGAGTTCGTCCTGGTCGCTTTGAAGCGCCGCCTCCTCCAAGAGTTTCAAGATTCCTTGTGGCGGCTGTTCATCATCGTACCGGGTTGAAAGGTTCACGAGTTCTCGAATATTTTCCGCGCGCTCCGCACCCCCCTCAATGTATTTTGCGATATACGCCTCGATCCCGCTTCGTTCGTATGCAAACCGCACGGCTTCTGACGCGGGAAGGATATCCGTTGCGCGTCCGATATCGTGAAGCGTTGCGCGGAAATCGGCAACTTTTTTTGCCACAGTTCCACCGAGCGCGTCTCCCGAAAGCATTTTTGCAAGCGTTACTTTTCCGATGCCCCGCGGAGGAGAGGCAATGATGCGGGTTATATCAGCACGAGCTTTCGGATTAAGTGACGCTCGAAGATAACTTAAGACATCTTTTACCTCCCTGCGTTCGAAGAAGCGCGTGCCGATGACCCGGTAGGGGGTATTGAGATGAAGAAAGACCTCTTCAAGTGCGCGCGATTGAAAGTTTTCACGATAGAGGACGGCTATCGAGCTCGGATTCATTCCGCGTGCTATGAATCTTTGAGCGGCTCTCGCCACGAACCATGCTTCGTCGATGTCATTCTCGGCGGCGTACAGCGTTATCGCTTCTCCGGTCTCGCGCTCAGTGAAGAGTTTTTTTGGCTTGCGCCGCACGTTCTTTTCGATGACTGAATTTGCTGCGGAAATGATGGTGCGCGTCGAGCGATAATTTTGCTCAAGCAGTACCGTTGTTGTGTTCGGAAACTCCCGCTCGAATTCGAGCAAATTCTCAAGCCGTGCCCCGCGCCATGTGTAAATACATTGATCCAAGTCCGCAACAGCGCAGATATTTTTTGTCTCTCCCGCCAAAAGGCGCGCTATTTCATACTGCGCCTTGTTTGTATCCTGATATTCATCTACGTGAAGGTACTTCCATCGCGCCTGGAGAAGCGAAAGCGTGTTTGGCGAAGTGTTGAGGAGTGTGAGCGTGCGCAGCAGGAGGTCGTCGAAATCAAGCGCATCTTCTTCCCGCAACACTTTTTCATACCTATCCCATGCGCGCGTTATGCACTGTTCACGGAAACTCACAGCTTGTTCCGCGTACGCCTCTCCCGAAAGACAATCACTCTTTGCCCGCGAAATAGCGGCCAATACGCTACGTGGCGTCATATCACCCATGTCGAGATCCACGATAATTTTCTTAAGAGCGCGAATACTGTCGTCACGATCCCAAATGGTAAAAGTGGAAGGGATACCGGCTTCTTTGTGGAACTCTCGAAGAAGCCGCACCCCGAGAGAATGAAACGTTGCGATCAACGCTCCTCCTGTAGCGTTCGGTCCAAGGGATCGGACCCTATTGCGCATCTCTCCTGCCGCTTTATTTGTAAACGTGACCGCAAGAATATGTCGTGCGGACACCCCTCCCTCTATAAGATAAGCGATGCGATGCGCGACCGTCCGTGTTTTCCCAGCCCCTGCCCCTGCAATGATGAGTAACGGGCCCTTAGCATGCACAACTGCCTGCCTTTGAGCTGTGTTTAATCCTTCTAAGAGATGGAGACCACGCATTTGTGTGTTTATTGTAGCATGCCACCCCTTTTTCTTGACAGAAGCATTATCCCCTGCTCTAGTGAAAGGCGGATTGACGCGCCAATCTCATGAGGGTAGGGTTAATGGGACGGTGGCATAGTTGCTTTTCCCGGCCAAGACCTCTATATCCTGATATGTGTCGAATCAGTGACACGGTGGAAATTAGAGTCAATTCCTGATTTTCCGAAGCTACTGTCTAGGGCTTATAACAGACAACTTTAAGGATCTCCGCGCCAGCATAAGGCGCTTGCGGGGGGTGAAATATCGATTGCATACCCTGCCTGCAGCGGTTTTTTGCGTATATATTCTCGTTGCATTGAGTATTCTCTTGCCCGTCTCCGCACGGGCCGGTCTTTTTAGTAGTATTCTCGTTGCTGTAAAAGGCGGCGGTGAGAGCGCGGTCGGCGATACGTTGCCGGCGAAAAATCTTCAAACCATATCGCTTCTCAAACCCGCCATGAACATCTCTCCGACTTCAGCTCGTGGTGGCGGTGATATAGGAATAGTTGATGGCATAGCGCTTGTTCCCCAGGAAGGTCCTTCTGGGACGATAGTAGATATCGAGAAGCCCAAGAACTCTGCCATCAGCATCTACACAGTGCGCGAAGGTGACACGCTCTCCAGCATCGCGAAAATGTTTGAAGTATCTGTAAATACAATCCGGTGGGCCAACGACATTCCTCTTCGCGACACCATTCGTCCCGGACAGGTCCTGACAATACTCCCTGTGACAGGGGTCCGGTACACGGTTAAAAGCGGCGACACGCTTTCTTCTCTGGCAAAACGTTTTGATGGAGATGCGGAGGAAATAGCGCGTTTCAACGGCTTTGCAGATGAGGCATCGCTTGCCGTCGGTGCTGAAATAATAATTCCGGATGGTGTAGGTACGATAGCCGTAGCAGTCGCGTCTCGTGCTAGAACACCCTCTTCCTCTTCGCCGTCTTCGGTACAGGACGGTTATTATCTGCGGCCGATAGTTGGCGGTGTGCGCACGCAAGGCATACACGGGTACAACGCCGTCGACATCGGAGCTCCGATGGGAACTCCTATTCTGGCCGCGGCTACGGGAGATGTCATAGTCGCACGAATAAGTGGGTGGAACGGTGGCTACGGCGCATACATCGTCATACGACACGATAATGGAACGCAGACACTCTATTCCCATGCGTCAAGTGTCATTGTTTCTGTAGGTCAGCGCGTTACGCAAGGTCAAGTAATTGCTTATGTCGGGGAGACCGGGCAGACTACCGGTCCTCACCTTCACTTCGAGATAAGAAATGGCTCCAGAAATCCCTTTTAAAGACCTATGGTTTCATTATTTCAAATGATCTTGCAGATGATCCGTCCCTTCTTCTAGGGATGTACCTCTGTCTGGGATGTACCTCTGGGATGTAGTTAGAAGGCGTCGAGAATACCGCACTTGTTTATAAGTCCCGATCGGGACTTATAAACAAGTACCACAACCCGCCTTGCGCCTCCGACTTTTCATGTGCTATCATGCGGCACGTGCCAAAACTCTCAATGGATGTCATCGTAGATCTCCAATATGGAGATTGCGGAAAAGGCAAAGTTGCTCACTATCTTGTACAGAACAAAAAATACACTCACGTTTTACGCTATAACGGCGGTTGCAATGCCGGCCATACGATTTTCCATAAGGGCAAGAAATTCATTACGCACCACATTCCCGCGGGTGTTTTTTTTGGTGTGAGGAGCATCATTGGCTCTGGATGCGTTGTGGATCCCGAACAATTTTTTCGCGAACTCCGGATGCTAAAAGAAGGAGGTGTGCCTACGAAGGGCAAAATATTCATCGCGCGAAACACACACGTCATTACACCCGCACACAAGGCCGAAGACAGGAAAGAGAAGAAGGTCGGAACGACGGGTCGCGGCAACGGACCAGCGTATCGCGACAAGTATGGGCGCACTGGCGTGCGTGCAGAAAAAATGCCAGCACTCCGGCCGTACCTTCTTGATCTCTACGAAGAATGGAACCGCTCCCCGCATGCGAAGTCTAAAAGTGGCGTGAGAATTCTCGCCGAGGGTGCGCAAGGTTTCGGTTTGGATATTGATTGGGGTGATTACCCGTATGTTACCTCAAGCCATTGCACAACAGCGGGTGCCCTTTTGAACGGCTTGCCGCCGCAGGCGATACAAGATGTGTGGGGTGTTGCGAAGATATATGAAACATACGTAGGTGCCAAAAAGTTCCAACCGAAAGGAGAAGTATTCGATAAAATTGCCGATATCGGTGAAGAGTACGGCGCAACAACTGGCCGTCGTCGCCAAGTTAACTGGATGAACATGCAAAATCTCGCACGTGCAGTGCGCATGAACGGTGTTACGCACATCGTGTTCAATAAGACGGATGTTCTACGTCAGGTAGGAAAATGGGCGATCTACGATAAAGGCAGGAAACGAGCATTCAAAAGCGAGAGCGCAATGCAGAAGTTTATTCTAAAGCGTTTGAAAACGTTCGGTATTCCTAGCTCACGCGTACATTTCTCGTCGAGTAAGGAGAAGATTTGACCTCACCCACCATATTACTGGCGACGTAGGGCGAGCGAAATGCAAAAGTACTCTTTTGCATTTCCGAGCCCAGCCCTGCCCACCGAAGGGGGCAGGGAGTCAGAAATTGGCGGAAAGCACTCGCGCTTGTGCGCAGGGAGTGTATTCCGACCCGCAGGGTAAACGCCCTGTAGAGTCGGAATGAGCCAATTTACATGCACATGTTTGAACGTCGCCAGCATATCTGCTGTGAAATGAGTTTCGCTGTGGAACACGGGAACGTCCGGAAGCTATAGTTCCCGCGCTCTATACTGCAATGCCTCCAGCATGTGTGGGGGTTCTATAGCCGCTGACTCGGCGAGATCGGCTATTGTACGGGCAAGCTTGATGGTGCGGTGATAGCCGCGGGCGGAGAGCTTCATCGCTTTCGCAGCCGCTTGGAGTGTTTCCTCTGCTTTTGTCGAAAGTTGTACGAATTCTTCAATGTGCCGCGGCCGCATGTCGGCATTCGTCGAGACACCTTGTATGTCTTTGAAGCGCGCGCTCTGAAGCGCACGAGCTGATGCAATTTGCGCTCTCGCGGCGTGCGTCTCAACTCTTTTTTCTTTTCCTCCTCTTCTCATCACCAGCATCTCCATTGGCATTTCTGGGACGGTAACCCACATATCTATTCTATCGGCAACGGGACCAGAAATTTTTCTGCGGTATTTCTCGACGATATGAGGCATGCATTCACACCGTGTACTACCCCAGAATCCGCACGGGCACGGATTTAACGCCGCGACGAGCATGAAACTCGCAGGAAATGTCGCCGAACCTTTCGAGCGCGCGATGGAAATCACGCGGTCTTCAAGCGGTTGACGCAATGCCTGAATCACATCGCGATGAAATTCCGGAAATTCGTCGGTGAAAAGAACTCCGCGATGTGCGAGTGTCGCCTCTCCGGGGCGTACTCCCGAGGAGCCGCCGCCGATCAAAGATGCGTAGGAAGAGGTGTGATGTGGCGAGCGGAAAGGCGGACGAAATATGGCGCCACTCTGGAGTGTCCCTGCGAGCGAGTGGATAGTCGTCACTTCCAGCATCTCTTCTTCGGCGAGGTCGGGAAGGATAGAAGCCGTGGCACGTGCGAGCAGAGTCTTGCCGGTTCCCGGGGGGCCGTAGAGGGCGATATTGTGCGCTCCTGCGGCGGCGATAATGAGACCGCGCTTCGCGCTCTCCTGGCCGCGTATCTCATCAAGGGCACCATCGTCATCTGCCGAACGCACCCTTGTGGTCGCCATCTTTTTCGTTGTTTTTTCGAAAGCAGGATGCTTGAGTGTCGCAAGCACATGTTCAAGCGATGAAATCGCATGTATACGTAAATCATTTACGAGTGAGGCCTCCTCGAGATTCTCTTCCGGTATATAAAGATCAGTAAACCCTGCGTCACGCGCTGCGATAGCGATAGAAAGGCATCCGAGAATACCGCGTACGTCGCCGTTTAATGCGAGCTCGCCTGCGAACAACTTCTTTTTGGGGTCGAAAGTTGCTTGCTCGGAAGCAAGCAAAAATGCAAGCGCGAGCGGCAAATCAAATACCGCTCCTTCTTTTTTCAGTGCGGCGGGTGCGAGCGATAGGATTATCTTTTTGTTGCTTTTCTTCGGTGATTCAAGATCGTCGGTATTCTTTATAGCGGCGGCGAGACGGTCTTTTGCTTCTTCCACAGATTTATCCGGTAGTCCGACAATGCCGAATGCGTGAAGTCCTTTTACAATGTCACACTCGACTGTGACGACGTGCGCTTTCGGAAGCGCTGGCTGTGCTCCGCAGACGCGCGCAAAACCGGATGCGATTTTTTGTTTTTTTCCCGCCACACCGTTCATTGTATCCCTCTCTTTCACAATAGGGAAAATATAATGGCGGGATTACTGCGGCATGAGACCATTCTCCGGTCTCACTATGCAGATTGTATTGCGGTGCGCGCCGCAGGATTTGCCTCGAGTCGGTCGAATGGAATTTCTTTTCCGCTTTCTTCACAAATGCCGTACGTTCCCGCGTCCATTTTTTTGATCGCGTCTTTTACGTCCTTCAACCGAGATTCGAGTTCCTCTACAAGTGGTACGTTCGTCGCCAACTCTTCCATAGCGTCTGCGGAATCTTCCGGGTCACTATCAGTCTCCTTCTCAAAGCCGGCAGGCGTTCCCGTCCAGTCGCCGTCTATTTTTTTTCCGTGCTCCGCAAGCTGTTCTTCAAGATCCACTTGCTCGCCATCAAGAGCGGCGCGCAGTTCCTCTATCTGCTCTTCCGTCAAATGTTGCATGTACAGAGTATTCTATCAGCTGTGGATCATTTGGCTACAAGGTCATTTGAAACATTAGAGCTTTCTTTCTGCACGTAGGCGCGAGAGCACCTCTGTGAATGAATAGGGACTCTCGGCGACGATGAGAAGATGCCGCGTCGGGAACGAGTAGTAGAGCTGTATCTCGCCATTGTCATCTTTGAGTGCGCGCACGTCATAGTTGCGCATAACAACATCCTCGAACTGGCGTTTTGCGAGGAGCCCATCTCCACCCATGACGGTGTTTGGTACAGGAGTGAATGCGGAGGCAAGATCGGCATTCATCGTATTTTCCCATTCGAGCATATCGGCGAATGCGCGTTCATAGGAGACGACGGGTATGACAAAAAACGGTGCATTCTCATCCACTGTGTGGATACCGAAAAAGAATTCAGTGTCTAGCGCCCGAATGAGGTCGGGCGAAACATGTGCTCCAAGCACGTTCAGGAACTCTTCAAGAGTGGCCGGTCGTTCTTCGACGGTATTTGCGGCAAAGTCGCTACTCACAGGTATTGATACGATAGGTACAACACGCGTAATGGACCCGAGGGTCGCGCCGCCTCCGGAGCGGATTTGACCGAATAGATTCTTTATGTCAAATGAGGATAAGTCTTTTAAAGCTAGAGGAAATGAGGACTCTGAAAAGAGGAGCGAAGTATTGGGAGGTACTTCTACTGTACCACTGCGCTCTCGTACGATCAGCGCAATCCCGAAAAATGCCGCGGTGCCCAAGGTCGCGAGAAGTATTGATGCAAACACAACATTAAATGTGTGACGTTTTCGTTTTGTTGTAGAGTCAGACGCCGATGGTTGATTGCCACGCCTTTTATCTTGCTCGAGAGCAGCTGCGCGTACCAGTGAGATCTTTTTATCACGAACTATATCCTGAAAATCATTTTTTAAGGTTCTAACAGGCATTACCGTCGAAGGGATGTTCTCAGGAATTTCCTTTTTTACCTTCGACATGCCCTCGTCTTCGGTAACAGCATTCTGTTTATCGTATGCAGTCGAGGAATCCACTGAAGATATTGATGTTGACTGTTCAATATTTGGGGAACTATTGGAATCCGACTGTCCTCGACCCCCTCGATTTTTTCCTAAAAGCGAAGTGCCATATGATATCCCTTTTATCGGCATGTTACTTTCTCCCGAAAGAGTATGACGTTCGGGAAGTTTTATCTCTTTAAGGATATTCTCAATGTCCGTCTTTTCATCGGAGGAAGAAGACTTTTTCAATATCTTCAGTTGATCCTTTGGAGGATCAGTATTGCGTACGGGGAGTGGGGGAGTATGTGCATCGAGAAGGGTGGGTTTCTCTCGCGCTTCGTATGCCGGCTCGCCACGCTTTGGGCTTGGTGGCATAGGTACGGTTGGAGTCGAAAGGGTCGAGGACAGTTTTACGGGTACGGGCGCAGATACCGCCTGCGGTGTCTTCTCCACATTTTTATCAGGCGTCAGGGAAGCTTCGTGTTCTGAGGAAGAGGGGGCAGTAGGGATTGATGAGCTCTCAGGAATCACCGCAGGTTGGATGACGGTTTCTTCAACGATACGTGCTTCATCGGCTGGATCGTTTATCGCTGAAGAGGAAGGTTCAGTAGCTACCTTTGGTTTAATTTCTGCGGCGTCGTTCGCCGTACCCATTCCTGTTGTTTGGTCGTTCGCCATAGTTTCCCCCACCGGTAGCCGGCTTAAGCCCTTTTCGTGAGGCCCATTCCGGATCGGCAGCTTTTATGGAGAGATTATACCGTCCTTTCTCGTCAATTTCCTTGATAATGACGGGGACTACATCACCGAGCCCGACCGCGTCTGTTATTTTCTCTATACGGAAGGGTGCCACCTCGGACACATGTACCAATCCTTCTGTGTTTGGACCTATCTTTACAAATGCGCCGAAATCTAAAACACGGGTGACCGGACCTTCGAAACGTTCACCGGCCATATATTCACGCGTGAGATCGACGACCTCCTTAAGTGCCGCATCCGCGGTTCCCTCCCGGCCGGTGATGAAGATGGTACCGTCTTCTTCTATCGTGATGTCATCGCAGTTCGTACGTTCCCGAATACCATTTATCGTTTTTCCTCCGGGGCCGATAACGAGTCCGATTTGATCCACCTTAACCTTTGTCGTAAGTATTTTCGGTGCACGAGGCGATATGTCGGGGCGGTGTGAGGCAATCGCCTTTTGCATAACGTCGAGTATTTCGAGACGCGCTTTTTTTGCCTGCGCGAATGTTTCGGCAAGTACAGATACAGGGACACCCTCAACTTTCACATCCATTTGAACTCCGGTGACACCTTCAGATGTGCCCGCAACCTTAAAGTCCATGTCGCCATGATGATCCTCCGGCCCCTGTATATCGGTCAGTATTTTGTAACGCGGAGCGTTACTCTGAGCGGAGTCGAAGGGTTCCGACATCAATCCCATTGCTATTCCGGCGACAGGGCGCGTTATGGGGACACCCGCATCGAGTAAGGCAAGCGTTCCTGCACAGACCGTTGCCATGGAAGTCGAACCGTTCGAAGCGAGACATTCCGATACGATACGGATTGTGTAGGGGAAGATTTCTTTTGGCGGTAACACTGAACGAAGTGATTTTTCTGCGAGAGCGCCGTGACCTGTCATGCGTCGATTAAATCCACCGACACGTCCCGTCTCACCCACCGAGAACGGCGGGAAGTTGTAGTGGAGCATAAATGTTTTTTTCGTGTCTTGGAATTCTATAGTGTCGATTAGTTGCGCGTCGCCGGGGCCTCCCAAGGTTAAAGCCGCCAAGACGTGCGTTTCTCCACGATAGAAAAGGCCGGTGCCGTGAATGACCGGTGAAATGCCGCCGGCTTGGGCGTGCAGAGATCGCACTTCATCGAGCGCGCGCCCATCAACACGTTTCCCCTTTTTTAGCGCGAGGTCGTGCACATACTCGTCAATACGATGCTCGAAATACGTATCAAATTTACCCGGTTCAATATCGGGGAACTGCGCCGAAGAATGTGCCGCCCATTCGCCTCGCAATTCACCGAAATCTTTCTTAGAGAGCACATCGTTGAGTGCTTCCAGGCGCTTTCCGATAATCTCATCGAATGCCGGAGCAAGATGCACGTCGTCTTCGAACGGGGGAACGAATTTGAATTTCTCGACACTTCGATCGACAACTATTTCCTTTTGCCAAGCTTGCAATTTTTCTATTTCTTCTGAAGCACGCACTAGGGATTTCTCAAGCGTTGCTTCGGGAACTTCACGCGCATTGACCTCTATCATATTTATCATTCCGTCTTTTCCGCACACGGTAAGATCCATCAATGCTTTTGGCGGTAACTCTTCCTGGCGCTGTTTGTATGTCGGATTAATTATGAATTCCGGGTTATCTTCCTCAAGACCAACGCGGAGCGCTGAAACGGGTCCGTTCCACGGAATGTTTGATGTAGCGAGAGCGAGTGATGCCGCATTCACAGCAAGAATATCGGTATCATACTCTTCTATTGAGAGCACCGTGATTATAACTTGCACTTCGCGCTTGAGACCCTTGGGGAAAAGCGGCCGGATAGTACGGTCAACGACGCGACCTGAAAGAACCGCTTCATCACTTGGTCGCCCTTCACGTCGCATGAATCGGCTCCCAAGTATGGCACCTACCGCATAAAACTTTTCCTCGTATTCTACAGATAATGGAAAATAATCCAGATTGGACTCGTGATTACTCATAACGGCGGTTGCAAGAACCGCGCTGTTTCCGTAACGCAATAAAACCGAACCGTTTGCTTGGTTCGCCCAATCGTTGAACTCGGCGGTCATCGTTTTTCCGCCGATTTCGACGGAATACTCTTTTTTCTGCATTGTGTAGATTCTTACAATCGGCCCTCGGATTTTAGATTTGAAAACGCGTTTCAAACCTACCTATCCGCGGACCACTATTAATTAATGTCGTGAGTATAGCAAGAGCGAGAAGTTCTGTCATCCCGCTATTATAAGTTTGGTCTTTCTTCACTCAACCCCATCTTTTTCTTCATCGTCAGAAGATGTCGAATCGGATTGTCGAGTGGTCGTGATGCGACGCGTACCTGAGCGATAATTTAAGAGATAGCGTCGCGGATCATTGTCGAGGTCGAGAAAATCGTCCGCCGCTTCTTTCAGTTTGAGCGAGCTTGAACGACCGAAGGAGACAATCTCCACCTGACATCCTCCATGTGTCTGGAGGTACTCTACAAGAGGGATGAAATCCCCATCACCCGTAAGAAGTATCACGGTATCCAGTTTCGGAGACGCAGTAATGGCATCGACTGCTAGACCAACGTCCCAATCCGCTTTTTTCGCACCACCAGAGAATATTTGGAGATCCTTCGTGCGCATTTCGACGCCAAGTTTGGATAGAGCCTCAAAAAAGTTCTTTTCTTCGCCAGATTCTGTTGTAACGGCATACGCACGTGCTCGTACCAGCCGGCGGCCTGCGATGGCATCCTTAAGGAGATTTCCAAAGTTTACTCGTGCGTGATATATATTTTTCGCGCTGTGATAGAGGTTTTGCGTATCTATGAAAACACCGACGCGCTGCTCAGGATGTTTAATAATACTCATGAAAATAGATTAGAATGCAAAGTCAAAAGTCAGAGCGACAATGCAAACATAAATAACTTTATAAAAACTATCCCCTCATAGGAGTGTACTCCGTTTCAGTGTCTGGAGCAAAAAACCTACTTCTTAAGTCCCAGCGTCTTTACGATAGTACTATAGGCACGTTTGTTTGTGCTCTCCAGATGCTTTAGATGCTTGCGGCGAGCGGCGACGAGCCCCAAAAGCCCCCGGCGTGAGTGCTTATCTTTGCGGTTTTTATCCAAATGAGACGAAATTTCCTCGATGCGGCGGGAAATTATAGCAATTTGCACTTCGGGAGAGCCAGTATCGGTATCGTGGCGTTTGGCTTTCGCGATTTCATTAGCTTTCTTACGCTTAGTAAGCATGCCGTGAATGTAGCACGTTCTCTACCATTACGCAAGCCCCTACGCTAACTTTGGCTCTGTTAAGGGGTATAACGGAGAGCAAGGAATCGGCAATTTCTTGCGACGGCCATCGCGGATTTCTATTGTACCGTCTATTGTACCGAAGGATCTCATTCCACCTCAGTTTCTGAAGCCGTAACGCTCAACAGCTTAACGCTGAATACAAGGGTCGAGTCGGCGGGGATAATAAGATCCTTCGGTA
>Ga0209211_10004406_pt1 | contig 21917 bp, 16 predicted proteins | sample RifGroA2_FD_183992 | JGI IMG/M metagenome (GOLD analysis project Ga0209211, IMG submission 183992) | Groundwater microbial communities from Rifle, Colorado, USA - Groundwater A2 (SPAdes) (version 2) | ecosystem: Environmental > Aquatic > Deep subsurface > Groundwater | place: Rifle, Colorado...
GTATTAAATACGATATTAAAGCATACAGAGGTTTTGTTAACGATTACAAGAATGAAAAAAACAGGGAAGTAAAAAGAGGTTTGCAACAGATTATAGACAGAATTAAAAGCGATTTTAGAACAGAAATTATCAAATCGGGTAAAGATTTCCAAAATTGGTATAAAGCTAAAGGTGAACTTGATAATCTTACCTTGCAAACCAATATGTATCAAAAGACACCTCAAGAAAAAAATAAATTTAATGAAGATGTAAAAGCACTTACTGAAAAGATAAAAAAATATGAGGTAATATTAGACGAAATCAGAACAAATGCCATTTTTAAAAATGCTTTTGAATGGCGTTTTGAATTTCCTGAAGTGCTTAATAATAAAGGTGATTTTGAAGGTTTTGATTTAATTATTGGGAATCCTCCATATTTTAGCTTGGCAGGGATGAAAAATTCGCAAGAATATTTTACAAACAACTATTCGACGTTTACAAATGGAGTAGATATTTATTGTTTGTTTTTGGAGTTGTCAAAAAAAATAATATCTGAAAATGCTCAATCTATTCTTATAACTTCAAACAAATGGAGAACTGCTTCTTATGGGAAAAAAACAAGGGCTTTTCTTTCAGCGAAAGTTTCTGATTTGAAAATAATTGATTTTGATAAGTTCCAAGTTTTTGATGGCGTAAGCGTTGATTCTGGAATTATTAGTTTCTCCAATCATACAGAAAATAATGGTGTTTTGCATTTTATGGTAAAAAATAAAACACAAAATATATTTGATTTTTTAAATTCAAATCAACAGTTCCAAGTTATTGAATTAGCCAATAAAGATGTTTGGAATTTATCAGGGTCTAAATTCGAAAGAATACAAATAAAGATTGAAAAGGAGAGAAAATCTTTGATAGATTGGGATATAAGTTTAAGCAGAGGAATAACTACAGGGTTTAATGATGCGTTTATTATTGACGAAAAAGTTAAAATAAAAATTATACAACAGAATCCTAATGCGCTCTCATTATTAAAACCACTCCTCAGAGGGAGAGATATTTTTAAATATTCTAAGGTTAATAGCCGGCTTTGGATAATTTATATACCTAAAGGATTTACCATTAAAAACAACATTTCTTCAAATACAAAATTGAATATAGTTTCCGAACCACCACCAAGATACGGAAATATGCCAATTGAGGATGCAACAGAATGGTTTAAAAAAACATATTCTGCATTATGGAATCATTTATTTCCATATAAGCAACAACTCATTAACCGGATAGACAAAGGAGATTTTTGGTGGGAACTCAGAGCTTGTACATATTTAGAAAATTTCGAAAATGATAAAATCGTTTTCACTAAAGCATCTAAAATCCAAGCGTTTGCTTTTGATTATAGTAAAAGCTATTTGCTTAATACAAGCTATTTTATTTCAGGTAATCATTTGAAATATATTCTATCAATTCTAAACTCAAAATTAATCAACTTTAGCTTTTTAAATTTTTATCAAAGTGGAGGTATTGAAGGTGAAATAACACTTCAAGCAATTCAAAAAATTCCGATACCTTCTGTTGACAAAAGAAAAGAAGAGCAAATGAATGATTTAGTTGACAAAATAATTTTACAAAAACAACAAGACAAAGACAGCACCGATAACGAAAAAAAAATTGATGAGTTGGTTTACAAATTATATGATTTATCAGCCGAAGAAATAAAAATTTTGAAAGGAAAATGATTAACAAAGAGAAAGCAAATAAACTGGTGAAAGATTTTGCTGAATGGATGCAACAACATAAAGACGAACTAACCGCATTGCAAATCTTTTATAACCAACCATACCGCAGGCGCGAACTTACATACACAATGATTAAGGAAGTGCTTGAGAAACTGCAAAATGATAAGCCAATGCTTGCACCAATGATTATTTGGCGTGCTTATGAAGCTTTGGGGCAATGTAACAGCTCTGCACGAAACGAACTAACTGCAATTGTTTCTCTCATTCGTAAAGTGAGCGGTGTAGATAATACTTTAACAGCATTTGATAAAACCGTAGATAAAAACTTCCAGGATTGGGTGTTTAAAAAACAGGCTGGAACCACAAAATTTAACGAGGAACAAATGCAATGGCTCAGGATGATTAAGGATTATGTAATTACTTCTTTTCATATAGAAAAAGAAGATTTTGACCTCGACCCATTTAATAAAAACGGTAGTTTAGGTAAATTTTACAAGTTGTTCCGTGAAGATTATGAAAAAATAATTGATGAATTAAATGAAGTATTAGCAACCTAAGATGAAAAAATTTAATCCAATTATTGAAGTAAAAGATGATGGACTTTTTATTCCTGAAGTTCGCTCCTGGTCGCTTGAGAAATTTAGATTGGTTGGTTGTTATTGTGATATCTTCACAAGTGGCATGAATAAATTTTGGGATCAACTTGTTTATATCGATTTATTTTCAGGAGCAGGATATTCAAGAATTACAGAAACTAAAAAAGTTTATAGATCTTCTTCTTTAATTGCAATGTCATTACCAGTTCCTTTTTCAAAATATATACTTTGCGAGTTAGATGAAAATAGATATAATGCATTAAACACACGAGTTAAAAGAGATTTTAAACATTTAAATGTTGATGTTTTAAATTGTGACAGTAATTCTTCAATCGAAAAAATTATAAGTTGTATTCCAAAATATGGAAAAGGAAATACTTTGCTTCCTTTTTGCTTTGTTGACCCATATTCTTTAAGTTTAAATTTCTCAACAATTACTAATCTAGGAAAAAACTTGATGGATTTTTTGATATTGCAAGCTTTACATATGGACGCAAATAGAAATTTTGATAAGTATATAAAAGAGGAAAACCAACGTATTACTGAATATCTTGGGATGAAAAATTGGCGTGAAGCATTTGAAAAGAATGGAACAAACAACAAAAAAGATTTTGTAAAATTTCTTGCTGAACAATATCAGGAGAATATGGTTAAGCTTGGATATTTGGAAAACCCTTTAATGCATCAGATTCGCTCCAGCGAGAAGAATCTTCCTCTTTATTATCTTTCTTTTTATTCAAAACATAAAAGAGGGATTGATTTCTTTAAAAAAATAGAAAAATATTGCACACCACAATTAAAAATTGAGTTTTAATATGGCAAGCACAAAAATAGAATGGACTGAGATGACATGGAATCCTGTTACAGGTTGTGATAAACTGTCTTCTGGCTGTAAACATTGTTATGCTGAAATCATGGCATACAGGCTTCAGTCTATGGGACAGGAAAAATATAAAAATGGTTTTGATCTTACTTTACATCCCGAAGCTTTGAATGAACCTTACAAATGGAAAAAGTCTAAAGTAGTATTCGTAAATTCCATGAGTGACTTATTTCACAAAGATGTACCTGTTAAGTTTATTCAGCAAATATTCAGAGTTATTAAAGATAATCCTCATCATGTATTTCAAGTGCTTACTAAACGTTCTGATGTATTAAAATATTACGACAGCGAAGGCTGGCTCGATTGGCCACATAATTTATGGATGGGTGTAACAGTTGAAAATAAAGATGTAACACATCGGATTGATAATTTAAGAAATACGGGTGCAAGGGTAAAGTTCCTTTCATGCGAACCATTGTTAAGTCCGTTACACAACATGAACTTGGAAAGTATTGATTGGGTAATTGTAGGTGGCGAAAGCGGACGTACTCCACGGCCTATAAAAGAAGAATGGGTAATTGATATTAAAGAACAATGCCAAAACTCTGGTACTGCATTTTATTTTAAACAATGGGGTGGTACAAATAAAAAGAAAGCAGGAAGTGAACTTAATGGAAAATATTATAAAGAAGTACCTCATATTAAATATGTATTAAGCTAAACTTATAACATGATTACCAATAATATTATAGACAAGGATTCTATTAAATTAATGTTGAGTAGGCTTGATAAATCTGCATTTACAAAATTTATTTTTGAATTGTTTGGACAATCTGACTTTGATAAAGATTATGAACACCAAAAGACTTATTATTTAAAGAAGTTTGGAGAAAATATTATTGAACAAAATTATATAGACAGAAAAGAACAACACAGCCAAGGTTATAAATTAATCATTCCATTTTTCGAGCCTTTCGACCTTTTTAAAAATATTGAAAATTCTAATGTTGGTTTCAATGAAATGAAACAACTTTTTAAATATTATAAAAGGATAACAAATAATAGATATGCTGGTTGGAGGTTTTGGGTAGATGGCAATTATAATATGCCAGATATAAAATTTGTTACCAATTACTCAGGATTTGATGAAAACATCTATCAAGATATTTTATTCCCAAAATTTGAAAATTTTGTAGAACAATTTGAATTGGATTCTCGAATAATGATTGGAAGTCTTGATTCTTTTTTTAGTTTGAACCCAGAGGGTACATGCAATGCTTTTAATCGTTTTATGAAAAAATATGAGAATGAAATATCTATTAGTATAATTGATGATCAATATAAAGTTCAGGGACATTACTGTGAAAAATATTTTAATAATGGGGTATTAAAGAATAGCCTTTTACCATGCGAACCTTTGGTTTCTTTTAACTTAATTGACGAATCTCAAGTAATTGCTGAGTTTGAATTTTTATTAAATAACCATTCTAAAGAAAACGAGCTAGAAGCATTTTTAAAAAAATATTATAAGAATCTATTTGGTTCTGATTACGATAGAATTGAAACACAATTGTGGTTAAAATTTCCAGATTTGGATATTAATAGAAAAAACAGAAGGTTAGATATTTTTCTTAGAAATTCTGTAGCAAGAGATTGGGAGCTTTTTGAATTAAAAAGAGCAATTAACATTATCAAAAACAAAAAAGACATTCCAAGTTTCACATCTGCATTTACAACAGCATTACAGCAAATTAGAGATTATGATAGAATTTTAGGCCAAGATTTAGTAAAAAGAACATTGGCAAAAGATGGTATTGAATATTATAATCCTGAATTAAGACTTGTAATAGGAAGAACACCTGATATTTCTATTGAGAAGTGGCGTTGGTTAAAGAAATCGAATGAAAGAGAATTGAAAATTATTACTTATGATGAATTATTCGATGGTATGAAATCACGTTCTTTATTCCATAACAATTTCAATATATTTAACATATAAAAGACATGCCCCCAAAAGCCATAAAATCAGTTCGAGATATAATTATTACCCAAATGCAAAAAATATCCAATGATCAAAAACAATTAAATGACTAATTCAAATAACATACTACCCAAACACTGGCAAATTAAAAAACTTGGTGGTGTTTGCAAACTTAAAAATGGTTATGCATTTAAAAGTGATAATTATAAAAACGAAGGAATTCCAGTAATTAGAATTTCTGATATTAATGGTGGAACAGTTTCAAGTAATAAAGCAGTAAGAGTAATTGCAAATAATGAATATGATAATTATTTAGTTGAGAATAATGATATTCTTGTTGCCATGTCTGGTGCCACAACTGGCAAATTTGGGATTTACAAAAGTTCAGAAAAAGCATATCAAAATCAACGAGTAGGCAAATTCAAAATTCTGAATGAAGATATTCTGAATAACCAATTTCTATTTTATCAAATTAATTCTTTGAAAAGACAAATAGAGAAGGATGCTTATGGTGGAGCACAACCAAATATTTCTTCAACAAAAATAGAAGAAATGCAAATTGCTCTTCCTCCTTTATCAGAACAACAAGCCATTGTCTCCAAAATAGAAGAACTCCTTAGCGATTTGGAAAATGGAAAACAACAACTATTAACTGCACAACAACAATTAAAAGTTTACCGCCAAAGTTTGTTAAAATGGGCGTTTGAAGGGAAACTGACGAATATAAATGTTAATGAGGGGAAAATACCAAAAGGATGGAAATGGGTAAAATTGGGAGAAGTTTGTTCAAATGTTGAGTATGGTTCTGCAACAAAATCTAAAGAATCTGGTAAAATGCCTGTATTAAGAATGGGAAATATTCAAAAATGTAGATTTGATTGGAATGATTTAGTTTATACTGATGATGATACTGAAATAAAAAAGTATTTACTTAAAAGGAATGATGTACTTTTTAATAGAACAAACAGTGCAGAATGGGTTGGAAAAACAGCTATATACAAAGGTGAAAGACCTGCTATTTTTGCAGGTTACTTGATTCGTATAAATAGAATAGAAAATTTAATTGATGCGGATTATCTTACTTATTATTTGAATACTCATGCAGCAAAACAATATGGTAATACAGTAAGAAGTTTCGGAGTCAATCAATCAAATATTAATGGGACAAAACTTAAAACATATCCTATTCCACTTCCAACATTAAAAGAACAAAAGCTTATAGTTGAGGATTTAGAAAGCAAACTCACAGTTTGTGATAAAATAGAAGAAACTATAACAAATAGCTTGAAACAAGTCGAAACTTTAAGGCAAAGTATTTTAAAAAGGGCGTTTGAAGGGAGGTTAGTGTAATCGGGTAAATTAAATGAACAAAAAATGAATGAAATAGAAATATATAAATCGTCTGATGATATTGTTGAGATTAACGTAATACTTGACAAAGAAACAGTGTGGCTTTCTCAGCAGCAGATAACCGAGCTATTCCAACGAGACAGAACCGTAATAACCAAGCACATTAATAATGTTTTTAAGGAAGGCGAATTGGATGAAAAACTGGTAAGTGCAAATTTTGCACATACCACTCAACATGGTGCAATACCTGGAAAAACTCAGGAATCAATGGTTAAATATTACAATCTTGATGTAATTATTTCTGTAGGATACAGGGTAAAATCACAACGGGGCACCCAATTTCGCCAATGGGCAACACAACGTCTGAAAGATTATTTGGTAAAAGGTTATACTATTAACCAAAAACGATTACTGGAAACCGAAAACAGGTTCAACGAATTAAAAAATGCAATCGGTTTAATAGCAAATATTTCAGAAAACAAAAGTCTTTCAGATAACGAAACAAGCGGATTATTGAAAGTATTAAACGATTATGCAAAAGCGCTGGATGTTTTAGACCAGTATGATCATCAAACACTCCATATACCGCCAACCACGAGCAAAGAAATTTTCCGCATTTCTTATGATGAGGCTATCAATGCCATTAATGAATTAAAGAAAAAATTTGGAGGGTCAGAACTTTTCGGAAAAGAAAAGGATGCGTCTTTTAAAAGTTCGCTGAATACCATTTACCAGACTTTTGATGGCAAAGAACTCTATCCCGGTTTTGAAGTGAAGGCAGCACACTTGCTGTATTTCGTAGTTAAGAATCATTCATTTACAGACGGCAACAAGCGAATAGCGGCATTATTATTTGTTTGGTTTTTAAATGCTAATCAAGGGTTGTTCGAAAACAGAATGATTGTAATAGATAACAACGCTTTGGTAGCAATTACCTTAATGGTGGCTTCTTCAAAGCCTGATGATAAAGAAATGATGATAAAAGTAATTGTAAATTTGATAAACAACAGAATATGACCACATCAAGTATAGTTTCAAAAGTATGGTCATTTTGTAATCCCTTACGTGACGTAGGTATAGGATATGGCGATTATTCAAAAAAAATAACAAATTGTAATAAAAAAAATAAATTTTAATTTAAAGGTATATGGAAAATCAGTTTAAAATATACGGTTATCACATAACAACCGACCCTACATTCCAAAACGAAAAATTTGGCATTACTCCCGAATTGGAGAAACAATTTGAGCAACTGTTTTTTGAAGCACAAAATAAAAACAACAAAAAAATAATTGACAAACTCACAGAACTTATTATCAGGTATCCACAGGTACCACATCTAAAAAATTATTTATCTGTGGCGTATAATGTCAGAGAAAAACACGAAAAAGCAGTTGAAGTAAATAACTGGATTCTTTCAGAACATCCCGATTATCTGTTTGCATTAATAAATAAAGCAAATTTATGTATCGAAAATGGAGAGCCTGACCAAGTACCTGAAATATTAGGCGAAGCCATGGAAATTAAAGCATTGTATCCCGATAGAGATTTATTTCATTTAGCAGAAATAACAACTTATTTAAAAACAGCTATTCGTTATTATTCAGCCATTGAAAATCTTGAGTTAGCCGAAAACAAACTTGAAATTCTAAAAAAAATTGCTCCGGACCATGACGATACAGAACAAGCTGAAAAATTTCTGTTTGCCTTACGATTAAAAACTGCTGCAGCCCGATTTGAAGAAGAAAACAAACAAAGAATTACTCCTGTAACAAATAACCCTGTTATAATTTCAAAAAACACAACAGCCCCAAAATTCGAGAACCCTGAAATACACATGCTATACAATTATGGATTAAATATTCCTAAGGAAATATTAAAAGAAATTATTGCACTGCCTCGCCCATCGCTTATAAAAGATCTCGAAACAATTATTGATGATGCTGTTAACAGATATGATTATTTTATTAAATTGGGATGGAAAGAAGATACTCACACCTTTGTATTGCATGCAATTTTTATATTAAAAGAAATTAATGCAATCGAGAGTCTTCCTAAAATATTTTCTTTTTTTAAATACGACCATGAATTTTTAGAGTTTTGGATAGGAGATCATATAACTGAAACAATCTGGCAATGTTTTTATAGTTTAGGTATAAACAACCCGGGCACGCTTAAGGAATATCTTATGCAACCGGGCATCTACACTTATTGCAAAACCTCTATATCCGTAGCTTTGTGTCAGATGATATTGCATTGTCCCGAGAAAAGAGAAGAAATTCTTGCTGTTTATTCCGATGTGTTTGACTTTTTTTCTAAAGCATCAATCGAAGATAATGTGATTGATAGCGATTTTTTAGGTTTAACAATTGGAGATACTATTGATTGCAAACTAAATGAATTACTTCCGATAATTAAAGTGCTTTTTGATAAAAAATACGTTTCGCTTGGCATTAATGGAAATTATATTAAGGTTGAAAAAGAATTTCACAATTTTAAAACCAGAGACTACAAAAAAGTTTTATATAATATTTTTGAATTATATGAAAATGTTTTATATTCATGGGCAGGATATAACGAAGAGAAAAACAACACATTAAACACTGTTCCACAACAAGCGGTTACTGTTAAAATTGGCAGAAACGATCCCTGCCCTTGCGGAAGTGGAAAAAAATATAAAAAATGTTGTTTAAACAAAATGCCGAAGATTTAATATTATTAACTGATGTTACGTAAAAAGTTTCTCACAATGATTATTTCTCGCATAACTTGTTCCGATTGAGCGGAAGGCGTTTACCCCGTTAGATAATTGCCCTGTTAAATAGCTTCGCCATTGTGAAATATGCTTCGCATTTCACTTGGTAAACATTTTACAGGGTAAACTCTTTGTATAGTGTCTGTCCATAAAGTCAAGAGTCTGGAGTATAAAGTTCGATGACAAGGCTTGCGAAGTATTGAAAATCAAGGAGTTTACTTATGTAAATGACTGTTTTCAAAATGAGCATAACGCAGTCAGCGGACTTTATAGACAGACTCTATATAGTTCGCTCTTTTTTTTAACTATCTCACGGAGCAGGGAACGCAAAGAAAAGATGGAAATGTGGAATTAGACAGGATTACAGGATTAACATAAAAAAATCCTGTAAATCTTGTAAATCCTGTCAAAAGAGAATATGATATAACTAATTTGCGAGAAATAAAACGCATAAGATTAGTAAAGGATTTTTAATGAGGTGAGTAGTTACATATTAGCAAATATTTCACTAAAATATTTTTATAAATTTTGAATTAATATATCTTTACAAAATTAATTCAGAAATAAATAAATAATACTATATGTCTGAAAATGAACTTTTACCCGATTATCTTTTTGAGGTAAGTTGGGAAGTTTGCAATAAAGTTGGCGGTATTTACACTGTAATATCTACTAAAGCAAAATCTATTGTTGACGATTTAAAAGATAATTACATACTTATTGGTCCCGATGTTTGGAAAGAAACTAATCAAAATTCAGAATTTATTGAAGATAAATTTTTATTTAAAACTTGGAGAAAGCAAGCTGAGATAGAGGGTCTTAAATTTAAAGTTGGAAGGTGGAAAATTGCAGGTTCACCAATTGTTATATTAGCCGATTTTACTCCATATTTTAGTCAAAAAGATAAAATATTTTTCAGTTTTTGGGAAAATTATCGCCTCGACTCTTTGCACGGACAGTGGGATTATATTGAGCCCACACTTTTGGGTTATGCCGCAGCAAAAATTATTCAAAGTTTTTATAATTTTTCACATTCATCAAAAGATAAAATTATTGCACATTTTCATGAATGGATGACTGGTTCCGGTATTTTGTATCTTGAAAAAGAAGTGCCACAAATTGGCACGCTGTTTACCACACATGCAACCACGGTTGGGCGTTCAATTGCGGGTAACGGACTTCCTTTATACAAAGATTTAACAAAATATAATGCCAACGAAATAGCAGAAAGATATGGCATTCAATCGAAACAATCGCTCGAAATGCTTTCGGTAAATACTGCCGATGCTTTTACAGTTGTGAGCGAAATAACAGATAGGGAATGTGTGCAGTTTCACAATAAAAAAGCCGATGTTATTACTCCAAATGGTTTCGAAAATTCATTTGTGCCTCCCGATTCCGAATTTGATAATAAAAGACAAATTGCACGAAATAAATTTTTTAATATAGCCGAAGCCCTTATTAATCAGAAAATTTCGAGAGATAGTTTGCTTATTATTAATAGCGGAAGATATGAATTTAGAAATAAAGGAATAGACCTTTTTATTGAGGCACTTGCCGAAATTAACAATAATCCCAACGTAACAAATAATATTGTTGCATTTATTACAGTGCCTGCAAATCATATCGGTCCACGAACTGAATTGTTAGAACGAATACATAATTGCGATTTTAATATCCCTATATCAAACGAATATCTTACACATAATTTGCACGATTCCGGTAACGACCCTATTCTAAGTAAAATTAAAGAAAAGAAACTTAATAACAGCCCATCCGATAAGGTTAAAGTTGTTTTTGTTCCTTGTTATTTCAATGGTGTTGATGGAATTTTTAATTTGCCTTATTACGATTTATTAATAGGTTTCGATTTGTCGGTTTTTCCATCTTATTATGAGCCATGGGGTTACACTCCACTCGAAAGTATAGCATTTCATATTCCAACAATTACAACAACATTGGCAGGATTCGGTCTTTGGGTAAAACAACAAGGAAATGATAAGGGGAATGCTATAAAAGTAATTGAACGTGATGATTTTAATCAAGAAGAAGTTTTTCGTAAAATTGCCGAATTTATACTTCAATATAATTCGTTAAGCAAAAACGAGGTTAATGAAGCACGAAATTTAGCTTTTGAAGTGTCAAAAACATTATTGTGGCAGAATCTTATATCTTTCTATCATCAAGCATTTAAAATTGCTCTATCAAAATCAGAATTAAGATTCGAAGAATATAAAAACAAACAACTTCCCGAAAATTTAAAATCGCTAACCAATAAAGAAATTTTAAAACCAGTCTGGAAAAAAGTTTTTATAAAATCGTATATCCCTGAAAGTTTGTTCAATTTGCAAAAACTTTCAAAAAATTTATGGTGGTCGTGGAATTATGAAGCTCACGAACTTTTCGAAATGATTGATGCCGAACTTTGGGAAAAAGTTTTCCGTAATCCTGTTGTTTTGCTCGAAGAAATTAGTTTTGAAAAATATCGCGAACTCGAAAAGAATCAGGCATTTATTAACAAGTTAAAGCATGTAAGCGATTTGTTTGATGAATACATGAATAAAAAAGAAGATAATGATTTGATTGCTTATTTTAGCATGGAGTTTGGATTGCACGATAGTGTGAAAATATATTCAGGCGGGCTTGGTTTATTAGCTGGCGATTATTTAAAACAAGCCAGCGATTCGGGTAAAAACATTATTGGTATTGGACTTTTATACAGATATGGGTATTTTACACAAACTCTATCCGTTTCTGGCGAACAAATTGCAAAATATGTTCCTCAACGATTTACTGCTTTGCCATTACAGCCTGTTAGAAACGAAAAAGGCGAATGGGTTGTTATAAATATTCCAATGCCAGGACGATTACTTTATGCTAAAGTTTGGAAACTTGAAGTTGGAAAAGTTCCCCTTTACTTACTCGATGCCGATATTGAAGAAAATTCTGATGCCGATAAAACAATTACTCACCAACTTTATGGTGGTAACCTTGAACATCGCTTAAAACAAGAAATTTTATTAGGAATTGGTGGCATAAAAATGCTTACCGCTCTTAATTTAGGACCTGTACTTTATCATTGCAACGAAGGTCATGCAGCTTTTATTGGATTAGAACGACTTAGAAAAATGGTAGAAATCAGAAGATTAAATTTTTACGAAGCTGTAGAAATTATTCGTGCTTCAACATTATTTACTACTCATACGCCTGTTCCTGCCGGACACGATGCTTTTAACGAAGATATGATTAGAACTTACTTATCGTATTTTACCGAAAAATTAAATATTAGCTGGGAAACATTAATGGGATTAGGACGTGTTAGAGAAGACGACAATAAAGAAAAATTTTCGATGAGTGTTCTTGCCTGTAAATTTTCGCAGGAAGTTAACGGAGTTAGCCGAATTCATGGCAGAGTTTCAAGAACAATGTTTAATTCGCTGTGGGATAATTATTTCCCTCAAGAACTGCATATCGGCTATGTAACAAATGGCGTACATTTTCCAACCTGGGTAGCAAAACCTTGGTGGCAATTGTATAACGAATATTTGCCCAAAGAATTTATTAATGACCAATCGAACCCAAAAATGTGGGCAGCAATACATAAAGTTCCCGACGAAAAAATTTGGGAGGTTCGTTCACAATTACGTAAAGAACTTTTCGACACTATTAAAATAAAATTAATGGAAGGTCTCGAAAATCGTCAGGAAAATCCTACTCTTGTCCTCGAAACCGTCGAAAAACTTAACGAAAATGCTTTAACCATTGGTTTCGCCCGTAGATTTGCAACTTATAAAAGAGCACATCTTATTTTTAGCAATTTAAAACGATTGTCAGAAATTGTAAACAATAAGGAAAAACCTGTACAATTTATTTTTGCCGGTAAAGCTCATCCTGCCGATAAAGCCGGTCAGGATTTAATTAAAAAAATCGTAGAAATTTCTCGTATGCCCGAATTTGTTGGAAAAATACTTTTTCTCGATAATTACGATATAGAATTAGCTAAAAAGTTAGTACAAGGTGTTGATATTTGGTTAAATACACCTATCCGTCCACTCGAAGCATCTGGTACAAGTGGCGAAAAAGCAATTATGAATGGGGTTTTAAATTGCAGCGTATTAGATGGATGGTGGGCAGAGGGCTATGTTAAAGATGCAGGATGGGCATTAAAAGAAGAAAAAACATATAATAATCAAGATTTTCAAGATGAATTAGATGCCGAAACATTATATTTTCTTTTTGAAAATGAGATTGTTCCAACATTCTACAAAAACGATAAATCGGGATTGCCTACAAAATGGATTTCGTTTATTAAAAAGACAATTTCCGATATTGTTCCTCGCTTTACAATGAAACGCCAGCTCGACGATTACTATAACAAATATTACATAAAATTAATAGAACGAAGAAACTCTCTTCGCAACAATAATTACGAAATAGCCCGTTCAATTGCATCATGGAAACAAAAAATTATCAGAGCTTGGGAAAGTATCGAAATTGTAAATATAAATGTTCACGATTCTACCGTAAAACCACTATTTCTGGGCGAAAATTTTGAAGCCGAAATTGTACTTAATTTACACGAAATACCTCCTTCTGATATTGGTATTGAAATAGTATTTGGACGTAAAGTTTTTGATGAAGTAAAAGAAATTCAGTTTATCGAAGAAATGAAACCATCTAAAGAAAAAACAGGTCAGGTAACTTATAAATGTGCCATACCTGCGACACGTTCAGGTGTGTATGATTATTCGTTCAGAGTTTTTCCGAAGAATTCAAAACTACCACATCGTATGGACTTTCCAATTGTAAAGTGGATATAGTTTATGGTTATTTATTTACAGGTTGGGGGTTAGTATTTGGGTTATTAGTTGGCATTGTAGGCATTTCAGTTTTTCCGGGAGCATTTTTAAGTTGGTCTTCTATTAAAGATTTATTTGGGTCAACTGTTTCGCGGGGAATTGTTAAACTTGCAATAATTGAAAGTGCTAAAAGTCCACCAGCTAAATACCACGTAGCTTTTTCTAAAAAATCGGTTGTGCGGCGTGCACCCATAATTTGACCTGAAGATGCAAAATTGGATACCAAACCACCACCTTTAGAATTTTGAACTAATACAATTAAAACAAGTAGAATACAAACTATAAAAATTAATACAATTGATGTAGTGTAAATCATAATATTTTGATTTATTGATTATTAAATTTTGATTTTATTTCTAAAATTCGATTTGCAAAGTAAATATTTTTTTCGGGATATTTCAAAGTTAATTTTTCAAACACTAATATTGCTTTATCAAATAATTCTTGTTTGATATATATATCTGCCAGTGGTTCAGATATTAAATCAGTTTCTATATCTGAATTATTTTTTATTTCTGAGTCAAAATTATTATTATCGAATAAATTATTTATTTGAATTTTTAGTTCCGATTTAATAAAAGATTCTACTATTTGTTCATATTGTTTTTGTTTTTCTAAATTTTGCGATTTGTTAGAAATAGTATTTATCCATTGTTCAAATGACATCTTTTCTTTAGATAATTCGATTTTGTTTTCATCTTCACTTATTGGTTGTGTAACAGATAACTGATTAATATCATAAGCTGGTATTACAAAAAGTGGAGTTTCTTTATCAGTACTTATATTAAAATGTTCTAAATTTAAAACCTTTTCGGTATCTAATGGAATCGTTTCTTCAATTAATTCGTTTTTAATTTGTTCCGATTGCATCACTATAACTTCTGGCTCAACTTTTACTTCATTTTGAATTAACTTTTCATCAGGTTCAATTTTAATTTCCTGCGAAATTTCAATTTTTTGTTGAGGTTTTTGAACTTCAATAATTTCAGCAGGTTGTTTAGAAACTTCTGAAGTTTTTAAATCCTTTTCGATTTGCAGATTTCTTTGAGCTTTTTGGGCTTTTATTGCTGCAACTTTTTTTATTATAATATCGGCAATGCTCTCAGCTTCAGGAGCATGTGTAATTTCTTTAGTTTCAGGTTTCAGGTTTTTAGTTTCAGGTTTCAGGTTTTTAGTTTCAGGTTTCAGGTTTTTGGTTTCAATATTAGATTCTTCGTTTACATTTTTTTCATATTCAGTTTTGGGAGTTTCAATTGTTAAAATTTTCGGCTGTAGCTCTTTTTCTTCGTTTAGCTTGTTTTCAATTTTAATATTTGTTTCTTCTTCGGCTTTCGGTTCTAAAATAACATTAGTTAACTCAATTTTATTAAAATCGTCAATGCTATCTGCTTTAATTTCAGAAATGTTTTCGTTTTCAATATTAATTAGTTCGTTTATGTTGTTTTCAGGGGTTGTTACTGGAGTTTCATTTGGTATAATTTTAGGTTTTGACTCTTTTTCTTCATCTATCTTATTAACAATTTCTTTGCTTTCTTTATTTTTTATTTCGGAAATAATTTCTGTTTCAATTAATTGACTTTCAATTTGAGTGTTTTCAGGTTTTGCAATTAATTCAATGTTTTGCAAATTGTTATTATTTTCTTTTGTGATTTGTTTCTCAGTTTTTTCTGAAACAAGTTCATATAAAACTTTTCTATTTACAGCATAAGCTGATACAATTTTTAGTTCATCGTTAAAACGGTAATCGTTAAGTAACTGCAAATTTTTCAGGTAAAGTAAACGTGCAGTTTGAAAGTAAGGGTAACGTTCAATAATTTCGCTTAACTCATTAACTGAATTACTGTTAAGTAAAGCTGGATTATTAATGTATGTATAAAATGAATCTAAATTCATATTTACCAATTTGATAGTGCTGCGTTAAAAATATCTTCGGTAAGTTTATCTACAATTTTTTGTATAAGTTCACTTTCAACACTGCTCAATGTTTTACTACTCTCGTAATTATCGTATTGAGTAAATGTTTTATCGAAATTTAATTTTGGATTTTTAGCATTTGTAAATTTTACGTGAACTGCTATTGTAAGACGGTTAAGAGCAGCGGTTTCGTTTCCCTGAATTGCTACTGGAGTAGTTGAGTAATTTGTTATTTCTCCCTGAAAATCTAAATCTGCCGAACTGTTAGATAAAACTAAACTCGATTGAGTAGTCATTTTATCTTTTAAAGCTTCGGTAAAAACATTACTTATAGTTGGTTGAAATAATGGAGCTTGATTTGAAAAAAAATGTACATTAACTGTCTTCATATCAGACGATAACGATGCACCTGTAAAAGAATAATTTATTTTACAGCTTGTTACAACAAATATAACTATAAACAATAATTTATTAAATCTATTCCATTTCATCTTTTAATATTTTATTCATTGATTTTTAGTATAGAGTTGTTAACACCCGAAACTTCAAACCTGAAACTTTTTTTAACTTATAATCATTCAATTCCCGCTCAATCGGAACAAATAGTGTGTTTATCCTGAAGATTAGGAACTATCGAACCTCATTCCTCAACCTCAATTCTCAACCTTAAATAATTATTCTTCCATTTTATATTCTTTAATTTTTCTATATAGTGTCCTTTCCGAAATACCTAACTCGTTTGCTGCAAGTTTACGTTTTCCATTATGTTTTTCGAGTGCTTTTTTAATAAATTCTTTTTCCTTTTCCACTAACAACAATGATTCTTCTTCAAAAATTTCTGTATCCTGAATGTTGTTTTTTTTAATATTCGAAATTGTTATTGATTGTTCAGTTTGAGGCGAAATTATTTCAGTTTCATTATTCTCTCCAATATGCTGGTAAGCTTTTTCTTTTACTTTATAATTATGAATTCTGTCATTTATAATATCATTAACTAATTGTTTTAACTCGTTCATATCCTTTTTCATATCAAATAAAATTTGATATAAAATTTCTCGTTCAGAGTTAAATGTTTTATTATCAACAACATCTCCAGAATATATTGCAGGTAATTTTGAAGATAAAACATCGGGCAAATATTTTTGTAAAGTCTCTTGATTTATTTCCCTGTTTTGCTCTATTATAGATATTTGCTCAGCAATATTTTTAAGTTGACGGACATTACCGGGCCAAATATAATTATTAAGTGCAATTTGTGCTTCAACATTTAGTTTTATTGCTGGCATTCTGTATTTTTCGGCAAAGTCGCTCGAAAATTTTCTGAATAATAAACTAATATCTTCGGCTCTATCGCGTAACGGAGGGACAATTATTGGCACTGTGTTTAATCTGTAATATAAATCTTCTCTGAATCTTCCTGATTGAATTGCCCTTGAAATGTCTATATTTGTAGCAGCAACAACTCTTACATTTGTTTTCTGAGATACTGAACTTCCAACTTTAAAAAATTCGCCTGTTTCGAGAACCCTTAATAATCTAACTTGAGTAGATAAAGGCAATTCAGCTACTTCGTCTAAAAATATTGTTCCGTTATTAGCGACTTCAAAATATCCTTTTCGTTTATCGCTTGCTCCAGTAAATGAGCCTTTCTCGTGCCCAAAAAGTTCAGAATCAATTGTGCCTTCGGGAATAGCCCCACAGTTTACTGCAATATAAACTCCATGTTTTCTCGGACTTAATTGATGTATTATTTGTGGAAATATTTCTTTTCCCGTTCCACTTTCACCATTAATTAATACCGAAAGGTCGGTTGATGCAACTTGCATAGCAATATCAATTGCTCTATGCAGTTCCATTGAATTTCCAATTACTCCAAATCGTTGTTTTATTTGCTGAATATCCATATTTTTTACAAAAACTAAAACTGACAAAATTACTAAAAACTACGACATATTGCCATGAATATATTAAAAGAAGAAATAAAATTTGTTAAATTATGTTTGTCCATAATGTCCGACTTTTGCGTTATTCCCCAGTACATTGCGCTACGGGGTAAACTCGTTATTAAAATCAGTTATTCTGCTTAGGCTGAACCCCTGATTTATAAAAACTTCGTCTCGTCTGAGCGGGAGAACTCGAACACTAATATATTATTTTTAAAGGTGCTTGCCCCGTTAAATAAGGCGAATAATTGTGTTCTCTCTTAACTAACAAATATTTAACGGAGTAAATGAGTTCGCCCTAAAGAACAAGTTTAATAGGGTAAACTTCGCTAAGTTCTGCATCAAACAAGACTTTATAGACAGACTCTCGTATATTTGTTGTACAACAACGAACAATAAAATTTTTAAATTAATAATGCAAGACATTACTGACAAACTCTTTATATTAATCCCAAATGCCTGTAATGCGTTTACCACAATATTTGCATTTGTTATTGATAATATATTTTTCTGTAACATTATATCCAATACGGTTTATCAGTAATTTGTTACAATTATTGCAAAATGTGTTTTCGCCATCGTTATTAATTACGTTACCTACGTAAACATGAGCAATTCCCTCACCTTTAGCTGTTTTTATAGCTTGCTCTAATATGTGAACTGGGGTTGGGGATAGCTCATCTAATTTATATGTAGGAAAAAATCTGCTAAAATGTAATGGCACTTCCGATAAGTTGTTGTTGAATAGCCATTTACACATATCTTTGATTGTGGTTATATTGTTGGAGTATTCGGGTATAATTAAATTTGTTATTTCGAGCCATACATTATTTTTGTGCAGAGTGTTAATAGTTTCTAAAACTGGTTGTAAAGAACCCCCGGTTAATTTTTTGTAAACATTGTTATCAAAACATTTCAAATCAATATTTGCTGCATCTAAATATTTACAAAGCTCAAGCAATGGTTCGTTATTTATAAATCCATTTGACACCATTATGTTTTTTAAACCATATTTTTTTGCAAGTTTTGCAGTCGCGAGCATAAACTCATAAAAAATTATTGGTTCTGTGTAAGTGTATGAAATTGATTTGCAATTGTTTTTAATTGCACTATTAACAATTTGTAAAGGTGTGGTAATTTTTATATTGTTTTCCGGTGGCGATTGTGAAATATTCCAGTTTTGGCAGTTATAACAATGAAAATTACAACCATTTATTGCAATCGAAAATGTTTTTGAAGATGGTAAAAAATGAAATAGTGGTTTTTTTTCAACGGGGTCAATATTTGCTGCACATAAATTTCCAAAAGCTAACGTGTAAAGCTTGTTTTCGTTGTTTATCCTGACTTTGCAAATACCTGTTTTACCATTTGTTAAAGTGCAATTGTGTGGGCAAAGATTGCACTTAATCGCATTATTTATTATTTCCCAATAAAGTGCAGGTTGTAATTCTTTTTTAGACATTTAATCTTTTTTTTCGATTAATTTTTAATGGATAAGTAATTGCTATAAACCCAATTGTTTGGACCTCAATTACCACGACCTGAAGGTCGTGGTAATTTACTGATTATTTTTAACCTAAAGTTTGTGGTATTTAATGTAATGATATAACAATTTGTTTGAATATAAATTTTACTTTACAAAACTATTATCTTTCCATGTTCCAATTTGTTTTGTGCCATCTTTATAAAATAAAGTTCCTTGTCCGTTGTATTTGCCTTCTTTCCATTCGCCAACATATTTTCTGCCATCAGTAAAAGAATAAGTGCCAATACCTTCGTAAGTACCGTTTTTAAAACTTCCGTTATAAACATCGCCACTACTTAATGTATATGTTCCCTGACCTTCAAATGTTGAGCTTTTAAAAGTACCTTCATATTTATTTCCAGAGCCATCGGTCCATGTGCCATAGCCATCGGTGCAATTACCTGATATACAGCCATTATTTGATTTCAAATCTCCCATAAAAATATCGTTTTCCCATTTGCCAACTTTTTTTGTTCCATCGGGATAAAATAATGAACCTTCGCCGTTGAATTTACCGTTTTTCCATTCACCTATATATTTATCGCCATTTTGGTAAGTGTAAATTCCCTGACCTTCATATTTATCGTTAACAAATTGCCCGATATAAACATCTCCATTTGAAAACTCATAAGTTCCTTGTCCGTGTTTTAAGTCTTTAACCCAATCGCCCGTATATTTTGCACCCGACACAAAATGATTAACACCTTTTCCATTTCTATATTTATCTTTCCAATTACCTTCGTATTTTTCTCCGGAGTCGAATATCCAAATTCCATATCCGTTATCGCAATCGCCCGAAATGCAACCTTTATTTGACAAACTTTTTTCTGTTTCCAGGCATTTATCGTTTTGCCAATATCCTGTTTTTATTGAACCATCTTTATAATAATTTGTACCATAGCCAACTCTAAAGTCATCTTGCCATTCGCCTATATATTTTTCGCCCGATGCAAAATAGTTTGTACCTTGTCCATTACGTTTATCGTTTTTCCAATAACCTTCATATCTTTCGCCACTAGTCCATACATAAACCCCATATCCTTCGGAACAGTTTCCAGATGTGCAACCAGATGTAACAGAATTCAGATAATCGTCGTTTTTCCACGTTCCGGTTTTTGTAGAGCCATCGGCATAAGTGTATGTTCCAGTTCCTTCGCGTTTGCTATTTTGCCAATATCCTTCAAATTTATCGCCGTTTACATAATAAACTGTACCAAATCCATCAAATTTGTTTAGATGATTGCTTCCAACATATTCATCGCCCGTAGCCCAGTAATATGTTCCATCGCCTTCGCGTAAACCATCTTTCCAATACCCTGTATATTTATCGCCATAATATTCTGTTTCGCTTCCCCAAACATAAGTGCCGTAACCGTTATCGCAATTACCTACAGTACATTTGCTCGTTGTTTGTCCATAAGTGAAAGTTGTTATTAAAAATAAAAGAATAATTAATACTAATTTCATAAGAGATATTTACTTAATATTTAACAATTTATCGTATTTCTTTTTATATTTTCTTGTAGATGAATAAAGTGATTTATTATACAGATTTATTTTAAGAAATTTTTGAAGCTGACAAGAAGACTTAAATTCTTTGGTAACTTTTTGTGACGAAAATCCCCACATAATTAACGTATCATCAGTTAAACAAAATGGATAAATAAGGTAATCGTTTTTATCATATTCGCCAGGTACAAGCATTTGAACATTTGCTATGTTTTGTTTACCTATTGTTGAAATAAATCCTTTAAACATTCCCAAATCTTTGAATAACACTTTGCCCGAATCGTCAAGCGAGAGTGTTTGAAGCAGATATTCTTTTTTGTTGAATGGAATAATAACTAACAAATGTGAATCTACTTTTAATCCACTTCCAGTTGGATCGCTTACGTTAACTAACTCCCAATACCCAGCCAAACTGTCATTAATATAAGAATGGCATAATTTACCGGCAGGATAAGGCGAGCTTAAATCGTTGCAGGCAACAATAAAAATGAAAGTAATAAACAATAATGGCGTAAATGTTTTCATATTTTTTTTAAATAAAGGTAAATATATTTTAATAAATTACATTTGCGTTTTAAAAATTAAATGAAAAATCCACTGCCTGCTCCTATTTATCGGAGACTATATAAAGACACACAATTTATCCCGATTGAGCCGAAAGGAAATGATTATTAAGAAGATTGATCAGGTTGAGAAAACAAGATTGAATAGATTGGGAAGACAAGATTGAATAGATTGGGAAGACAAGATTGATAGGATTGATTATATTTGAGGTTAAGGTTGAGGAGAATAGGAAGACAAGATTGAATAGATTAGGAAAACAATATTGAAGAAAAACCTGCAAACAATGAACAATAATAACAATGGTCACACAATAGTTAATACAATGGTCACACAATTGTTTTCTAACTGCATTACAAATGCTGACAATTGTATGACTATGTATG
>Ga0209211_10004409_pt1 | contig 21909 bp, 20 predicted proteins | sample RifGroA2_FD_183992 | JGI IMG/M metagenome (GOLD analysis project Ga0209211, IMG submission 183992) | Groundwater microbial communities from Rifle, Colorado, USA - Groundwater A2 (SPAdes) (version 2) | ecosystem: Environmental > Aquatic > Deep subsurface > Groundwater | place: Rifle, Colorado...
TTTCTGGATATCAGCTTCATTAAAGTTATCGCTGGAATGAAAGCTGTGTTCAACGACTTTGCCGGTAATCAAGTTTTTCATCTTGACCTGGGCAATGCCTTCCCGCTGGGCTTTTTTCATATGGTTAAAATCCAAAACCTCATAGGGCTGGCCCTCGTGAATAAACCTGACGCCTTTTCTTAAATCAAAGTAGCCAATCATTTTGTTCCAAAATTATTCTAAAATAGTGTTGATGATATCTTGATGGCCTTTTAGAAACTCCTGGCCAGGCATTGGTTTTTTGCCTTCCAATTGCAGTATTCCAATCATTAACAGGCCTTTCCCTGTCTGGACAGCAAGTTTTTTGTCTTTGGTCAAAAAAACAAAGCCTGGTTTTGTCTGGATTTCTTCTTGTATATCGTACGACGATATATTGGGCACTCTATCCATTAGAACATAAGTTTTCAGGATTTTCAAGGCCTTGCCTTTAAAAAAAGTAAAGGTTCCTGGCCAGGGATAAAAGGCGCGTATTTGCCTTTCAATATATTCAGCCTGATTCCCCCAATTGATTTTTCCATCTTCTTTTTTTAACTGGGGACAGTAAAGAGTAGGGGAATTGCCTTGAGGCTTGGGAGTGATTTTTCCCTCCAGCCAAGAAGGGATTGTTTTTATTAAAAGACCTGATCCTAATTCGGCTAATTTCTTTGTTAAAGACAGAGTGGTATCGCCGGATGAAATTTCTGTCTTCTCTTGGGAAACAACATCTCCCCGGTCTATTCTCTCGGCCATTCTAATAATAGTTACACCGGTTTCTGTTTCTCCGTTTAAAATACTGACTGCGATTGGAGAGGCGCCACGGTATTTTGGCAATAAAGACGGATGAACATTCAGACAACTATATTCAAGGATGTCTTTTGTCAAAAAGGGCGGACCATAAGCAGCGACAATAATCAGGTCTGGACTTATATCGTCAATATCTTGTTTTATATCCTCAAGGTTTTTAGGCTGCAAAACTTTTATCTTGTGTTGTTGGGCTAAAACTTTTACCGGCGGGGAAGTGATGATTTTTTTCCTGCCCACAGGTTTGTCAGAAGCAGTCACTGCCAAAACCGGCAAATAATTATTATCAATCAACGCTTCTAAGATTACGGCAGAAAACTCCGGAGTGCCAAAGAAAATAATTTTCATCTTATTCCTTGATTACAAAGTATATACGAAAATTCAGAATGAATTTTCATTTTGAAATTCTCCATTCAACTTCCTCTTCTTTGCCGACAAATTCCAGCCAATCGCCGCCGCGGCTGATGACATACCATTTTTTCTTTGATTCTGACCAAACCAAAGGATCTCCCTGAAAATAAGGCTTTTTCACAATTTCTTTTGGTTTTAATCTGTCCAGTTCCAGCCATTTCTTAAAAACTGTTTCAATGGCATAGTCTAATTCCCTTGAATTAGCCCATTGGGCGACTTTATCAATGGCGGCCATGGCCTTTTTGGCTGATCCGGCCAAAATCAACAACTGCTTGGCCGGCCTGGTAAACCTTGAATAAATGATTTTTTTCTTTCTGGCATCCTTTTTTATCTGATCTAAAGACAGGCCTTTGGTATAAAAGTAATGATTGACTATCTGCTGGATATCTGTCTCTTCTTTCTGCTTTTTCAGAGATTTTTCCTTTTTGCTTTTCATAGATTTTACCATCTCGAATATAATACCATATTTTTTAGAATCGGTTCTAATCTCAAACAAATAATTACGAACTCAAAACGCGGATAAGGGCTTTTAATACAAGAATAATCGCAAAAACAGCGCCGGCTAAAGCAGCCATCATTATAATTATGCCTAAAATAACGCCAGAAACAATGCTAATATTAATAACAATCTCTTTAAAAGTAAGCTTATTTTTTTCTGAATCCGGTTCTGGTTTCCAAATATTCATTTTTCTTTCTCCGTTTCTTTCTGAAAAATCGTCAAACGGCTTTTTTTCTAGTTTTTGATTCATATAATAATTTTATTAATTTCTAGAATTGAATTGTCCTTTTTGCATTTGTTTAATTATACCTTCATTTTTGCTATAACAAAACAGAGTTTTGGTATATCAACAGCTATAACAAAACAGAGTTTTGGTATATCAACAGCTATAACAAAACAGAGTTTTGGTATATCAACAGCTATAACAAAACAGAGTTTTGGTATATCGGGCTTTAGTCTGCTATAATCCAATCGAAGATTGGATTTCTGTTTTGCAGCTAATTCAAAAATATGGGACATCGAGTTTTTATTGCTATTAACTTCCCCAAAGGCATAAAAGAAAAACTGTATCAGGCAAAGAATGAATATTCGGACCTGCCTTGCAAATGGACAAGAAAAGATAACCTTCATTTAACTCTTTTGTTTTTAGGGAATCTTAATGACGAGGAGGTTTTAGAAACCTGCAAAGTCGTCAGAGAAATAGGCGAGAAACACAATCCCTTTGCTTTAAAATTAAATCAAATTGCTTTTGGTCCGCCAAAAAAGATGCCACCCAGAATGGTCTGGGTCAACGGCATTCCTTCAAAAGAATTGACCATGCTTAAAAATGATATTGAAAACTCTCTTTACGAAAAAGTTCAAAAAGGACTAAATGAAGAAAATCATCAGTTTTCTCCCCATATCACCTTAGCTAGGATAAAAGAGTGGCAGTTGAGACAGATGGAAATAGAAGAAATCCCGCAAATAGACAAAGAAATAAACTTAAAAATCATAGTTTCTTCAATTGAAGTTATGGAAAGCGAATTGAAGAAAGAGGGGCCGGAGTACACAATTCTTGAAAGCTGTCCGCTTTCAAATTAACTTTTTCATTCTATGAAGGTTTACTTTATCGGTATTGGTGGCATCGGCGTTTCGGCTCTAGCCAGATATTATCTTTCTAGAAAAGACAAGGTTTTTGGTTCAGACTTGGCAGAATCTGAAATTACTAAAGGATTAATTAAAATCGGAGCGGAAATCTTTATCGGCCCTCACAAAACCGCCAATTTACTTTGTGCTAAGCCCGGCTTCACACAAAAGCCAGATTTAGTGATTTATAGCCCGGCCATAACTCCGAACAACCCGGAGTTGAAAATGGCGAAGGAATGGGGGATTAAGCGCCAATCATATCCCGAAGCGCTTGGCGAACTGACAAAAAAATACTTTACCATTGCTGTTGCCGGAACCCATGGAAAAGGGACAACCACGGCGTTAATCTCCCTGATATTAATCAAGGCCGGTCTTGACCCGACAGTGATTATCGGCACCAAATTAAAAGAATTCGGCGACAGCAATTTCAGGCAGGGGAAATCAAAGTATCTTGTTGTTGAAGCTGACGAGTATAAGAGTTCGTTTTTGAATTACTGGCCCAAAATCATTGTTCTAACTTGCCTGGATAAAGACCATCTGGACTATTTTAAAAACTTAAATAATATCATTAAAACTTTTGAAAGGTTTGTTAAAAAACTGCCTGAAGACGGCATTTTAATTCTGAATGAGGATGATAAGAATTCTTTAAAGATAAAATCTAAAATCAAGGCAAAAACCTATTCTTTAAAGCAAAAAGAAGCAAATGCTTTAAAAAAGATTTTGAAGCTTCCCGGAGACCATATGATCTCAGACGCTTTGGCGGCTCTGGCTTTAGCCAAAAGCTTAAAGATTCCTGACAAGGTATCTTTTAAGGCTCTTTCTGGATACGACGGCGCCTGGCGCCGGTTTGAAATAAAGAAAGCTAAAATTGGCAATCTGCCGTTCACGATCATTAACGATTATGCCCATCATCCGACTGAGATTTTGGTTACTTTAAAAGCAACTCGCCAAAAATACCCGGACAGAAAAATCTGCTGTGTCTTTCAGCCTCATCAATATCAAAGAACTTTTTATTTATTCAAAGATTTTGTCAAGGTTTTTACTGAGTCAGAAATAGAAAAACTCATTTTAACTGATATTTACAGCGTTTCCGGCCGGGAAAGCGCTAAAATTAAAAACAAGGTCAGCTCGGAAAAACTGGCCAAAGAGATTAAAAAATCAGCTAAAAACAAAGAAGTTGTTTATCTTTCAAATAATAAAAAGGCAGTTGATTATCTGAAAGCAAATTTAAAAAAAGATGAAATTCTGGTAATTATGGGGGCTGGAGACGTTTATGAGCTGGCGCAATTGTTGACAGCAGCAGAAAAAAAGGCGAAAATCTAATAATATACACCATGACGCTTTTTTTCTTAATCCTTTTAACAGTTTCTTTAAGTATTTTTGGTTTTCAGAAATTAAAAAAGAAAACCAAATTAACCATTAAGCCTTCTTTGCCAAAAATTGAGGAACTATTGCCAGAACAACCAATAGAAAAACCCAGAAAATCAGTTTCAGCTCCAATGCCGCCGATAATTCCTGAATTATATAAAGAGCCGGAAAAACCAGTTTCTCAACCAGCTAACCCTGTTAGCCCTGATCAGGAAAACCCAATGTCAATTCCAGAGCCAATCGTAAAGAAAGAAACAGCTGAATTGCCGGCAGAACCTATTTCCTTGCCGCTAGAAGAAGAACCAATACTCTTGTCTCCAAAAGAACCGGAACCGCCGGGAAATTTACCGATGGAATAAGTCTTGATATTAAGCCTAAAGGAGCTTAGCTCCTTATGTTAAAAGGAGCTAAGCTCCTTTTTTTATTACACACAATTAAAAGAGCCCGTGGACTTTGTCCGCGGGCTCTTTGTTATTTGTGAGGTGTCAGCCAACCCTCGATCGGCTGCACCATGCGCAATGATATGGTCAGTACCACATGGTACTGGCCATCTGTAGCAAGCGGAATTTGACCAGAAAAGGTCAAATATCCGCTCATCAAGCCGGGCGTCGCCCGGCTTGGAAAACTTGAGGCCACGGGCTTATAAACCTGCCCGTTAATCTCAAGTTGAATATCCTGGAAGTGATTTTCGAAGATCCAAGGATCTCCGGTGGCTTCGGAAATCGTGATTCCTAGATCAAGAATGAATTCTTGATCCGAGATCACGCGAATTCCCTGGAGCTCAATGGTCCCCTTGAACGACCCACACCCGCCTCCACAAGTGTAGGGTGTCCTCCAAGAGAGTTCCCCTTTGGGATTTTTTCCGTCGGCCATGACGATATCATATTGGCCGGCTGGAACGCCTGGCAAAGGGGGCAGCGTGGCAACTGCCTCCGCCACTGTCTGTTGCTGCACAGACTGCTGGTTCTGTGCAACATACACAGTTTCAGTTTTTTTCTCGTCCAATTTTCCTCCCAACTGGAGAATACACAGAAATTGAACGACAACCACAATGACTAAAAAAATTACCGGGTAGCGACGTGCGAACCGCACAACCGCACCCAAACCCCTCCAAACCAAACCAAAGAACCTTCTCATTTTTTGCTCCTTTTTTAATTTTCTAATGAACTTGATTTTGATTACTATTTAATTTATAGCACGTTTTTCACGAATTGTCAAATTTTAAATCTCCTTACCAACATTATAATTACTGGTATACCAAAACTTCGTTTTATTATAGAATAAAATATGAATAACTTAATAATAGCAGCTCGAAACAAATCGTTTCACTTTCTTTACGTCAATCTATTGAAACCTATTTATTTTTGCTTCGATCCAGAAAAAGTCCATAATAACATAACACAAATAGGTAAATTTCTTGGACAATATGCAATTACAAGAAAAATAACATCTTTATCCTTTTCTTTTACTCACCCTATGTTAGAACAAGATATCCTTGGAATACATTTCCCTAATCCAGTAGGATTGGCTGCCGGTTTTGATAAAGACGCCCTACTCACTGATATCCTGCCTTGCGTTGGTTTTGGATTCGCGGAAGTTGGATCCATCACGGGAGAATCATGCAAAGGCAATCCTAAACCACGACTATGGCGCTTGAAAAAATCGCGAGCACTCCTAGTATATTATGGACTAAAAAATCAAGGATGCGAGAAAATAGCTCATCGATTACGCTCAAAAAATTTCAGAATTCCTATCGGAACAAGTATCGCTAAAACCAATAGTCCAGCCACAGTTGAAACCAAAGCTGGAATTGACGATTATTTAAAAGCATTTCGCCAGTTTGCCAATACCGGCCATTACTTTACCATCAATATCAGCTGCCCCAATGCTTTTGGTGGCGAGCCCTTTACTGATCCAGATAGACTCAACTGTCTTCTCTCGATCATTGATTCTATTCCTACGAAAAAACCTATTTTTTTAAAAATGTCCCCAGATCTAAACGAAGAACAAGTTGGCGCTATCCTCCGGATATGCGAACACCACCGCATTCATGGATTTATCTGTGGCAACCTTACCAAAAACAGGGATACATTGAAGATAGGCGATCAGATGATCCCAGTGAAAGGGGGTATTAGCGGAAAACCAACAGAAGAGCTATCCAACGCTCAAATTCGTTTCATTTATCGAAAAACTAGCAATAAATATATTATTATTGGCTGTGGTGGCATTTTTTCGGCCATTGACGCCTATGTAAAAATTCGAGCAGGTGCTTCGCTAGTCGAACTCATCACTGGAATGATTTTTGAAGGTCCTCAGCTCATTGGTGAAATCAACCGCGGTTTAGTGCAACTCTTAAAAAGAGATGGCTTTCAAAATATCCAAGAAGCCCGAGGTACAGAAAAATCCACTTATTAATTAAGATAAATCTAATTGTAGGGGGATATTTCTAATTTCCAAGCTAGAATGAATTCCTATTGCCAAACGCACTCGTTGATCATTATCGCCAGCCCCGAAAAATCTTCCTCCAATTCCCAACATTCCAGTCTGAATAAAAAGATCTAAACTAGTTTTGTTTTTTCCCAATCGCGGATAAACATATAATGCCCCATCGGTTTTCAATTTGTCTAAATTAATAAATAACTCCTGATTAGTTAATCGATTAATATCTTTCAAAGTATCGATCATCATTTCTCTGCGTCGCTTATACACTGTCGCTGTTTGCCGCACCGATTCTTTGTTTACATTATTCAATACTGCCACTGCTTCTAGCATTGCTGCCGATGAATGGCAAGGATTACCAGACTCGGTAGCTATACGCAAACATTCATTCATTCCAACTACTATTGTATGACAAGCCCCTAATCGCTGTCCTGGAATTGCATGAGATTTAGATAAAGATGTTAAAAATATAGTCCGTTCTAAAATTTCTTTATTGTTGAATATTGCCAACATTGTATGTGCCCGTTCTTCGGACACCGTGGTAATGTATGCCAAATCCACTAAAAAAATTATTGACGTATTCGCCTCATAGCTTTGTCTTACTACTCGACTTAACTGATCTGCTGAGACCATCGTCCCAGTTGGATTATTAATCGGTACAATATAAAATACTCCTATATTTTCATCTTGTACTATTTGGCGCGCTTGATCCGATTGTAAAAAATAATTATTCGCCTCGCTACACTCTAGGGTTATCACCCTCATTCCCGCTTTTCTTGCCATATTAATTATCGGCATATATCCAGGAACAGTAGTTAAAAAACTGGTCTCTAATCGTTCTTCATTCAACCATAAAACCAAAGCCTCTATTTCTCTTTGAGCCATATCTGAAGCTTCGCCACTAGAAAAAAAAGTTGCATCTTTACTGATCACTATTCCGCCCCATTGGGCTAAATATTCTGCAAAAGCCGCTCTCACTTCTTCTATGCCAGCAAACTCACCATATTTCGATAATGATCTACCTGAGAAATAATACTCCCTATTTAACTTTTCTTTAGCTAAACTGATTTGCCTATATATCTCGCCATCTGGACAAATCCCCAATGCCTGAGATAGATGTAAATCTTCCGATTCACGATCAAAACTATTCGCATCAATATTACCGAGACTTAAATTTGCACCAATAATTGGCAACTGTTTTTTATTACACCTATCTACATATTCACTCCAAATCAAAGTATTGGCTCTTAAAGGATTTGCCCCTCTATCCACTTTTATTAATAACTGTTCCGTTAATTCCCGCCTTATTATGGCCAATATATTAAATTGTTTTGCCTTTATCATCATATTATGGTATAATTTTAACGTATAATGAAGACAAAAGCTAGTCAAATCATTCAACAGATTAAAACACGAAATGGTTTGTTTTGGGATAAAATCAGGAAAGAGAGTATTTTAAACCTCTTTCGTTTGGTTAATGAACGAATTCCTGCCTATCACGCTTTTCTGCAGAACCATAAAATTAAACCAAACAATATTAAAACCGTTATTGACCTTCAATCGTTACCGACGATTGATAAAAAGAACTATCTACGCAAATATCCCTTGTCTGAATTAACTATCGATGGATGCCTTAATAAACCACTTATTTTTACCTCTACTTCCGGATCTACTGGCACGCCCTTTTATTTTCACCGATCTTTTGATTTAGACTTACACGCTTCAATCATTCATGAATTATTTTATCTTCAAGGTCAATATAAAAAAGAAGAACCCGTACTAGTAATTGTTTGTTTCGGTATGGGCGTTTGGATTGGTGGACTAATTACTTATCAATCATTCCACTTACTACAAGAGAGAGGATACAATGTTTCTATCATCACTCCCGGTATTAATAAGGAAGAAATTTTTAAGGCATTGAAAGATCTTGGAAAATCATATAAAAATATTATTTTAGTCGGTTACCCGCCACTTATCAAAGACATTATTGACGAAGGGCCATCCCGCCATATCGATTGGCAGAAATTCCGCGTCCGATTGCTTTTTGCCGCAGAAGTTTTCACCGAAGATTTTCGAGAGTATGTTTCCAAAGAGGTTAATATGAGAAATTCTTTCATTGATACGATGAACATTTATGGTAGTGCCGATCTTGGAGCAATGGCTTTTGAAACGCCTCTAACTATTTTAATTCGTCGGCTTTGCGCCAAAAATCAAAAGCTATTTGAAGCAGTTTTCAAAAAAATTCAAAAAACTCCGACCCTAGGTCAATACATACCATCTTTTATTTCATTTGAAGCCGAAAACGATAATCTCTTAGTAAGCGGAAATAACACCATACCACTCATAAAATATGATTTAGGAGATCATGGCGGAGTTTATTCTTTTCAGGAACTTACGAAAAAATTAAATAAATTAGGAATAAATTTTAAAAAAGAAGCGAAAAAAGCCGGAATAGAAAAATTCTGGTATGAGCTTCCATTCGTTTATATTTACGAACGAGCCGATTTTTCCACTAGTCTCTATGGCCTACAGGTTTATCCCGAACCAATACGAGAGGCGTTACTCAAAAAACCGTTAAGCGCTTATTTAACAGGAAAATTCACCCTAGAAACACGGTTCAATAACAAACAAAACCAATATCTTTTAATCCATTTAGAAATGCGCAATAAGTCTCATAATGGTGCCATAGCCAAGACTCTTAGACAGGCAATACTTAGTGCCATTGTTGAACAGTTAAAATTTAAAAACTCCGAATATCGTGAACTTTATAAATTTCTCGGCAAACGTGCCATACCACATTTACAATTTTGGTCAGCCGAAGATCCAAAATATTTTAAACCAGGTATTAAACAAAAATGGATAAAAAAATAAATTTCTATTTTAAATTGATAACATGCAAAATATCAGATTAATTAATCCAGAAAAATTTTCTGGAAATAATGATCTACAGGAACACATAAAATTTGTTTTAAATTACGCTATTTTAGCGCCGTCTACCCATAATAGTCAGCCTTGGTTATTTAAAATAAAAACGCCAGAATGTCACATATATTATGATCCGAAATTATTATTACCAGAAGCTGATCCTAAAACAAGAGATTTGCACATTAGTATTGGCTGCGCTATAGAAAACTTAATTTTAGTTGCTATATATTTTAATATTTTTGACTCTGTTAATTATGGTCCCTTTGAAAATAAAGAACAATTAGTTACTATACATTTTAAAAAATACACGGGCACAAAAAATAACGAATACAAAAGATTACTTGATACTATAACCAAAAGAATAAATGCCCGTGGTTCATTTTCATCAAAACCAGTACCGACTGATCTAATCAATCTTATATCATCAACGACGCAACATTATTTAGCTGAAGGGATAAATACGCACTGGATAACAGATAAAGACAAGATAACTAGATTGTCTATGCTAACTGCCGAAGGGTTAAAAACTGCTTATCGTTACCCGTCTTTTCGCAAAGAGATGTCACATTGGATGCATCATAGTTTAACAAAAAATAAAGATGGTTTACCCGGCTACGCACTAAGAATACCTTTATTATTGTCTTTTGTATTACCAACCCTAGTTAAATGGTTTGATTTGGGTAGTTTATTATCTAAATTAAATTACAAAAGTTTAAATTCAGCACCACTAGTCGTCATCATTACTGCAGCTGAAGATAATCAAATCACTTGGCTTAAGGTGGGACGATTCGTTGAAAGGCTTATGCTAGAATTTAATAGCTTTGGTTGGCAAACTTCTATTTTTGTGGCAGCTGTGGAAATGGGATGTTTCCAAAACGAAATTCAAAAAGTCATCGGCACAAACCAAATACCACAATTCCTATTTGTCGTGGGAAAAATCGATTCATTACACCAAGCGACACCAAGGCATGAATTAATAAAAAAAATAATTTCTTAATTAATATTATGCACCCAGAAATACTCGATTCTCTAACCGATAAAGAAAGAATAGAAAAATTAAAACAAAATAATAATGTCAAAGTAATTGATTGTTTTAATGATCAAATTAAGGAGTTAAATAAAATAAAAAAGGTGATTCCAAATAAACTAATCGATGTCTGGATCTATTACCCATGGAATAAAGTATTAGTTCGCATTTTAAACAAAGAGGATTATCGTCTATTAAGGCTTTCACGCAATAAAAATTTGATAACCAATGAAGAGCAAAAAAAGTTCTCTCATCAGAAAATCGGAATTGCTGGTTTGAACGTAGGCAACCCGGGCGCGCTTTGTATTGTTCTTGAGGGCGGAGCAGAAACAATGAAATTTGCAGACAATGATATTTTAGAATTATCTAATTTGAATAGATTTAGGGCTAGTCTGGAAAACTTAGGCATTAATAAAGCAATCCTATCAGCCCATCAAGCCTATGAGATTGATCCTTTTATTAATATAGAAATTTTTGATAGAGGTGTATCTGAAGATAATATTGATCAATTTTTAACTCAACCAAGAATTGATTTATTGATCGAAGAAATGGACAATTTACCATTAAAAATCAGGATTAGAGAAAGAGCTAAATACTATAAAATTCCAGTGCTAATGGTTACTGGCAATGGACCAGGCTTAATAATTGATGTTGAGCGCTTTGACTTGGAACCAAATTTACCGCTATTAAATGGTTATTTGAAAGAAAATGTTATAAAGAGAATATCTACTACTCTAACCGAAACAATGTCTATACAAGAAAAAAGTATGTTAGCGCGTGATTTTATTGGCACAGAATTTTTAAACGAAAAACTAAAACAATCTTTTGATTTAGTGGGAAAAGAGTTGGCCAGTATTCCCCAGACAAGCGAATCATCATTCTTGCGAGGAGTAGCACTTTGTTATTTTGCCAGACAGATTGCAACCAACTATCCAGTACCATCAGGAAGATATCATTTCAGCCTAGATTCATTAATTAACGATTAATTAGAAGTATATTTGTTTCCTCAAATATTTATTACTCTAATCTTATGAATATATTCTCTAATCTAGATTTCTTATCTGTAGGAATAGCCATTGCATCTACGATAGTGCTCGGTTTTAGTGTCTTTCTAAATAATACGAATAATATAACAAATAAAACATTCTTTGTTTTTTCCATTCTGACTGCCCTTTGGGGGTTTTTCAATCTTATGAGCTACAGAATCGTCAATCTTGATCTTGCTTTTTTGTTTTTAAAAATTGAAGTTTTTTTGGGAATATGGCACTCGTTTATGATTTTCCAATTACTCTACGTTTTTCCAAATGAAGAAATAAAATTTCCTCGCTGGTACACCACAATATTAATTCCCGCAGTAGTAGTCATGTCTATTCTCACCCTTACCCCTTTTGTATTTTCCGGAATCGCAACCATCTCGGGAGAAGGTACGATTTTAACATTAAAAACAGAGGCTGGCATAGCTTTTTTCGGCTTAACCACGTTTGGCTTAATCTTATCCGGTTTTTGGATTCTCTTACGGAAAACATTAAAAACTTCTAATCAAGATAAAAGAAAATTTTTACTCTTATTAATCGGCGTAGTGATAACATTCTCTTCCATTTTATCTTTCAATTTCGTACTTCCAGCTCTTTTTAATAATTCTAAATTTGTACCCTTTGGTGCCGTCTTTACCTTTCCTTTCGTCATCCTTACTTTTTATGCAATTTTAAGGCACAAATTATTTAATATTCGAGTAATGGGAACTGCAATATTAGTATTTTTACTTTCAGTAATCACTTTCTCAGAAGTAATTTTTGCCCAAAATTTAGGATTAATTATTTATCGAAGCTTAATTTTTATTTTTGTTCTTATATTCGGTATTCTTTTAATTAGTGGTAGCGTGCGCGAAGTTAAACAGCGCGAAAAATTAGCAATATTAAACGATAAGCTTCAAATTGCTTATCGAGAAGTTGATAAATTAAGCAAAGCAAAATCAGAATTTATCTCCATTGCCTCTCATCAAATAAGAACACCCTTAACTGCAATTAAAGGATACGCCTCAATGATTCTAGAAAATTCTTATGGAAAACTAGATGATAAAATCAGAATGCCATTAACAAACGTATATAAATCTAACGAAAGACTAATCTCTTTAGTAAATGATCTTTTAAGTATTTCCAGAATTGAATCAGGAAAAATAAAGCTTGAACCGACGGAATCCTCGATAGAAGAAATAATTATGGAGGTGATCAATGACTTAAAAATTACAGCAGAAAAGAAAAAGCTTTATTTAAGATTTAAAAAGTCAAAAAAACTCTTGTCTAAAATGATGCTAGATAAAAATAAAATGCGACAAGTGATTTTAAATTTAATAGATAACTCCATAAAATACACTCAAGAAGGAGGAATAATAATTGATACTAAAATTGTAAATTCCAAATTACAAATCTTAATAAAAGATACTGGAGGAGGAATGAGTAAAGAGGATTTAGCTAAACTATTTGAAAGTTTTTCTCGAGGAATAACTGGCTCTCAATCTTATACTGAAGGCACTGGTTTGGGACTATATATTGCCAAAAAATTTGTTGAAATACACAATGGTAAAATCTGGGCAGAGTCAGACGGCATAGGTAAGGGTGCAAACTTTTTTATTGAATTACCAATAAATTAAATTCTCTATGGCAAAACTATTTTTATTAAGGCATATTAAATCCAAATGGAATGAAGAAAATCGATTTGCGGGCTGGACAGACGGACCCCTGGCCAGAAATGAAATCTATAAAGCTAAAGAAATTGCCGAAAAGATTTTCCAGTTTAAAATAGATAAGATTTATTCTTCTTCTCTGTTCAGAAATGAAGATACGATCGCCAGAATTTTTGAATGCGACGATAAAAAATACCCTCTTTTTATCCATCTCGATAAGGGAAAAATGAAGGACTGGGGACATTTTACCGATATCTCAACTGATGACATCCCCGTTTTCGTCACCGAAAGCCTCAACGAAAAATATTATGGCGATTTGCAGGGAGAAAATAAAGAAAGCATCATAGAAAAGTACGGAAAAGAAAAAGTTCGCCTTTGGCGGAGAAGCTATAAAATTGCTCCGCCGGGCGGAGAAAGCTTGGCAGATGTTTACAAAAGGACAAATCTCTTTTATTGTAAATACATTGAAAAAGACTTAAAACTGGGTAAAAACGTCCTGATCGTCGCCAGCCATAATTCTTTGAGATCAATCGTAAAATATGTTGAGAAAATTTCCGATGAAGCCGTCATCGATCTGGAAATTCCTTACGGCGGTTTGATAGAATACGAATTTGATGATAACCTGGTTATGAAGAATAAAAGAGAGCTTTAATCAAAGTCTTCAGAAAATAATAAAAATAATATTCGTTTGTACAAATGAACTTCACCAAATTCATCAAGTCAAAAACAGTTGTCATTGCCGCTTTAGTCTTAGTAATCGCCGGAGGCTTTTTTCTTTTCTGGCAAATAAAGCAAGGAAAAATTGATCTGCCGACTTTATCAATAGGCTCAAGGGCAGATAAATTAGGGGCAGAAGCAATTGATTTCATAAATAAAAACCTTCTTTCGCCCGGAACAACCGCAACTCTGGTCAGCATTACCAGCGAAGGTTCTGTCTATAAGGTTAAAATAAAGATTGGGAGCGAAGAGCCGGACGTCTATGTCTCAAAAGACGGCAAGTTCCTTTTTACGGCCGCTTTTGAAATGAAAAAATCAGAAACAGAAGCTTCTCCGTCCCCAAGCCAGGAATTGCCGAAAGCCGACAAGCCGAACGTCAAGCTTTTTGTTATGTCTTATTGTCCCTATGGCTTGCAGATGGAAAAAGTCTATTTGCCGGTTTATCAGCTTTTAAAGGATAAAGCTGACTTTGAAATAGATTTTGTAGATTATATTATGCACGGAAAACAGGAAATAGATGAAAACCTGAGGCAATACTGCATCCAAAATCAAAGCAAAGAAGAGTTTGCAAAATACTTGGATTGCTTTACCAAGACCGGAGAAGCTGATTCCTGCCTTAGCCAAACTGGCGTTAACCAAACCGAACTCTCTGAATGCGTTGCCAGCGCTGATAATCAATTCAAAATAACCAGCCAGTATAACGATAAAAGCACTTGGGTAAGCGGACAATATCCAAAGTTTGATATTCACCAAAGCCTTAACGAACAATATAGTGTCCAGGGATCACCAACGGTAATCATTAATGACCAAGAAGCATCTGCTAATGAACGCTCGCCCGAAGCCTTTAAGAATTTAGTCTGCCAGGCCTTTAACAATCCTCCCAAAGAATGTTCCCAAACTCTTTCGACTGATACTCCGGCTGCCGGAATCGGATCTGGAACCGGCAGTTCAAATAGCGGCAGCTGCGAATAACTTTTTAAAAAACAATGACTGAAGAAATAAAAAAGCCAAAAATAAGGATATTCAGCACGCCGACCTGCCCTTATTGCGTTACTTTAAAGGAATTCTTAAAAGAACGCAGTTTTGAGTTCGAAGATATTGACGTTTCCAAAGACGAAAAAGCTCTTGAGGAAATGGTTAAAAAAACCGAGCAGTTTGGAGTTCCGGTGATTAATATTTATGATCAATGGGTGACTGGTTTTGACAAACAAGCAATTTGCAATATTTTAGGCATCAAAGAATAATCAACCCATCTTTAATATCATGGTTAAAATCGCTATCAATGGCTTTGGCAGAATAGGCCGGCTGGCCTTAAGAAGAATTCTCAGCCATCATCCTGATATCCAGGTTTTGGCGATTAATGATTTGGCTGACCTGAAAACCATTGCTTATCTCTTAAAACACGATTCTGTGTATGGAGATTTTGAAAAAGAAATCTCTTTGGGGAAAGAAGCAAATGCGGGAGCAATCGGATCTTTATTGATTGAAGGAAGCCAAATTCTGGTTTTTGGCGAATCAAATCCTTCAAACCTGCCTTGGGCAGAACTGAAAATAGACTTGGTGATTGAATCAACCGGCAGGTTTACCAGTAAAAAAGATGCCAGCCAACATTTAAAAGCCGGAGCCAAAAAAGTGATTATCTCCGCCAACTCCAAAGATGCTGATTTGTCAGTAGTCCTTGGCGTTAATGAAAAAAACTATGATCCTGAAAAGCACGGAGTTGTCGCTAACTGCTCCTGCACCACTAATTGCGCTGCGCCCGTAATGAAGGTTCTCGATGAAAATTTTGGAGTTGAAAAAGCCCAATTAATGACTGTCCATGCGGTTACTGCCAGCCAAAGCTTAACCGACAGCCCTAAAAAAGATTTAAGAGAGGGAAGAGCCGCTTTCTCGAATATTGTCCCGGACTCAACCGGAGCAGCTGAAGCTGTTTCCAGAGTTTTGCCGAATTTAGAAAAGAAAATCTCCGGATCCGCTTTCAGAGTGCCGGTACTAGCCGGCTCTGTTTTGGAAATTGTGGCCCAGGTTGAAAAAGAAACCGGCGTTGAAGAAATAAACAAAGCTTTTACTGAGGCGGCTAAGGGGAATTTAAAAGGAATTCTAGAAGTTTCTGAAGAACCCTTAGTTTCTTCAGACATTATTGGCACCAGTTTCTCTGCTATTGTCGATCTGCCCTTAACTGAAGTTATGGATGCGCCTGATATCAAAGACAAAAACTTAGTCAAAATAGTGGCTTGGTACGATAATGAATACGGTTATGCCTGCAGATTAGTAGAATTGGCTGAACTCATCGGAAAAAAACTATAGCGAAACAAAGTTTCGATATAAGACAAAACCATTTATTATTTAAGTGGTTTTGTTTTGTTTAGGCTCTGTTATCTTTGCTCCTGCCTTTAAATTAAAGTATAATGAATCATTAGGAATAAAATAAGTATTCATGATAAAGAAAGGGGAGTTTTATTATCCGACCAAAAACTTTCAGAAAGCCGCTTTATTAAATGATAAGGCAATTTATCAGAAAGCCGCTAAAAACCCGATTAAATTTTGGGAAAATTTAGCTGACAGCATTTCTTGGAGAAAGAAATGGACTAGGGCTTTTGAGCATAAGCCTCCTTACTTTAAATGGTTTATTGGGGGAAAATTAAATATTACGGAAAATTGTCTGGATAGGTATTTGCCGGCTAAAAAAGACGAAGTTGCTTTTATCTGGGAGCCGGAACCAAATGAAGAAAAACCAAGAATCATCACTTACGGCCAGTTATTTATCGAAGTCTGCCGTTTTGCTAATGTTTTAAAAAAGCTTGGAGTAAAAAAAGGAGATAGGGTTGCTATTTACATGCCCATGATTCCAGAAATCATTATCGCGATGCTTGCCTGCGCCAGAATCGGAGCTATTCATGCGGTTGTATTTTCTGCTTTTTCTCCAACCGCTTTAAAATCAAGGCTCCAAGACACCAGGGCAAAGATTCTAATTACCGCTGACGGCTATTACCGGAGAGGCCAAGTCGTAAACTTAAAAGATTCGGCTGACCAAGGCGTTGCTAAAACTAATATTAAAAAAGTAGTAGTTATAAAAAGAGCGGGAAATCCCGTCTCCTGGAAAAAAAGCAGGGATTTCTGGTGGGCGGACCTGACGGCAAAAGTTAAAGATTTTTGTCCGGCTGTCGCCAGAGATGCTGAAGATCCTTTATTCATCCTCTACACTTCGGGATCAACAGGAAAACCAAAAGGCATTGTCCATGTCTGCGGCGGCTATGCTGTCCAGACCCTTTGGACGGCCAAATGGATATTTGATTTAAAAGACGATGATATTTTTTGGTCCACCGCTGATATAGGATGGATAACCGGACACACCTACAGCTGCTACGGGCCTCTTTTAAACGGAGTTACTTTTGTCATTTTTGAAGGCGCGCCTGACTGGCCGACTCCAGACAGATGGGCAAAAATAATTGAGAAATACAAAATCACCACTTTCTACACCGCCCCAACCGCTATCAGGATGTTTGAAAAGGAGCTAAGCTCCTTAAGTAAAAAGGAGCTTAGCTCCTTATGGAATAACTTAAAGAGCTTACAACTATTGGGATCAGTTGGCGAGCCGATCGATAAAGCCGCCTGGCTTTGGTATTTTAAAAACATCGGCAAAGAAAGACTGCCAATAGTTGATACTTGGTGGCAAACAGAAACCGGAGGCATTTTAATCACTTCTTTGCCAGGAATCGGCCCCTTCAAGCCTACCTTTACCGGCCTGCCTTTTCCCGGAATAAAAGCAGAAGTATTTGACGAAAAAGGTAAAATTTGTAAACCAGACAAAGAAGGCAATTTAGTTATTTTGCCCCCTTTTTCCCCGGGGATGTTAAGAGGAATTTACAAAAACCATAAAAAATACGTGGAAACTTACTGGTCGCAGTACAACCAAAAAGTCTATTTTACTTCTGACGCCGCCCTTAAAGACAAAAATGGACTAGTCAGGGTGGTTGGCCGAGTTGATGATGTTATTAAGGTGGCTGGCCATAGATTGACCAGCGGGGAGCTTGAATCAGCCATCAATCTTCATCCGGAAATTACGGAATGCGCTGTTATCGGCATTCCGGACGAAATAAAGGGGGAAGCCCTAATTGTTTTTGTTGTCTGGAAAAAAGATTCTTCTGCAGGAGAGGACATAATAAAGCAAGTGATCAACCAGATCAAAAAGGAAATCGGGCCGATTGCCATTCCCAAAAAAGTCTATATTGTTCCCGACCTGCCCAGAACCAGAAGCGGCAAAATCATGAGAAGAATTTTAAGAAAACTATTCACCAAAGAAGAGCCCGGAGATCTTTCAACTTTAGCTAATCCCGAAAGCGTGGATGAAATTAAAAATAAAATCAATGGATAAAGATCAAAAATATATTCTCTGGTTCGGCGAAATTTCGAAAAGCGATGTGGCTTTAGTTGGCGGCAAAAACGCTTCTTTGGGAGAGATGTTTTCCAAGCTCACCGATAAGGGAATAAACGTGCCCGACGGCTTTGCTTTAACTTCAAACTTCTATTGGCAATTTATCAGAGAAAACGGTCTGCAGAAAAAGTTTGAAAAGATCTTTACGGATTTTGACCCGCAGAATATCCAAAGCCTGCAAAAAACCGGCAAGAAATGCCGCGATCTCGTTATGAAAAGCAATTTGTCTCAAGAGCTCAAAAAAGAAATCTCCGGCTTTTACCGCGAGCTTTCGGCCAGATACCAACAAAAGGAAATTGATGTGGCGGTGAGAACTTCTGGAGTGGCGGAAGATTCGCCGACCACTTCCTTTGCCGGACAGTTTGAGACTTTTCTCAATATTAATGGCGAACAAAAACTATTCTCTGCTGTCAAAGAAAGCCTGACTTCAACCTTTACGGACAGAGCCATTGCTTACCGTGAGGAAAACAAAATTCCCCAGCTGAAATTTGCCTTGTCGATTGGAGTGCAGAAAATGGTCAGGTCAGACCTGGCTTCTTCGGGTATCATGTTTACCTTGGACACGGAAACCGGCTTTCCAAATATTGTCCTGATAAACAGCATTTACGGAATAGGGGAAATGATTGTTAAAGGAAAAATCACGCCGGATGAGTTTACCGTATTCAAGCCGACTTTAAAACAGGGTTTTGAATCTATTATTGCCCGGAACATGGGCAGAAAAACCAAAAAATATGTTTATGACACCGGCAGGGGCGGCTTAAAGGAAGTTGAAGTAGAAAAAAGTTTGCAGGAAAAATTCTCCATCACCGCCAAAGAAATTATAACCCTGGCCAAATGGGCCTGCCTGATCGAAGAGCATTACGGCCTTCCTCAAGACATTGAATGGGCCAAGGACGGAGAAACAAACCGGCTTTTTATTGTCCAGTCGAGGCCGGAAACAGTTCACGCCTCAAAAGCAAAAAACATCCTTGAAGAATACGAGTTTAAAACAGAACAAAAACCGATTCTGACAGGAATCACGGTGGGCAATAAGATTGGTTCCGGCAAGGCCAAAGTTATTAAAGATTTATCCCGGATTAATGATTTTATACCCGGAGAGGTTCTAATAACCAAAATGACAGATCCTGACTGGGTGCCGATTTTAAGACAGGCTTCCGGAGTAATCACCGACGAAGGCGGCAGAACTTGCCACGCCGCCATTATCTCCAGAGAGCTGGGAATTCCTGCTATTGTCGGCACAAAGATCGCCACCAGCATTTTAAAAACCGGGCAGGATTTAACCGTTGATTGTTCTTCCGGACAGGGATTAGTTTTTGAGGAAAAAATTGACTTTAAGATTAAAACTTATAATTTGGAAAAGATTCCAGAATTGAAAACAAAAGTAATGGTGAATATCGGCACGCCCCAGTCTGCTTTTAAAAACAGTTTTCTGCCTGCCAGCGGCGTGGGCCTGGCTAGAACTGAATTTATCCTGGCAGAAAAAATCAGAATTCATCCTTTAGCGCTTTATCATTTTGAAGATCTTGAAAAAACACAGCTCTCAAAGGAAGAAATATTGAAGATTAAAGATTTAACCGTTGGCTACGAAGATAAAAAACAGTATTTTATTGACGAGCTGGCAGAAGGAATTTCCCAGATTGCTTCGGCTTTCTGGCCAAGACCGGTGATTGTCAGGCTTTCTGACTTAAAAACAAACGAATACAAAACATTGATTGGCGGCAGGGTTTTTGAACCGGATGAAGTAAACCCGATGATCGGCTTTAGGGGAGCCTCGAGATATTATGATGAAAAATTCCTGCCTGCTTTTGAAATGGAATGCCGGGCCCTTAAAAAAGCCCGGGAAGAATTCGGCCTGAACAATATTTGGATCATGGTGCCTTTTTGCCGGACGCCCGAAGAAGGAAAAAAGGTTATCCAGCTGATGGAAAGCAATGGCCTTGAAAAGGGCAAAGACGGACTTAAAATAATTGTCATGGCCGAGATTCCTTCAAATGTGATTCTGGCAGATCAATTCTTGGAAATCTTTGATGGCTTTTCCATCGGTTCTAATGACTTAACTCAATTAGTTTTGGGAATTGACAGAGATTCGTCGTTCTTAGCCAAGATCGGGGACGAAAGAAACGAAGCGGTCAAGCAAATGATTTCTATAATCATTAAAAAATGCCGGGAAAAAGAAAAATATGCCGGCATTTGCGGAGACGCTCCCAGCAGTTTTCCCGAATTCACTGAATTTTTGATCAAAGAGGGGATTGAGTCTATTTCTGTCAGCCCGGATGTTTTGATTGAAACTATGGTTAATATCGCCAAGATTGAAAAAGAGCGATAATGTTACCATCATCGCTCTTTGGTCGAAGGGGGCAATGGCGCAAAAGGCCAAGGATTAATTCCTTTGGATTTGCCGCCTCGACTATACTTAAATGTTAACATATATATTATTATTTGTCAAGGGTATAACATTATGCCAAAAATCATTGTTATTGGGTCAGCCACCAGAGACATATTTATTGACGCCGAGAATTTAAAAAAAGGAAAAAACCTTTGTTTTCCTTTTGGAGAAAAAACTGAAATCAAAAAAGCCAGGTTTTTCAGCGGCGGCGGGGGAATCAATGCCGCCACTGCCTTTGCCTTACAAGGGTTAAAAACCGGTTTTTGCGGTATCGTCGGGCAAGACCTGATCGGAGCTGAAATTATCAGAGAATTAAAAGAAAAAGGAATTGATACCGGCCTTTTAAAGATCAAAAAAGATAAAGCCACGGATTTGGGAATGATCTTTCACGCCAATAAAGAAAGAACTATTATTCTTTCACATGGCGCCTCAAGATCTTTGGATCAAAAAGATATTGATTTAAAAAAGCTTAAAAACACTGACTGGATATATCTTGCCCCGCTTTGGGGAAAATCCGGCAATTTAACTGAAAATCTGGTCAGCTTTGCCAAAAAGAATAAGATAAAAACGGCTTTAAACCCGAGCCTGGACCAATTGTCTTTAAGGGGAATCTCAAGAATTATCAATCAGGCTGATGTTTTAATTTTAAACAGCCGGGAAGCTTCGTTTTTAACCAAGATAAAACCTTTTCAGGAAAAAAGCGTTATACATAAAATAGCTTCTTTGACAAAGGCGATCGTAATTATAACCAAAGGCAAAAACGGAGCCTTGGCTTTTGACAACAAATTCCTTCATAAGGTTCCGGCTCAAAAAACAAAAGTAATAGACGCTACCGGAGCTGGAGATTCTTTTGGCTCCGGATTCGTGGCAGGCTTGATTAAAGAAAATAATATGGAAAAAGCATTAATCTTGGCCATGTCTAATGCCATTGCCAATATTAAGGTAATTGGCGCCAATCAGGGATTATTGAAAAAAGGGCAATCGTTATTAAAAATTAAGATCAGAAAAACAAAATGGTCAGCTTAGATAAAATTACTAAAAACAACAGAGCTATCTTTCTGCCTTATGACCAGGG
>Ga0209211_10004412_pt1 | contig 21894 bp, 22 predicted proteins | sample RifGroA2_FD_183992 | JGI IMG/M metagenome (GOLD analysis project Ga0209211, IMG submission 183992) | Groundwater microbial communities from Rifle, Colorado, USA - Groundwater A2 (SPAdes) (version 2) | ecosystem: Environmental > Aquatic > Deep subsurface > Groundwater | place: Rifle, Colorado...
TCTGCTCCTTTGGCAGCGGGATTCTATGGCCTGAACAATTTAGAAACAGCGGTTGCTTCAAATTATGGAGATTCAACAGCAAAGGCAGTGAAAGCCGGTGGAATGGTTTTTGGTTTGCAGCCTGCGGTCACAACGATGAGAACTGCATTAAACTACGGGTTGGGAAATAAATTTAAAGAAAACTGGTGGCCTAGTGTGAAAAATACATTCAAGTATATCTCCCTTATTGGAGCGGCTAATGTCTTATGGGTGTATAAGTTTGGCCTGCTTGCACAGATGGCAGTATCGATGTTAGGAAGTTATGTTATTAACCTAGCTGAATCCCTAAGAGGAGATAAAGGAAATATAAAAAATCTCTATAAGAAATTAAATCCATTTTCATACATAAATGCTGGAGTAACAGGTACATCTAAGCTAGTAAGAAACACATCTAAAGGATTAACGGAAACAATCTACGCTTTCGGAAAAACAATAGACAGCTATGTGGGCCCTTCAGGCGCAGCGCCAAAAACATCGCCGGCGGGAGGAGAACATCACACTTAAATTAAACCTATTTTTTAACTTCTTCCATTATCTCTTTAATATGCTCTTCCGGATTCACTTTGTAGTAAATTTTCTGAATTTTCCCGTATTCGCCAATGACAAAAGTTGACCTAGTTATTCCGTAATATTCTTTGCCGTACATATTCTTTAATTCATAAATTCCGTAATCTTTTGAAACTTTTTTGTCAACATCAGCAAGCAATCTGAAAGGGAGGCTATATTTTTCAGCAAATTTTTTATGAGAATCTGAATCGTCATTGCTTACGCCAAGAACTTCCATGTTTAATTTTTTTAACGCGCCTAAATTGTCCCTAAAACTGCACGCTTCTTTTGTGCATCCTGGAGTGTCATCTCTTGGATAAAAATATAAGATAACTTTTTTTCCTTTGAAATCTGATAATTTAGCAGTTTTTCCGTCCGCGTCCTTCAAATTAAATTCCGGCGCCTTATCTCCGACTTTCAAGCTTATCATTTATACCGCCCCACTTTTTTAAGAAATTTTTTGCAGATTTGTATAATATTAATGCGTCCAGTCCAATGCAGTGCCCTTTCCGCCTGTCAGCCACCTGTAGCATTCAAGGGCAGCTTTTGCGCCCTCGCCTGCCGCAATCACGGTCTGCTTGTATGGAACCGGAGTAATATCTCCTGCCGCAAATATCCCTGGGCATGAAGTATTCCCCCTTTCATCAACAATTATTTCTTTCTTATCATTGACTTTTACAAGGTGCTGCACGAAAGAAGTATCCACAATATATCCAATTTCAATGAAAATCCCCTCAACTTTCAGCTGCCTTTTTTCCTTTGAAACTAAATTCTCAACTTCAATGCCGTCAACATTTTTGTCTCCAATGACCTTTGTCGAAGCGCTGTTCAAAACCAATTCAACATTTTTGAGCCCTTTTAATTTTTCAACAGTAACTTCATCGGCCCTGAAAGCGTCTCTTCTGTGAATCAGGTAAACTTTTTTTGCGAGTGTTGCAAGCTCCAGAGCGCCCTCAACCGCGGAATTTCCTCCGCCGATAACGGCAACTTCCCTGTTTTTGTATAATGGGGCATCGCAGGTTACGCAGGTTGAAACTCCCCTCCCGAGAAATTTGTCTTCGTTTTCAACTCCCAGGCTTCTTGGGACTTTTCCGTATGCAAGAATCAGCGCTTTGCATTCATATGACTCATCATTCGCTAAAGTGACTTTGAAACCTTCTGAAGTTTTGTCAGCTTTGGTCGCTTTGCCCATTATTATCTCGGCGCCGAATCCGACAGCTTCGCTCTGAAACCTTTGCATCAGCTCAGGCCCGCTCATCGGGCCGGTGCCTGGGTAATTCTCAATGTGGTTCGTAAGATTAGTCTGTCCGCCGACATCTATGCTAAGAATTGCAGTCTTAAGCTTCTTTCTGCAGGTGTAAATGGCTGCAGTCATTCCCGCCGCTCCGGCTCCGAGGATAATTACGTCGTACATGGCTTCAAGGAATAATTAGTGTTTTAAAAAGGTTATGGAATTGGATGATTTAGAAATTAATTTTTAATGTAATCACTTCCACTCTTTCAAGAATTCAACCAGCAATCTAACGCTCGCTCCTGTCCCTCCTTTTGTCAGAATCCCCCTGTCAACTTTGGACCACACGGTCGTCCCGATGTCAATATGCAGCCAGGGAATTTCGTCAACAAAATTTTTCAGGAAAGCAGCGCCGATAATCACTCCGGCATCCCCATCCTCGCTTATGTTCTTTATATCGGCAACGTCGCTCTTTATGCTGTCATCATACTCTGGCCACAGCGGAAGCTCCCAAATCCTTTCCAAGCTTCTCTTTGAGGCTTCTTTTAATTTTTCTGTTAATTTTTCGTCCGTGCTTATAATCGGAGTCCCAATCGGCCCCAAAACAACCATGCTTGCTCCGGTAAGCGAAGCAATATCCACAATTGCCTTTGGCTTTAAACTTGCTGCATAAGACAAAGCGTCAGCCAAAATCAACCTTCCCTCGGCATCTGTGTTTTTTATTTCAACTGTAATTCCGTTGAAAGCAGTCAGGACATCATCCGGCCTGAAAGCATCGGCATCAACCATATTCTCGCATAACGGAGTTACTACAATTAAATTAACTTTTAATTTTAACTTTGCACAGGCTTCTATGATGTGAATAGACGCAGCCGCCCCTCCCAAATCATCTTTCATGTTTAAAATGTAAGGGTAAGGCTTTAGATTGTATCCGCCGGTGTCAAAAGTCACTCCTTTTCCGACAAGCGCAATCGGCTTTTCCTTGCCTGCGCCGTTATATTCCAGTACGGCAAGTTTTGGCTTGTTTACGCTGCCCCTTCCAACAGCTGACAGGCAGCCCATTTTCATCTTGTCAACCTGTTTCTCATCAAATACGGTGCATTTCAGCCCATTTTTTATTGCCAGCTCCTTTGCGTAAGAAGCAACATACTCCACATTGGCAACATTCGGCGGCAAATTCACCAAATCCCTAGTCTTAATAACCGCCTCTCCAACCACAGAAGCAAATTTTAATTGGCTTTCAAAATTTTTATTAGAATCAGTTAAAATTGTAATTTCTTTAACATATTTTTTATTTTCAGTGTCTTTTGTTTTGTAATCTGCAAATTTATACAATCCCATGCGCATGCTTAAAGCAATTTTTTCAACAGCATCTTCTTCCTTTATCTTTTCATTCTTAAAAGAATTAAGGAATATGCTGAAACTTTCCACCGAGCCTTCCCTTAATTTTTTTGCAGTGTCTGCCGCGGCATTTGACAGAACCTCAAAATTAAATTTGCCCTCTTCACCCAGTCCGACTAATACAATATTTTTTACTTTTTTATTGGAATAAATATTCTTTGTCTCGCCTTTGTCGCCTTTAAACTTCATGTCTTTGATGTAAGAGCTTACCAGATTCCCATTTTCATCGTCAAATTTATTTAATTCTCCTGATAATCTTAGTTTGCCATTGAAAAATCCGACAACTAAAGCGTTGTCTTTCACTTTGTTCAAATCGTTTTTTGCTACCCTGATAGAAACAGATTCTTTTTCCATTCAATTAGTGATTAATAAGTTGTTTATTAAGTTTTTGTATTACCTGCTCCTGGCAACGCCGATTCTTGGGCAGTATTTCCTGATTGCGCACTTCGAGCAGATTGGGGAATTGGTAAAACAGATATTTTGGCCGTGCAGGACGAATAAATCGTTTAAATCATTCCAATATTTTTTTGGAACAACTTTCATTAAATCATCCATTGACTGCTCCGCGTTTTTGGTTTTTATCCAGCCTAACCTGTTTGAGATAATGTGAACATGAATATCCACCGGTATATAATCAGCTTTATTATGCCCATAAACCATCGTTATTGCCGCTGTTTTCTTGCCGACACCTTTTAGTTTCATCAGTTCATCAAAAGAATCAGGGACTTTTCCGCTGTATTTTTCAATTATATCCTTAGCAATTTGCTTTATCCGAACTGATTTTGTTATGTAATAATTAACAGGCCTGATTATTTTTTGTATTTTGCCCAGCGGCATTTTTGCCAGCTTTTGCGGAGTGTCAGCCACTTCAAATAATTTTAAAGAAATTGGACCTGTTGTCCTGTCTTGCGTCCTTAAGCTCAGAATGCATGAAATCAGAACTTTAAACGGGTCTCTCTGGATTTCTCCGATTTTGGAAACGACCGGATTGTCAAAATCTTTTACTTCTTTTTTAAGAATAGAAATTATTTTTGGTATGTTTTTTAGATAATCAGCCATAAAATAAAGAAATTTGGCTTGTTTTAATACTTTATCTTATTGCTATGGAGAATGTAAATTATTTTCAAAATTAGATTAGTGAGCGCCGGCTGGCTGAGGCAATCCGCTTGGCGGCTTAGATTTTTGAGATTCAATTTTTGTTTTTCCGCCTCCAATCAGTTCCCTTCCAAATTGAAAAAAACTTTTTATGTTGTGGTATATGTTTACCGGAAGGCTGGTTAGCTGGGCTGTTGTGTAGCCTACTGATAAGCCGATAAAACTAGAAGCAAGGGCTTTGCCAACGCTATATGAGGCAGCTGCCGCAGCATTTAAAGCATAAAGATAATAACCTGCAATAGCTCCACTAACTGCTAAAGTTCCTTCATAAAATTTATCCCAAAATCCGTGTTTGACCTCTCTTACACCATAATCTTTTGTAGCTTCCACTGCCCCTTTTCCTTTATCAACTACATCATCAATTGTTGCCATGCATAATGCGAGAATTATTGGCTTTTTAAACCTTTCTATTTTTTACTACGCTAGAATGATAAAAATATTAATTCATTAAACTTTTTGGCATGGATAATTGAATTGACTTTTTAATAGTCTTATTTCAAAATCCTTCCGTTCTTCCTGCTCCACAATAATAAATCCAATTCATCCATACCAATTCCAATCTGCTTTGAGAAATCAATGAATTTCTGCTCAATCTCTAGATAATTTCTGGGATTTTTTGGTTTGTCATTTGTCGGCAGAACCCCAAATTCATGCAGTGAATTTATTATGTGCTTGTCCAGAATTGCATAGCCCTTGAATCCGATATTCCTCAGGAAATGCGACGATTCCTTGTATGCCAGCCCCTTTATGCCTTTATTTAATGCAAAAAAATCCCTTAATTCGTTTTTGTTCTTGAAAGATTTTATTTTTTTCTTTAATTCAAAATCTAATGAATTTTTTAAATAATTTCTCGTATGTATTATATGCGCAGGCCTTACATTGCTGAACCTGTAAATTCCTTCCAATCTTCTTGTCATCTCAGCTGGCGTGCCTGTAATCAAAACATTTCTTACGGCATCAACTGCCCTTAGCCCCATTTCAGCGCTTGTGTTTGCCGTGAAAATGCAGAAAGCCAGCTCCTCGAAAATCCGGTGGTCGTCTTTTGCCTCGGAAGGAATAAGTTTCATTTCATTGCCGGCATAATGCCAGGAATATGGCTCGCTGAAGAATTTTTCAAACTGGCCTAGCCTTTCCCTTATCCTTTCTTTTTTGAGGTTGTAGCCTTCCTTCAGTTTCCCTATTTCGTCCATGGCTGTTGTGTTATCCGGTGTTTTTTAAATGTTGCCATAAATAAAAAAGAAAAAATTATCTTGCCGTCAGCAATCCGTCTAAGTATCCGCTGTATACTGCTTCATGCACAAACCTGTCCGCATCAGGCTCCTTAAACCCATAGTCTATCAGCTTTCTTTTGATGTTATAACTATGCCTGCTCACTGCCTCTCCAAGAAGATCCCTTAATTTTGGCTTATCTGGATAAGCAGCCGGTTTCCCATAGGTATGATTCTTGCTGCCCGAATGCAAATAGACCAATGCCGCTCCCAATATCGCAATAGGCGGAGAAATTAAGGTTGCAGCAATTGCCGCTAAAACCACATAAATATCCCTTCCGGATCTTGAAACAATATCGTCCAAAGTTCCTTTATTAGTCTTGTTTGTTTTAGCAAATAGTACCACCTTTCTAAAATTTAATAAAAATAAATTAAATCACATCATCATTTTCATCATTGTTAATCACCTCTTATTTCTATTTGCAGTCTAATTCTTCAAGGCTGCTTCCAAAATCCACACTAACCAGATTTTCAATGAAATCCGCGTATACTTCTCTTTTTTTCATCTAATCGAGAGCTCTGTCTATTCTTATATAAATATTTAATTGAAGAAAATATTCCTAAAGGAATAATAGCGTCAGATTTCCATATTTTTAATGCTTGTGCGCCTTGTTTATCAATTCAAGAAGAAAGGGAAATTTTTTGTAGCCGGCATCCGCATTCAGATGCCCGCCGTTATGTATAATATGAAGTTCGGCATCAAGATTGAATGCCAGCCTTCTTGTCACGCTTTCAGGAATGTACTCGTCATCGTCAGAGCCGATGACAATGAATCCTCCGCAGTTCTCAATAATTTTATCCCAGTTGAATTTTTTGTCAACAAAAGTTTTGTTTAGTTTCTTGTATGGATTTTCAAGATTCTCATGGTATCCTGAAACCAGCACTGCTGTCCTTATTTCCCTGTCAGCCTGCTCAAGATAATTCAGGATAAACGCCGCGCCCAGGCTGTGCCCAATCATTATAGTGTCATCATTAATTTTATCTTCGTATTTCTTAATGATTTTAATCCAGCTCTCTAGAGTCTGGCCGATTGGTGTAGGAAATTTTGGAACTGTTACTTCGTGGCCTTCCTTTTCCAGCTCCTTCTTCAACCATGGGAACCAGTTCTCTTCCGGATGGCCATAAATCCCATGGATTATAAAGAAGTTCATTTTATCCTCGCATACAATAAGGCATCAAAATACTTGCCATTTTTCTTATGGTGTTTACTCATTAAACCTTCAAGTTTATAATTACTCTTTTCAAGAATACGTACGGAAGCCTTATTTTTTGGAAAAACTGTTGCGTAAACCCTCTTTAATTTTAATTTTTTAAATCCAAAATCAGTCATTAGTTTTACAGCTTTGGTCATTATTCCCTTATTCCAATATTTTTTCCCAAGCCAATACCCAATTTCAGCTTTGTGATTTTTTTCTTTGTTCATTAATCCTAAGCCGCCTACGACTTTTCCATTAATATCAATGGCAAAATTTATTTCATTGGAGTTTTTTGTTCTTTCCAATTTTGAACAATGTTTTATCCACCATTTTGCATCTTTTGTTTTGTAAGGAAAAGGAACTCTTGATGACATGAACCGGCTTACTTCTTTATTATTAATGTGTTCACGTAACGATTTTTCATCCCCTTTTCTGTAGGTCCTCAAGATAAAACTTTTTGATTTGATAATCATTTTATCCCCTTACAAAATCTTTTAATGTAATCTGCTCGTCCCTTTTCGACCTTAAGTAAATTACCTGACCTTCTCTGCTGCCAGACCTGTAAATTGAAATTCCCTTGCATCCGAGCTCATGCGCCAGCAAAAATATTCTTTCAACATCTTCGAGGCTTGCGTCCTTCGGCAAAGTAACTGTTTTTGAAATGCCGTTATCAACATATTTCTGGAAGGCTGCCTGCATTCTTACATGCCATTCAGGCCCGATATCGCTTCCGACAACAAAAATTTCTTTAATTGCTTCAGGGATTTCTTCAATATTTTTCAATGAGCCTTCCCTGTGTATTTTTTCTATTATTTCGTCGCTGTATAAATTTTTTTCAATCAGAACCTTTTTTAATTCTTCATGAAAATAAATTAAATCCTTTCCTTCGGATGTCCTTCTCGCATAGCTCAGGGCAAACAACGGCTCTATCCCGCTGGAAGCGTTTGCAATTATGCTTATAGTTCCAGTTGGGGCAATTGTTGTTCTTGTTGCATTTCTTAATTTTAATTCACTAAAAAACGCATTGCGTTTTTGGTGTCCCAAAAATCTTTGATTTTTTAGGGTATTTTTCTTGGAATTATAAATGCTGGATTTCCACGACGGAAAAGTTCCACGTGTTTTTGCCAGCTCCATTGAGGCATTATTTGACTCTTCAGAGATAAATCTCATCACTTCCTCTGCCTTTTCCAGCCCTTCATCCGAATCATAGGCGAACCCAAGCTTAATCAGCATGTCTGCAAATCCCATTATCCCCAATCCAATTTTCCTGTTCTTCTCGACAATTTTTCTGTTTTCTTTCAGCGGATAGTCGCACATGTCAATTACATTGTCAAGAACATGCACAGCTGCGCGGATGGTTTTTCTTAATTTTTCATAATTTATTTTTTTGTTTTGAACCATATTTGACAGGTTGATGCTCCCAAGATTGCATGATTCGTAGGGAAGCAGCGGCTGTTCCCCGCAGCTGTCTGTTGATTCAATCATGCCAAGCTCCGGAGTGGGATTGAATTTGTTTATTCTGTCTATGAAAATTACTCCCGGGTCTCCGTTGTTCCACGCCTGCTGCGATATCATTTCAAAAATCCTTTTCGCGCTTTCTTTTTTCACGGGCTTTTTTGTTCTTGGGCTTATCAAATTGTATTCTTTGTTTTTCTTTACAGCCTCAATAAATTTGTCGGTTATTGCAACCGAAACGTTGAAATTTGTCAGAGCATTTGGGTCGCTTTTCGCTGTGATGAACTCCTCAATGTCCGGGTGGTCAAAATTTAAGATTCCCATGTTTGCGCCCCTTAAAGTCCCGCCGAGCTTGATTTGCTCCGTTGCGGCATCATAAATTTTCATGAATGAGACTGCGCCTGAAGTGTATCCTGCGCTCTCGATTAAATCTCCTTTTTGCCTTAGCCCGGAAAAATTGAACCCTGTTCCCGCCCCGGTCTTGTGTATTCTTGCAGTGTCGTGCAAAATCTTGAATATTGAGTCAATGTCATCTTCAATAGGGAGTACAAAGCAAGCCGCCAGCTGCTGCAGTTTTCTTCCTGCATTCAACAATGTCGGCGAGTTTGGCAGAAAATCCAGCGAAGACATCAAACTGTAGAACTCTTCTTCTGTTTTTTTTAATTCCCTGTCATTTCCGGCTAATTTTTTGAATTCTTTAGTCTCAACAATCTCATAAAATTCTTTTTTATATTTTTTTTGAATTTTTTTTATCTGTTTTGAGTGTGAGTATTTTGCATCTGCAAGAGAAATATTTTTTGCAACTCTCCTGAACATATTTTCCGGCTTTTCTATTAAGCCGCCTTTTGCATTCTTCTTGAGATAGCGGTGCTCGAGGATTGTCAATGCGTTTTTTGACAAGTTTAATTTAGGCATTTTATTTTACAAATTCTACTCCTGTTTTTTTTTCGAATTTCTCATCTCCAGTTAAGAATGGCATATTGTTTGCCAATGCATACGTATACCCCATACAATCCACATAACTTAATTTTTCCTTGTTATAGATGTGCTTAAGATTCATTGCTGATTGAATTATGCTCTTGGGAATTCTCACTGCTGATGCTTCCCATTCTTTAAAATAATTTTTAGCTATGGAAGTTCCAAAATCCCTCAATAGGGAATAATAGAGTTCCATCAAGTTTAGCTCTGATGTTAACAGCATGAATCCGATATACTCACTATAATTTTTGTTGCCTTTGATTATTTCTATCATAGCGTAGGTATCACAGAAAAAAGTCCTGTCTTGTGAGCGAGTTTGCAGTGAGTTCCCTTGCAATTCAGTGCTCATCGTATCCTTCATCTATTTCATCCATAATCTGCTGGGTCGGCTTCTTTATTTTTAGAGTTCCGAACATTTTTTTTATATTGTTCCGGTTATCCTTCATGACTAAAAATATTGCTTCCTCATTTGTTTTCAGGTTTTCTGATTTTATTACTTCAGATGGTATTGTTACACCAAGTGAATTGCCCCATTTTTTTGGTACAGCCTTAAATTGCTCCATTTCTATCACCTTTACCCATGTATAATTTAATTATATTTAAATCTTTGTTTTTATGAAATAGGTAACTAAATTTATATAAAATTAAACAAATTAGCCTAATATGGAAGAGCATTTGTCAATAAAAGACGTCCACGACAGGCTTCAGGAATTGCCGGGCTGGGAATTGTCGGATTATACTTCAATCTACAAAGATTTCGAGTTCAAGGATTTTAAGGAAGCAATGGACTTCGCGCAGAAAGTCGGCGAGCAGGCAAATCATGAATACCATTATCCGGATATAACAATCAGAAACAATAAAGTGAAAATTTCACTGACGACGTGGGATGAGAACGCACTGACTTACAAGGATTTCAAGATGGCTAAGATTATCGAGCAGCTGATTTAGAATTGCGGTACTTGTGGATTTAGTCCCGTTTGCAAGGCAATTCGCTTATTGTGTTCGTTCGCTATTATTTCCAATGCTCTTTGCTCGCTTGAACTTAAATCTCTGACTTCAGTTTGTGTTTCTACATTTGGATGAGTTCTTAAATGAGTTAAATAAGCTACTATCAAATCACCAAATTTTGGGCATGGAATTAATGGCTGCCCAGTTCTTCTTAAAGAATACCCTCCATTTATTTGACTGTAAGACAAGTCATACTTCACAGGACCAGAACCGAGCGTTGGAACGTAATGGTCTCTCCTTGGCTCCGCATCTATATGTGCCGGCATAAGTCCAAGAATTGATTATCACTTTATAAATATTTCTTTTATTATTACTCTTCAATACTCAATCCCTTTCCTTGCAACAATCCCTTTCTGCCATGGGTGCTTTAGTCCGCTGACAACGCTTACGTAATCTGCAGCGTCCATTAATTCCTGCGGCGCGTCTCTGCCGGTCAGAACCAATTCGACTTTTCCGTGGCTTTTTATGATTTCAAGAACTTCATCCAGCGGAATCAGAGATTTTGCAATCACGCAGTTGATTTCGTCAAGAATTACCATGTCGTAGTTGCCGCTTTTAATTACATTCTTTGCATGATGCCACCCTTCAAGTGCAGCATCTTTTTCCTTTATATCCGGCTGAAAAACAAACCTGCTTGTCTTGTCTTCAAATTCCTGCAGCTTTTGCTGTTTTTCTTTCAGGGCATCAACGCCAAACTGCTCAATCTCAAACCCAAGCTTCTTTGCGCTGTACAATTCTCCCGTAAATCCGCTTTTAAGAAACTGCACCATATGGACCCTTAAATTGTTGCCTATTGCCCTTAGTCCCAGCCCGAGAGAGGAAGTTGTCTTGCCTCTGCCGTCGCCTGTTATTACATGGACTAATCCAAGATTGTCTTTGCTGTCGTCTCCTTTGACGGTAATCGGCTTTTTTATTTCGGTTAAAGGCATTTTATATTCGCTAATGTTTTAGGGTTTAATAATCTTTATGGATATGCCTGGATAAATTACATCTCTTTTTAATAATAAAAATTTAAAAAATAAAAGAAATAAAACTACATACACAGTCCCCAGCCGCATCCAGGGCAGTGAAGGCAGCCTTCTTTCAACTCAACTGCCGTTCCGCACTCAGGGCAGTTCTTGATTGTGGATTTAGTCATTGGCTTGTTATTGCTGCCATTCCCACCGGCAAATACCAATCCTGATTCTGAATCCTTAACCGTTTTCTTTTGCTCTGCTGCCATTTCAATCTTTTCCTCCTTATGCTCTTTGGCTTTTGGCGCCACAAGAACCTGGTCCTTGATGCTCGAATCTCTAAATACAGTTACATCCTTGCAGCCGAGCTTGTAAGCCAGTATGTATGATTCCCTCATGTGCTCAACTGTCGCATCAGCGGGGAAGTTATTAGTTTTCGAAATGCTGGAATCCACCCACCTCTGGAAAGCCGCGAGAGCTCTTATGTGGTCCTCTGGGGTTATATCCATTGCCGTCACGAGCGCCTTTCTTATTTTCTCCGGAATGTACTCAATATTCTGCAGGCTCCCTTTGTGCTGGTTGACATCCTCCAGCAGCCTTTCGTTGAACAGCCCTTCTTCCCTCAAAACCTTTTCGGCTGCAGGGTCTATGTAAAAGAAGCTTCCAACTTTGACGTTCTTCTCAAACACTATGGAATAAACCGGCTCCATTCCTGATGAGCAGCCGGCTATCATTGAGATGCTTCCGGTTGGTGCAATTATAGTTGTATAACCATTTCTTATGCCGTATTTCCTGATGTCCTGGCTCATTTTCTCCCAGTTGAAGCCGTTCAATGAGCCCTCTTCAGGCCCTTGAATTGGAACTCTTCCCTGCTTGTAGAAGCTCTTGTCATAATATGGAAGATTTCCTCTTGCCTGCGCTAATTTTATACTTTCAACTTTGCTCCAGTAAGCTATGAATTCCATCAGCTTCTGCATGAATTGCCTTCCTTCTTCTGAATTGTAAGGCAGCTTTAGCTCGTACAGTAAGTTTGCAACTCCCATTACTCCAAGGCCGACTTTTCTTGTGCTCAGGCTCATTTCCTCAATCGCCTTTAATGGAAAATTGTTTACATCAATAACGTTGTCAAGGAACCTTGTGCAGCTCATTGTAACCTCTTTCAGAGCTTCCCAATCAACCGTTGTTTCTCCGGTTTCCTCATCCTTTCTAGCAAATGACCATACATTAATTGAGCCAAGATTGCACGGCTCGTTTGGATAAAGAAGCACTTCGCCGCAATTATGGACAACTATTCCATTGGCTATGAAAGAATGGGTTGTTGGTTCAGTTAGGTCATATACTTCTCTTTTGCCAACATAGTCTACTGATTTGACTACATCCAAGAAATGCTCTTCATAAAATTTGAATTTTCTTAATTTAATTGCTTTTTCCTTAAATTTAGTGTGCAAAAATCCTACTTTTGCTAAAAATCTTGGAACATTTTCTTTGCTTATGTTTAATTCATAATTAATGCCTGATGTTGTATAGATTACAAGCTCACCTTCGCTATTGGTGTATTTGAACTCTTTTGGCTTTGTTGAGCGGTCATATATAGAACTTTTTATGCCAAGATTAAGCAATAGAAGTTGCACGTCCTTTAACAATTTAATCGAGCTTGAGTTCAACCTAATATAATTCCTGCTTTTTTTGCTTATCCCTATTGTGCCATCAGCAGCAAAAAGCCCCTGTAGAAAACCAACAACTGCTTCTTCTGTGGCAATAAATAAAGATGAAGGAACACATCTTTCTTCAGTCACGCCAATTTTTTTGAAATAATCAATTACATACTTGCTGGCAGACCTTATCTGAACACATCCATTTTTATAATTTCGTTCCTGAATAGCCCTATTACAATAGCTTTCAAATATTGGTTTTATTAAGTCTTTAATTTCTCTATCTTCTGGAGCGAATACTAACCCCATAGAGTTGTATCTTTCACTCAGCCAGCCATCTCCAGTCAGCCAACCTAATACTAGTCCGAGTTCTTTGCTCCATTCACGAGGCAGATTTAATTTATAAGTTCTGCCGTTGCCACCATCTATTTTATTATTGACCTCAAAAGTAAGTTTAGGATTTAAATTAAAACAACCTTGGCCGGATTGCAGCAACACACAATCTTCCTCAGTAAGATTTATTATCTCTTTCCAGCCATTGTCAGTCAGAACCTTATGGTCAGCAGTTGCAGTAACTTCATAACCTGATTTTGTGGTTAGCCTGTATATATCTTTAACTCCCGTCTTTACAACTTGAAGAGCTTGAACTTTTTTGCATCCTTTTTGCAGCATCAATAAGTTTGTGCCTTGTGATTGTGTTCTTACATCAACAACAATGTCTTTTGTTTTTATTGAATCTATTCTTTCTAAACCATTTTCAGTAGATATTAGAGTGTCTCCAGTAACACACGGGTTTGTTGTAACAATCGGCCCAAGATGCTCAAAGAAAGGGTTGTAATCATTCACCTTGTCAAAGAAAATTACGCCGGGCTCTGCAGATTCCCATGCCTGATAAACTATTTTGTCAAACAAAGCTCTCGGATTTACAGTTCTGACAACGGTCCCATCTTTTGGATTGACCAACGGATAAGGCGTGTTTTCCTCATAGTGCTTCCAGAAATCCGGCATTATCAAAACGCTTATGTTAAAGTTTCTCAACCCTTTATTGCCGTCCTTTGCCACTATGAACTTTTCAATGTCAGGATGGTTGGAGTTAAGAATGCCCATATTGGCTCCCCGCCTGATGCCGCCCTGCTTTATAACTTCAGTCATTGTGTCAAACAGCCTCATGAAGCTTATTGGCCCGCTTGCCACGCCTCCGGTTGAGCTTACAAAATCCCCTTCCGGCCTCAGTTTTGAGAAATTATATCCCATCCCGCCGCCGGCTTTGAAAACGATTGCTGTGTTTTTTAAAGTTTCCATTATCCCGTCAATTGAATCCGGAACGTCCAATACAAAGCATGCGCTTCCCATTCCCAATGGATTTCCAAAATTTGCAATCGCCGGAGTGTTGGGCATGAATAATTTGCGGGTCATTAAATTGAATAACTCATCAACATTCTGCTCGTAGCTGTCTAGCTCCCCCTTCTTAATCATATCAAAGAACTTGTTCCATGTGACTTTCATCTGCTTGTTCCTGTTGAACCGGTCGTACATCCTTTTCAGACCTTCCAAATGGTATCTATTCAGCTTGTATTTTCCAAATCCATACTGGTCTTCATGCACAGCCGGCTTGAAATCTTCAACCATATTGACCGGCTGCTGGCCGTTAATGTCAAAAATTCTTGTGTCATACATTACATCAGGCAGGGCAGCGTGAACAGCGACTCTTGTGAATAATTGCTTAGGAGTTTCTATCAATTTGCCTGTTGCATCTTTCCTAAGGTACCTTGCCTTCAGAACCCTTAAGGCGTTGACATCAAATCTCTTGTCAACTTCGTCCACATCTTCCTTTTCAAGGACAATCTGTTTTTCTTTTCTGACAGCAGCCCTTTCCTGCCTGTAAAGAATGTAAGCCTTTGCGGTTGCAGCGTGCCCATGCTCAATCAAAACCTTTTCAACTGCGTCCTGGATTTCTTCAACTGAGGGTGTTGTTATGCCTAAGCCCTCCAGCTCTTTGATTACATTGTCGCTAAGAGTCCTTGCTGCGCTCCTGTCTTTGCCGCCAACTGACTGGGCCGCTTTGAATATAGCTGTCGTTATCTTGTTCTGGTCGAACAAAACTACTGTTCCATCGCGCTTCTTCATCCTAGAAATTTTTGTTTCCATAACGCCAAACCTCTTCAACTTTTTATATAATTTTTATAATTTCACACTTCTTCAAAACCACTATAGGTAGTGGTTGAGATGACGTCTATATACTATAGGTAGTGCTTTTTCGAAGTCATGGTAATATATAAATATTGTGTTTCCACCCAAAAATAATGAAATTAGCAGTAATTATCAAGAATACTCATGGTAAGATTGCCCGCTTTAAAAAGTTTAGGTAAAGATGTCCGGTGGCTGTTTGTAGGCTAATATATATTTTAAAGTAGCACTGGGCACTGGACATCTCCGCACAAGGTTTATAAGGGAATTAATTATTTGAGTTTTAAAATGAATGAAGAAAACACTTTAGTTGTGTTTCAGAATAAAAAAATAAGGAGAGTATGGTATAATGATGAATGGTATTTTTCTGTCGTGGATGTTGTTGAGGCGTTAACCGAAAGCCCAAGCCCAAGGCAGTATTGGGGAGTATTAAAGGGAAGGGAGTCTCAGTTGTTAACATTTTGTTTACAACTGAAATTAATGTCATCTGATGGCAAAATGTATGAAACAGACTGTGCCAGTACTCAATCTATGTTTAGAATAATTCAATCAATCCCCTCACCCAAGGCAGAGCCCTTTAAGCTATGGCTGGCACAAGTAGGTTATGAACGAGTTAAAGAGATAGAAAATCCTGAGTTATCGCAAAAGCGGATGAGGGATATTTACAAAGCCAAAGGATATTCTGATGAGTGGATTGAGAAACGTGTTAGGGGAATATCAGTAAGGGACGAATTAACAAGTGAATGGAAGAAAAGAGGCGTATCGGAAGGCAAGGAATTTGCAATACTTACCTCTGAGATTTCCAAGGCTACTTTTGGAATGAGCCCGAAGAAATATCACAAATTCAAAGGACTTTCTAAAGAGAATTTTGAAATATTACAAATTTGTCAAAATTCTCTAAGAGAACTTTGAATGAAATATGGAAAATAATGAATTATTCAAAGTTCTCTAAAGAAAATTTAAGAGATCATATGAATGACCTTGAATTAATATTTACCATGCTTGGAGAGGCTTCTACTACAAGAATAGCCCGAAATAAAGATGCAAAAGGGTTTGGCCAGAATAAAATAGCAGCAAGGGAAGGCGGAATTGTGGCCGGGATTGCAAGAAAAGAGCTTGAAAAAAGAAGCAGCCAGAAAGTTGTCAGCTCCGATAATTATCTTAAGGAGCCTGAAAAAGAGAAGAGAAAGAGAATTGGAAAAGGATAATTCTAGGTTATATTAAATCGGTGAAAGTACTTTAAATACAAAATGGGAGATATCCATTATAGAGCTTAGAAAGAATGGAACAACAAAATATAATGTCGGACACAAAAAATTGATTAAAAATAGTTGTGTCCGCCGAATATAGTGTCGGATTAACATTGCTCATTTATTTACTTCCGACACTATACAAAGTAACTAGGAGACTGCCCGAGATGTCCAGGGGGTTGGTGTTGAATATATAAGAAAACAATCATAAAGTTCGCCATAACGGTGTTATATTCACTTTTTTAGACACCCATATAGGCACTGCCGTAAATCTTTTTAGAGAGGCACTTTCACATAATACTTGTGTATTATATGGTTCACTTCGTTCTCCTAAGTTTTTACATTAGATAGAGAGGGGCTTAAATCTGCGTTTAGAGAAATTAGTTTAATCTATTATCTTTTTTACAAAATCTTCAATAAAATTATTAATACCTTCCATATTATCATTTTTCCTAAAATCTGCGAGTTTAATCAAATCATTATCATCTAACACGACAATAAACTTATTACTTCCACCTTTTTGTCTATCTCTACAATGTTTGATTACTTCACTTTCTTTCTTTTTATCACGACACAGGAGAAATCCCAACATACCTCTAGCAGGAATCAACCTATCACTTAATTGAGAATACTCATTATTGGTAAGATCGTTCTCATAATTCTTACATTCCAGCATTATTTCTGGACATTTAATATCTCGTAAATCTTTCAAATTCTTAAAAACCCCTTCCTTGTTCCTGTTTCTGTAAACAACATCGATACGTCCACGACCTTCATTAATTTCATTTTCGATAACTGGTTTATTTATTTGTTCTTTTAAAATTTCAAAAAATATCCTAGAAGCGAGCAAATGATATTTGTGAGCATCTTTTCCTCCTGTTTGAATACTTTTAAGTTCTTTTAGATACAAATCCAATACGGTAAGGTTTTCAACATCTTTGATAACTTTCTTTTGATCCCTTTTAACAGAAATCATCTTTTTGAGACTTATAGCATTTTCAATTAGATTAGTGTGGGTTGGTCTGAATATGTATGAGTAGCATGAGTTTGCAGGGAGTTTATGAAGGTTCATATTTTCGTCAAATTCGAAACCAACTGAGTATAGTATTTCATGACTTTCCTCTTTGTCATGCTCAACATAAAAAGTGTGATTTGGCCCTTGTCCCATTAAATAACCGTCAATAAATTCATTTTCCTCACTGTATTTATCTTGACCTACTGCTATGCCCCTCCATTGATGCCATAATAGCATGCCTGAGTCTTTTATTTTCTCTCTACAAAGCGAGAGCATAGCAAATCTTTCCAGAGGTATAGGCATCACATTAATCTCGTTTATTAATATGATAACATCAAATTTATGATCTAGCTTAATAAAATCACTTGGAAAAGTTACTTTATGAAAATTATCATACTTATCCTCGGCCAGTTTCCATTTTTCTCTAGCATCTTTTAATCTATCTCTTAATTCAGGGAATTCAACAGCCCAGACATTAAATCCTTTTTCCAGAAGCCAAAGTGTATTCCTTAATTTTGCTGCACCTATATCAAGAATATGTGTTTTTGCAGGATTTAATCCGTTAGTAATTTTATTGAGTACTCCCTTTAACGCTTTTCCAGGATCATCAAGATTTCTTGGAGCGGAATATGTAACGTTGATATAAAACGGTTTTTTAACTATCTTACCCTTCTCCGTTACTTCTTCCTCAAATCTATAAATTGGTGATTCCCACATCTTTAAATCTCCAATATTTTCCAGCTTGACAGGTCATTAGGATTATATTCGTATTTTTCTTTATCATTTCATTTTAACAATAATCCTTCAACTTGGTATTTTTCATGTATTTCCCAATTCTTTTATTTGCTAAATTAACATATTCTTTATTATCATCAATACCTATCCAATTCCTGTTTAATTGGATTGATGCCACTGCAGTTGTTCCAGAACCTATAAATGGATCAATAACAATGTCTCCTTCATCTGTAGCCATTTCTATCAATCTTTTAAACAACTCTAAAGGTTTTTGGGTAGGATGTGCAGCCCTACCACCCTTTCCTTTTATTCTTTCTGAGCCTTGGCAAATGGGAAATTCCCAAACATCCCTTAATTGTTTTCCTTGACTATATTTTTTCATATTTTTATAGTTAAATTTCCAACCCTTACCTTTAGCAAACCATGCGATGAATTCTGTGGAATGTGTCAAAGTTCTCTTGGTAATGCTAGGCATAGGATTAGTCTTTTTCCATGTTATTAAATTAATAAACTTATAGCCTTTATCTTTCAATGCAACAATAACTTCTCCAACATTATGCAAAGAGCCGCAAACCATTATTGAGCCATTAGGGACAAGAAGCTTATCTGCCTCATCCAGCCATTTTTTTGTGAAATCCATATAATCTGCATATGAAAATTTATCCCATTTTTCATTCACTTTGTAATATGCCCCTCCTGTTTTATTATCTGGTAAATTTACTCCACCATTTGATGCATTATAAGGGGGATCTGTTAAAATTAGGTTTACTTTTTCTTTAGGCATATTTTTCATTAGTTCAATACAATTTCCCTCATGATTCTTGTTTATGAATTCTTTCATGCTACAATTCCCTCATTTTGAAATTTATCTAAAATAGTATTAGATTTCTTTGCCCAATCTTCCAAATCTTTAGAGTCTGTTGCGATTTCATATAACTTTTCAAGCAATACCCTAAATTCATCATGAGTAATGGGTTTATTTTCCTTTTTCTTCATTAAAACTCTCTGCAATATTTTTAGAAATTGGGTTATGCTCAATGGTACGATTCTTTGTTTTTCTCCCTCATATTCATACTTATTTGAAAAACTGAATGTATTGAAAGTGTCTCTATGGATTCTCGGAGCAAGGAATAAGCAGAAGGAGTTATCATTATTTTTAATTTCAAAATCCCGTAAATGCCTCATAACAGGTTGCCCTTCATTTATCCATTGATCCCTGCTTACTAACATTGTTACTTCACATATCATATTAAATGATTCATAGATACACTCTATGTCTGGCACATTAGCAGGTGCTGTGAAAGTAGGCGTATTATCATCCCCTACAGGATAATTTGGTTGTATCTTTAAAGCATCGTTTATAGCGTGCAAACACAACGCAGCAAGATGTTCCAACTCTATGGATTTGCTTTTATCACTTCCATGTATGTTTTCGAGTTGTTTGATTATTCTTTTGAAATTATCCGCATCTGTAAGTTCTATATGGTTAATATACTCCTGAACTTTTCTTCTAGAAATCCTCAATTTCTCCATAATCGTTTTAAGATTGACAACACTGAAAGATGCTATATTTATTTCAAACAATTCCTTTTCTAAAATTAAAGGTTTTTCTAATGAATTATTTAATTTGGATATATCGTTTCTTAATTCTATAATAATGCTCTTAAGTTTTTCTGGAGTTTCCCATGGATAAATGACATAAGAATCCATATAGTCTAGGTATCCTTCTAAATCCTTAAATTTTAATCCTTCTCCATTGCTATATTCCAATAGAGATTTAATCTCAACATGCCTCCTAGGCTCTAAATCAATATAAAATCCTCCGCCACGAATATAGAAAAATCTAGTAATCTTAAAGTATCTTATTGCATTGTCTCCATAATCCTTCAAATTGTGAAAATTTACCTCAACATTTTCATCAGAATCCTCAAAGAAATTTTTAGTTTTATTAATAAAACATTCCTTATTAATTTTAGCTTGTTCTTTTTTATCTTTTCCCTTTAACTTCTTTCGTAATTCTATAAGTTCATCCACAGTTTTTGGTATATCCGCATAACTGATAGTAGTTGGAATAAAATAACAAAATTCTTGCTTAGAAATACCTACGGGCTCATTTCCTAATTTTTTCCACTTTTTATTAACTTCATTAATTATATGTAATGTTGCAATAAAAGGTCTAATATTAAAGCCATCTTTCTCTGAAAAGTTAGTATTGTCGGGGTTTGGAAGAGTCCACTTAAAAAAATATTCCAAAAATATTTCTCCAATATCAAAATCATCTTTCAGAAATTTTTTGCCAAAGTTAGTAATATATAATTTGCTAACTGTTTTTTTGGATACAACTAAGTCCATCTTGCTCAATGGAGCAATAGAAGTTCTTCCTCTTAAGCCAGGATCCCCATCGAGAACAGTGGACTCCTTCCTCATATGTTCAAAAATTTCTTTTGCCTGCTTATCAGTCATGTCAGAAGGAGATCCATAGTAACCCTCTAATTTACCGCTTAGTCCAAGTGGCTTATACAATTTCCTTTTAATTAAAGCAATTTGGAATTTAATCTGCTGTTTCTCATCAAATTCAACACCTTCAAAATCCTTCAAAACCTCTAAAAAACCCCTTATTCTATCCGGATTTCTTACAGTTGTTGATATAGACCATGGCTTTTTCATAGTATTCCCTTTATTCTAAGAAAAGAGGAACATATTTAAATATTATCACTCCTTACTATGTAGTATGGTCAAAAAGAAGGTTGATTTGAAAAAAGGGGAGTGTGTTAGTATTCTTAAAAAAATGCCCGATAAATCAGTAAATATGATATTTGCTGACCCCCCATATAATCTTTCTGGTAAAAATTATATTACCTGTATTAACGGAAGAAAGGTTAAGTGTGATAAGGGAGTTTGGGATTTAATTGAAGATATTGATAAATTCAATTATGATTGGATAAAGGAGTGCATGAGGGTTTTGAAAGATGATGGAACAATTTGGATTTCTGGTACACTACATAATCACCCTTCAGTTGGTTTTTTATTGAAAAAAATGGGTAATTGGATAATAAATGATATAGTCTGGTTTAAGCCTAATGCTCCACCGCAATTACAACCTAACAGATTGGCTCCGTCAACAGAAATGATTTGGTTAGCAAGTAAAACTAAAAAATATAAATTTAATTACCAAAAAGCTAAAGATTACAATGAAGGAAAACAACTGAGGAATTTGTGGACAATTACAGCAAAAAGGCATGTTACAAAACACCCTACTGAAAAGCCAGAAGATTTGCTTGAGAGAATAATTCAATTAGGAAGCAATGAAAATGATATAATACTGGATCCTTTCATGGGATCAGGAACTACAGGAGTTGTAGCAAAAAAACTAAATAGAAATTTTATCGGCATTGAAATTGACGATGAGTATTTTCAGATTGCTAAAGATAGAATAAAGAAAACCAGTGTAACGACTATTCCGATTAAAAGTTCTTTTTCAGAAAAAGAACCAAAAATAGCCCCCTCCCTAGTCCTTGTGGACATTTAGTCTGCCTTCGGCAGAATTTATTGTAAAAACTACAGTGCCTCTCAGATTTACGGTGTCTAAAAAAGTCTGCGGACGCAGTTTTCCCGAACTTCGTAGCGGGAAAAGAATATAACACATATTTCACGGAAAAATCGGTCGCTTCGCTAAAATGCCAAGCATTTTCCCGATTTTTCCTAAGTTTTTTCCAGCTCTCAAAATTTGCCAACTCTGTGTGTGGGTTGCCTCACACGAGGGCAAATTTTGGAGGGAAAAAACCTCGTGAAATATTGTACGTTATGCGTCCTTTTCCGTCATAT
>Ga0209211_10004413_pt1 | contig 21893 bp, 21 predicted proteins | sample RifGroA2_FD_183992 | JGI IMG/M metagenome (GOLD analysis project Ga0209211, IMG submission 183992) | Groundwater microbial communities from Rifle, Colorado, USA - Groundwater A2 (SPAdes) (version 2) | ecosystem: Environmental > Aquatic > Deep subsurface > Groundwater | place: Rifle, Colorado...
GGCTAAATCGCTATAGCCGGTTTTACCGGCCATAAAACCCGCCAAGTCATTGACAAGATAATCGGTATTTTTGAATTTTCTTTGATTAATTTCAATTTCGTCAAATCGGGTGGCTTCCATCAAAGAAAAGCGATTTTTGAGAATATATAAAAGGAGATTGGCTATGTCTTTAGCCGAACCATAAGCGCCGGCGGTATTTTTTGAAAAATCAAGCCCGGTTGGATTCAAAAAATAAGTTTGGACCAATTGGAGGTCTTGCGCTCTTTGATTCATCAATGAAACAAAATTTCCGTTGAAATTTTTATCGTATTCAAAAGCAAGGCTGAAAGCGGCGTCATTTGAAGAAGAAACGAGCATGGCATCAACAAGATCGGCTATCGGCCATTGCTCTCCCGACAGAAACCCGTCGTCTCCTTCCTGGAGAATCGCTTCCTGCGGAATCGTAACCAAAATATAAGAAGGCAGATTTTCTGTCGCTACGAGGGCGGTCATTATCTTGGTAACGCTTGCCAAGGGCAGTTGAACATCGGGATTTAATTCAAAAAGCGGCTGGTTTTTTAAAACGTCAAAAACATAAGCGGCTTTGGCTTCAAGTTTGATATTTTCGGAACCGAAAGTTTCCTCGTTTTCTTTTTCGGTAATTTTAGCGGTTTTCTCGGCCTGACCGGACGGCCCGAATAGCGACACTTGGCGAATTTTTTCGTTTTGAGAAAAAATAAAAATCCAGCCGAGATAAACGAAAAAGCCGGCTGTCAAAATCAAAGCGGCGATATATCTCCACGCCGGCTGTTTATTGTTTGTCCGGTTCTGCGATTTCTGGTTCTGCGGCGCCTGCTCCTGTTTTTGATTCTGATTCTCCGAATTCGGCGAATTCCGAGCCGGTGTCCATAAACTGTTTGATAATTTTTTGAAAATGTTCATATTGCGGAAGCTTATTGATATCATCAACGCCCAAAAATCTCAAAAGCTGGAAAGATGGGCTGTAAATATAACTGCGATTATCCTTTGGGTTTGTTTTTCTTTCCACCAACCCTCTGACCAAAAGATTCCTTACTGTAAAACTTGAATTTACGCCGCGGACATAATCAATTTCCGGCCGGCTGATCGGCCCCTGATAAACAACAATTGCCAAAACTTCCAATCCCGCTTTTCCTATCTCTTTGTTAAATTCTTCCCTGCTTATTTTCTCGCAGATTTTTGCCGTCTCCGGCGCCGTAGAAAGCGCCACTTCGTTGTCTTTTTTAGTCAACCTGATTCCCCTATCTTTCAGCTTTTGTTCTAAAACTTCAAGGGCTCCGCCGACTTCTTTTTCCGGTTTATCCAAAATCTCCGCCAGCTTTTTTATTTTCACCGGCTCCCCTTCCAAAAAAAGTATCGCTTCAATCAAAGAATCTAAATTCATGCCGAAATTTTAAAAATTTATGAATAATTTTGAGCCGCTATGCTATATTTTTCTTTATCTTGATACTATCAAATGTGGCGGCTTGTTCAACCGCTACAAACCCGCGCTTTATCAACTCCAAAATCGCCAAAAAACCGACAATAACTTCAATTTTCCCGTTCTTTTCGGAGAAAGCTTCGGAAAAAGAAATTTCAATTTGTTTCTGGATTCTTGAGATAATTTCCGAAATTTTTTTCTCCAAGCTTACGGTTTTTTTCACCAAAGCATTGGGAAGAATTTCTTTTTGGGGAAGATTTTTCACAATCATGCTTAGCGCGGAAAATAATTTTTCTTTTGTTGCGCCTTTCGGCTCCAAAAAATCAAAACTGCAGCCTAAAAACGCCTCGCGTCCAAACATAAGATTTTTTCCGAAATTTCTCCCGAGAATAAAAGTCGCGCCTTTCATTAATTTGTAAAGCTTCAAGCGGCGCTCTAAATCTTTAATGTCTCCTGTTTCTTCTTCGGAGAGTTCAAGGCTCGGAATAAGAGAGGACGATTTGATAAGAAGGAGCGTTGAGGCAACGGCTATAAAGCCCGCCACTTCCTCCATCGGGAATCCCTCAAGCGATTTTAAGTATTCAACATATTGGTCGGTCACTTTCGCCAAAGAAATCTCGTTGATTGAAAGTTTCCGTTTTTCAATCAAATCCAAAAGCGCCGCCAAAGGCCCTTCAAATTGACTCAATTTTACCCGATACATTAGTTAAATTATATCTTTTTTAAGCCTTTTTAACCACCGTCAAACCCAGCTCCTTCAACTGCTCTTTGCCGATGTCAGACGGCGCGTCCATCATCAGGTCTCGGCCGTCACCGGTTTTGGGATATGCGATAACCTCGCGTATGTTCGGTTCATTCTCCAGTATTGCGATAAGCCGGTCCATGCCCCAGGCTATTCCGCCGTGAGGCGGGGTGCCTAAAGAAAACGCTTCAAGCATGTGGCCGAATTTTTGCGTTATTTCCTCTTTTTCGTAACCAATTATTTCAAAAACCTTGAATAAGGCTTCGGGCCGGTGGTTCCTTACGCTCCCTCCTCCCAGCTCAAAGCCGTTCAGCGCGATATCGTATTGCGTCGTAAGAATTTCACCGATGTTTTCTTTTTTCATCAGCCAATCCATATGCTCGGTTTTCGGCCGCGAGAAAGGGTTGTGGGTGAATGTCCATCCTCCTTTGCCGCTTTTTTCAAAAAACGGGAAATCAATTATCCAGCAAAACGCCAAAAGGTCCGGATTATTTTTATCTTTGCGCAAATCCGGTCGGTCTGTCTCGTATTTTTCCATCGCTTCTTTGTAGGAAATGAGCGGAAAAGGCTTCTCCTGAATTTTTTTCTTCGGATAAATTTTTTCAACAAGGTCTATAAGAGCCGATTCGTTGATGGCCATCACGTCTTCGCGCTCCGCGAAGCTCATTTCCAAATCCATCTGCGTGAATTCCGGCTGTCTGTCCCCTCTCGTATCTTCATCCCTGAAACAGCGGGCTATCTGAAAATATCTTTCAATGCCGGACGCCATCAATAATTGTTTATACTGTTGGGGCGCTTGCGGCAAGGCGTAAAATTGGCCGCGGTGCAATCGCGAAGGCACTACGTAATCGCGCGCGCCCTCCGGAGTTGACTTGGTAAGAATCGGAGTTTCAATTTCGTAAAATCCATTTGCGTCAAAAAAATCCCTTATGTGTTTTATCGCCTTGTGGCGCATTCGGATATTTTTAGCGAGCCGCGGTCTGCGTAAATCAATGTAGCGATATTTCAGACGGGTTTCTTCGTTAATTTCGTAGCCATCGGCGTCCGGAGAAAACGGCGGGGTTTCGGCCGGATTTAGAATTTCAAGTTTTCCCGCCTGCATTTCAATCAGGCCGGTTTTGATATCAGGATTTTCCATTCCTTTCGGCCGGCTGTTGATTTTTCCTTCTATTGAAACCACCCATTCCGAGCGCAGAGATTCGGCTAATTTATAGGCTTCTTCTGCTTGAGGCACAAAAACAACCTGCAAAATTCCCGAACGATCCCGCAAGTCAATAAAAATAATTTTTCCGTGGTTTCTCCGCGAATGAACCCATCCGCAAACTTTGACGCTTTTGTCCTTGTAATCCGGCGTTTTTTCAATAAAAATCCGCTCCATAATGTTTAAATTTTAATATAAAAAGCCGCAAACGGCAAATAGTCTGCGGCTTTCTTTTTATGGTTTATGGTTCCGGGTGAACCGTAATATCTTTTATTTCCGGGATTTCTTTTTGGAGTTGACGGCAAACTTTGTGGCAGATATCGTGGGCTTCTCCGAGAAAAATGTCGGGAGCGACGATAATATGAATGTCCAGAAAAACGTGATTTGCGTCGCCGCGCGTCCGGATTTTATGACAGGATTTTACTCCGGCTACCGATTCAACGATTTTTTTGATTTTTTCAATATCCAAAAGCGCCTTATCCGATAAAACCGCCGACGTTTCTTTGAATATCTCAAAAGCCAATTCAATGACAAAAGCAACGACAAAGAGAGCGATAATAGAATCAACAATTGCCGGCAAGCCGATTTTTATCAGCAACGCTCCTAAAATTACGGCGCCGGTTGTGACGTAGTGCGATTTTGTGTGCAGAGCATCGGCTTTCAAAATCGTGCTTTTCAATTCTTCGCCTTTTTTATATTCGTAGCGAGCGGTAAAGGCGTCTATGACAACGCAAAGAAATAAAATCAGGAAGGTGAATAAATTGATTTCCGGCTGAATAGCGGAAGAGCTGAAAATTCTTTCAAAAACGCTTCCGATGATTTCCCAAGCCGTGATTATCAAAAAAATCAAAATCACCTGCGAGGCAATGGCTTCGTATTTTCTGTGACCGTAAGGATGGCTTTCATCGGCCGGCTTTTCGGCGATTTTGATTCCTATATATCCAACAACATTGGTCATTCCATCAAACAAAGAATGAATCCCGTCGCTTAAAATAGACAGCGCGCCTGAAAAAAATCCCAGCAAAATCTTCGCGCCCGCCACGACCAAATTAAGCGCAAGAACCAGCAAAAGAACCCTTTTGGTCTCTTTAAAGTCCATTTTCTTCCCCTTGATTCAATTTTCAAAATTCTTTTTCTTTGGCGTTAAAATACCATTTTCCCGCAAAAAAACAAGGCGCTTTGGTAATTATTCAACAAAAATAAAAAGCCGCTTTTATCTAAGCGTATTAGACCAAAGGGAGTTTAAAAAATCGTGTCCGCCCACTAGGAATCGAACCTAGAACCTTCTCCTTCCATCCCGAGGCTGGTCCGCCTCTGGCGGAAAAAGGGAATTATTTGTCCTGCTCCTGCTCCGCCCACTAGGAATCGAACCTAGAACCTTCTCCTTAAAAGGGAGCTGCTCTGCCTGGTTGAGCTATGGGCGGAGCAGGAGCAGGAACGATTATTTTTTCAATATTCCATCAAGATATTTTCTACCGACACCTGATTTTAAAAAATTCTCACGTTCTCTTGCTTCTGTTTTATTAACATAGCTTTCTTGATAAATCAATTCAAAAGGGCCATTTCTTTTTGTAAATTGATTTGAGCCACTATTATGTCGTTTCAATCTTTCTTCTGGCAACAAATCGGTGCTTCCAATATAACGCTTATTATTTTTTAAACTTTTTAACACATAAACATATGACATATTTTATTTCTCCTTTCAGCCATAGGCTGATCCGCCTCTGGCGGAAAAAGGGAGCTGCTCTGCCTGGTTGAGCTATGGGCGGAGCAGGAGCAGGAACGATTTTAATTTATATTATATTCCTTCTTTTCGCAAATCCTCTATGGCTTTTTTGGCGCTGGCGGACAGTCTTTTGGGAGTTTTAATTAAAATTTTAATCAGCAAGTCTCCTCTGCCCCCGCGTTCCCTGGGAATGCCTTTACCGCGCACTCGCAGAATTTCTCCGGAATCAATTCCAGCGGGAATTTTTAACTTGATGACGCCGTCCAAAGTTTTAATTTCTTTTTCCGCGCCCAAAAGAGCGTCGGACAAGCGAATATCTAAATTCATCGCCAAATTAGCGCCTTCTCTGGTAAAAATAGAATGAAGCTGAGCGTGAATTTTCACGTACAAATCGCCGTTTATGCCGTTTGCCACTGCTTCGCCTTCGCCGGATAATTTTATCATCTGGCCGTCTTCTATGCCGGCCGGGATTTTAATTGTTGCTTCGTCTTTTTTCGGGAACACGCCTTCGCCGCGGCAGGCAGAACATTTTTTTTCCGGAATTTTTCCCCGGCTTTTGCAATTGCCGCATTCGGTTACCGCGGTGAAAGCCCCAAAAAATGAACGTTTTGTTTCGTGAATTTTTCCCGACCCTTGGCACATTGGGCAAGTTTTAAAGCCGGTTCCTTCTTCCGCGCCCTTGCCTTGGCATTTCCCGCAAACAGCCATTTTTGCCAAAATAACCTTGCGTTCCGTTCCTAAAACCGCTTCCTCAAAGCTTATTTCCAAATCAATGGAAATGTCGCGGCCGCGCCTTTGCCTCCTTCTGCCTTCTGGAGAAAATCCAAAAATGTCGCCAAAAATGTCGCCAATATCCCAGCCCGAGGCTGGTCCGCCTCTGGCGGAAAAATCTCTAAAATCAAAGTCTCCAAAACCGCCCAAATCGCCAAAATCAAACCCCTCAAACCCTCCTCCGCCGCCGGAAGGACCGCTAAATACTCTGCCGTATCTGTCGTATTCGGCGCGCTTTTTTTCGTCTATCAAAACGTGATACGCCTCGTTTATTTCTTTGAATTTTTCTTCGTTTCCGCCCGACTTGTCAGGATGGCACTTGTGCGCCAAATTCCGATAAGATTTTTTAATATCGTCTTTTGTCGCGTTTCTCGGAACGCCTAAAATTTGATAATAATCTTTTGCCATAATTTATTAAATATTGTCGTCTTTCGGCTCCTGCCCTTGTTTATATAAAATTTCTCCTATTTTCTGGATCTCCCGCGATAAATCTTCGCTGGCTGCTCTGATGGCGTTAACATCCGAGCCTTCTTTCACTTTTTTGAGCGCTTCTATTTTTTCTTCAATGTTTTTTTTGACGTCCGGAGGCGCTTTATCGGCCGCGTCCCGCAGCGCCTTTTCGCTGGTATAGACCAAAGCATCGGCTGCGTTTTTTGACTCAATTATTTCTTTTTTTTGGCGATCTTCTTCGGCGTGAATTTGAGCGTCAGTCTTCATTTTTTCAATTTCATCTTTTGAAAGGCCTGAAGACGCTTCAATCCGGATTTTTTGTTCCTTGCCGGTTGCCTTGTCTTTGGCTTTAACGTTTAAGATGCCGCTGACGTCAATGTCAAAAGAAACTTCAATCTGGGGAATGCCTCTTGCCGCCGGCGGAATGCCGTCTAGCATAAATCTGCCCAGGGTTTTGTTATCAGCCGCCATTTCGCGTTCGCCCTGCAGAACGTGGATTTCAACGGAAGTTTGAGCATCGGCCGCCGTTGAAAAAATCTGCGAACGAGAAACCGGAATGGTGGTGTTTTTTTCAATAAGTTTTGTCATCACTCCGCCCAAAGTTTCAATCCCAAAAGAAAGCGGAGTAACGTCCAGCAAAAGAACGTCTTTGACTTCTCCCTGCAGAATTCCGCCCTGAATAGCCGCTCCTATCGCCACAACTTCGTCGGGATTAATTGATTTATTCGGCTCTCTGCCGAATAAATTTTTAACCGCTGCTTGGATTGCCGGCATTCGCGTTTGGCCGCCCACTAAAATAACTTCTTCAATTTCCGACGGCTCCATTTTAGCGGCTTTAAGCGCCCTTTTGGATATTTCAATTGAACGTTCAATGTAGCTCCTCACCAACTCTTCCAGTTTCGCCCGGCCGAATTTCATCAATAAATGCTTGGGGCCGCCAGAATCGGAGGTAATGAAAGGGATATTTATTTCCGTCTCAATAGTGGAAGATAATTCGTGTTTGGCTTTTTCGGCGGCGTCTTTTAAACGCTGGAGCGCCAAAAAATCCTTTGAAATGTCAATGCCGCTTTCTTTTTTGAATTCGGAAACCATCCACTGAATTATTTTTTGGTCAAAATCGTCTCCGCCTAAATGCGTGTCGCCGTCTGTTGATTTCACTTCAATAACGTCGTCTCCCACCTCAAGAATGGAAATGTCAAAAGTTCCTCCGCCAAAATCGTAAACGGCAATCTGCTCGTTTTTTCTTTTATTAAATCCATAAGCCAGAGCGGCCGCAGTCGGCTCATTTATGATTCTTTTTACTTTGAATCCTGCTATCTCGCCCGCGTCTTTTGTCGCTTTTCGCTGGCTGTCGTTGAAATAAGCCGGAACCGTGATAATCACCTCTTCAATTTTCTGACTCAAGCGGGCTTCGGCGTCGTGTTTTAATTTCTGCAGAATCATCGCGGAAATTTCTTCGGGACGATACCATTTATCCGCCATTTTTACTTCCACTCCGCCCGAAGAAGGCGCTTGGAGCTTGTAAGGCAGCCATTCCTTGTCTTTTACAACCTCCGAGTCCGAAAATGAGCGGCCGACAAGCCTCTTTACGGAAAAAATCGTGTTTTCGGCGTTTGTTACCGCCTGACGTTTCGCCAAAAGCCCGACAAGCCGATCTCCGGATTTTGAAACGGAAACTACCGAAGGCGTTGTTCTGCCTCCTTCTTCGTTTTCCAAAATCCTCGGCTCTCCGGCTTCCACGGCCGCCATTGCCGAATTAGTTGTCCCCAAATCAATCCCTATTATTTTGCCCATATGTCTAAATTTTTAAAAATTTATGAATGATAATAATTATTCACTTTCCTTAATTTTATAAATTTTCTTTTCGCCTGTTGATAATTCATATTGCAGTTCGGTATCGGAAAGCCATTGGGGTTTTCCATTCCAAGATGGCTCCGTAGAAGTAGCCAATAAAATGTCATCTTTGGTAAAAAGATTATAAAGATGGAATTCTACAATTTTTCCTGCTTTCCGCCATTCGTCGTGAACCTGCTCTGTAATTACATCTATGCCAATCCAGCCGGGACCGGTGTTGTAAGTCAGATAACCGAATTCCGGATTAAAAGCGGTTCCGCCCAGAGTACCTGCGGGCGCGGGTAAAACATCATATTCCCAGCTATCGCGTTTGATTCGCACAAAACCCAAACGAGGCGCTCCTGCAAATATGTCCCCCCAAAAATAACTGCCGGACTTAGTCCAATTTTCTAATCCCAAATAACCGTCTATATCGGGACTAATTTTTAAAATTGAGGGGTATGATAAAGTAAACGAATCTTCGCGCGTCTGTTGATTCTTAAAATAATAGCCAATATTTTCCGGTATTTCAGAGTAACTTCGTACTAAAGCAATATATATTTCCATTGGGTCAACGCGAAAATCGCCATCATAATACGAAATAAATTCTTTCGGCTTTTCTGTTAAAAGGACAAGCGATTCCCCTTTACCATTATAATCATATTTCCAAATTTCTTCCTTATATCCTGGGTCTTGTTTGGTTTTTTTATCGTCATAATTGAATTCTCTAATTGCATAAACGCCGCATTTATGAATTTCTACGGAATGATAATTTTTGCTAACATTATCTATCTGAAAATGAAACTTCTCTTTACTGGTATTTTTATCCTTCACAGAAACAATAATTGGAAATTTCGGATATTTAAAACCGAATTTTTCGTCAACGAGAAAATCTGCTATTTCATTATCTCCCAAACACGGCGGATGGGTAATTTGATTTTCCGGCGGATTTTGTACTGTTTGAGATGGTTTTTTTAAAAAATAAAAATAAGCGCTCGTGCTTGTCAGAGCCAGAAAAGCGACAATGAAAGCCGCAATAACTACTTTCTTTTTCTTTTTGCTTTGAATTAATGAAATCATAATATTTTACTGAAAATTGAAGATAAGGCGTCGTAAACAACCACCAATAATTTAGTTATGACTGATTGTTTATTATTTTGAATTGTGCGGATAGAATCCGAGCCGATAATGTCGGCGCCATCTATAGTTTTTCCCGTAAGGGTTGCGCTCGTATCGCCGCATTGGATTCCGGTATCAGCGAATTTGAAATGGAATACTAAATCTGAATCTCCGTCTTTGTCCACGTCTTCAATATGCCGCTTGGCTTTGTTGTTTTTGTCTTTATGGATTTCTTGAGCGTTATTTGGGCTAAAACGGACTGTGTCTGCGTCTACCGTAGCGGCATCAAAAATTGGAGTGGTAAGGATTGCAACAGAAATTACTTCTTTTGGATTTTTGCAATTGATGGAGTTCGGGTCGCTACCTGGTTTGATATCAATACTCACAATTCGCTGAAGTTCGGTTTGTTCGGCTGATGTAGTTGAATAGTTTAATTCAAATTGTTGGATAATATCGGGCAGGATATTACCTGTTTGGGTGATATCTTTTGAATTACCAGTTTGGTCATAAGTCAGAATGCTTAAAGTATAACTTCCGATTTCTGTGCCGATAACTTGAATATCATATTGACCAGCTATTGGCTCGGGTATCCAGATATTTTTGCTTGCTTCAGGCGTCATATCACTTTCGGGATTGCCGATGCTCTCTTGATAATAAACTCCGTTCGGGATTTCGTTATACTCAATATTGCTTATCGGATCTTTTCCTAATCTGCGACCCAAGGGATCGGTAAATAGAAATTCGCCCGGCGATGCAAAATGAGCGGAAATACTGTCGGGCAATACGGCAACCGGACTGAATAATCTTAAACCGACGAAATGATTATTATAATTATAAATATAAGAACTTCTGAATTGGTTTAAATTTCTTGTCAGATAATAAATGGGGTCTTTAACGGTATAAGTGGTAGATAGTTTGCCGTCTGCGACGATAAAATGGTCAACTAATTTTCCCTGTCTATTTAAAACTTTGGTGTTTAATATAATTGGCTGTAAATTATAAAGCTGGCCGTTTAAAATATTCTTATCTTCAGAACTTATAGGACCGGAATATACCAAACGAGGGATGCCGAATTGGTCTTTGGTATAATCATTAATTTTTGGCCATTTGACGTCGCCATTCGAATAATAGCCGTCATTATTAGTTGACCATTCGTTAAACTTTTTCGGGTCAACATTTTCGCCGTTTGTTGTGGTAGTGATACCATAAAACCTCATAATCATTACTTCGGAAGTGATGGCACAGCCGCAGTCGGCTATGCTAACACCGCAAGTTGCACTGGCTACACCATTAGCATATGGCTTATTAAACCAACTTTTTGTTTCTTCGTCAGACGGATATGGCGATTCAATCTGCGTATACAACGGCACCAGTTTTACTTCAAAATCCACATTCCCCAGCGTGCCAAACTCTTGCCAATCTGATTTGTTTCCTTGATTGTCTACCGCTCTTGCCCGCCAGTGGTATTGTTGTTCTAAAAGAGCCGTTCTGGTAACCACAATCTCACTTCCCGAAATCATAAAATCGCTCTCCAGTAAATCTTGGCCATTAAAGGGTTGGTTAAATTCTTTCAATTCTATCTGTAATTTCACTTGGTCATTATCGGGGTCGTTCGCGGTTACTTTAAACGCCGCAACTCCAGTTTTCGGATCATCAAGCGAGGATTCAGTTGTAATACCGCTTTCAGGAATTGGCATTGCTTTATCAGACTTAAATTGGCCGAGATTAGAAAAAGCGGGAGATTGATTAACGGAAATTTTCCACCCATCTTGAATTGTCCAAGGAAAGTCATCTTGGTCGCCGTATCCGAAATAATAAGGAGAGTCACAAATTCTATCGGCATTTGCGTCTAGACAGCCTTCAGCCGGACTATCGAAAGTGCTCCAGTAATTGCCACCTATCGGCAAAGGAAGATGAAATTTGTTTTCCGATGGGCTTAGCGGCCAAAATACAATTGGCCAAAAGTTATCAATAATATTGTTGCGGTACACCTTGTTATACTTTGAAAAAATAATGTAAAAACCGTACCGCAAATTATGTGAAATGGTATTGCCGGTTAAAACATTATTGTCAGCCCAAAGAAGATAAACACCCTGATTTTTGTTGCGGCTAATTGTGTTGTTTATAATGTTATTATTCACGGCTTCGCGAATATACAAGCCGGCGCCTCCGATCTGACTGCGTGTCGCAGTAATCGCATTATTTTCCACCGTATTATTATTTGAATATACAATATCGATTCCGTAAAATTCATTCTCTTCAATAATATTATCTGTAATTTCATTATTATTTGAGTACAGAATGCTAACTCCAGCCGATTTGTTATTAGAAATTTTATTTTCCATTAATTTATTTTCAGAAGCAAGAAGAAGAATAATCCCATCACTAGCATTATTTGAAATAACATTGTCAATAAAAGTATTTTTAGAAGAAACCCACACTCCAACGCCATTACCAAATGAGGTGATTGTTAGATTTTTTATCAAAACATCTGCTTTCCCATCAAGCCACACCCCCATGCCCGTATTTGTTCCCGTTATAGTATGATTATTCCCGTCCAGGGTAATGCCGTTATCATCAATCTGAATTGATTCATCTATATTAGTTGTTAAGGTACAGGTTTTTGTTAACCAATCCCAAACGCCGATTGAGGAGCAATCTCCGCCGGTAGCATCGTCTCTAATGAATTTTGTGCTTTTCCTCGGCTGGATAAAAACGAAATGCTGTTTTGTTAAATCTTGATTATAGGCGTATTTCCCGTTTATGTCGGCAGTGAATGTAGTCAGATTGTGATAATTGTCTTCAAATTTGTAGTAAGTGGTTAAAGGAAGAAAACCGCTGATGGTGATTTGAGTTTGCGAGGCAATGGTTGAAGAGGCCTTTTCAACAAACATCGTTATCATTTCAGGAATTGATTCCATCCTTAATTTTATGGATTCAGAACTATCCAAAGTTATATCCAAATACGCGCTGTCTGTGATTTCAAAATGAGCGCCTTCGCCTTCAATAATACCGGCAAAAGAAGCAGGCGGTATATGCGGTATATTAGGAATTATTTGAGCATTAACAACATTAAAAAACCCAAAATTAATGAATAAAAAAATGGCGATAAATAATATTTTTTTGGTTTTGGGTTTTGACGACAAGATTATATTGTAGTTCATAAAATATTTTTGAAATTTTTAAATTTAAATTTGTTTTGAAATTTTAACTCTCGCCGGCCTTATTACCCGTCCATTTAAAAAATACCCTTTCTGTAATTCCTCAATAATGACCCCTTCTTTAATCCCTTCTTTCCGGCTCTGTTCTATCTCGCCGATTATCTCATGCAAATTAAGATCAGCGTTTTCGCCGATGGTTTTAATCGGTTCAAGGCCGTATTTTTTTAAAATATCCTCCAATTGCATTTTAATCAAGAAAATTCCTTTTGAAAATTTTGAATCTTGTTCCTTGTCGGCGAACGCCAAATCAAAACTGTCTAAAACAGAGAGGATTTCGGAAATTAGGGCGGCATTGGCGAATTTTACGAATTCCCGGACTTTTTTCTCGTCGTCTTTCCGGGCGTTTATCAAATCTGCCTTTGCTCTCTGCCAACCGTTAAGATATTCGTTTTTCAGTTCTTCGCATTTTGTCAGCTTTTCCTCTAGTTTTTTGAATTTTTCCTGGAAATCAGAATTGCCCCCGTCAATGGCTTCTTCTACGATAATCTCTTCTTCGTTTTTATTATTTTCTTCATTATCCATAAACTTAAATTACGCTAAATCTTAGGCCATTATCTCTTGCTCCATTGCGGGGCTTTCCGCGCCTTTTTCAAGCCGAATTTGCGGCGCTCTTTCATTCTGGGATCGCGCTTTAGAAAACCGAGTTTTTTTAAGGGTTTGCGGAAATCAACATGAAATTTTTGAAGCGCCCGGCTAATGCCGTGCCGCAGAGCGCCGGCTTGAGAACTTATTCCTCCGCCCTTAATTCTCGCTTCTATCCGGATTTTTCCGAAAAGTTTTGTTTCTTTAAGCGGCTCTTCTGCGGTATGCCTTAAACCAATAGACGGGAAATACGAAAAATAATCCTTGTTGTTGACGATAATTCCCGCCTTCCCGTCATTAAAAAGCCGCACTCTTGCCACCGATGTTTTCCGCCGGCCCACCGCCTCCATATAGCGATGCGTCTTTTCTGTTTTCTCTTTTGGTTTAATCATTTTTGCTCATTGCTTAAATTATAATTCAACCGTAAGATTTTTTAACATTATTTTGGCAAGTTTGTTTTTGGGCAGCATGCCAGCCACGACTTTTTTGAAAAATTCTCCGGGGTTTTTTTTCATTATTTTTTCCATCGGAATATAGCGCAAACTGCCGGGATAGCCGGAATATTTTTTATATTTTTTCTGCCCGAGCTTTCTGCCGGTTGTTTTTATCATAGAAACATTAATAACCTTAACTTTTGTTTTAGGCTCGTCGTTCGGCGAATATCCGGCGCTTGTTTTACCTCTTAAGGCCACTGCCGCTTGGCAAGCGACTCTTCCCAATGATTTGTTTTTTGCGTCAAATGTGATTTTCATCGCTAAATGAATTCTATTATTGCCATGGGGCTTGCGTCTCCTTTCTTTCGTCTGCCCGCCTTGATAATCCGCGTATAGCCGCCTTTTCTTTCTATGTAACGGGGCGCGATTTCGGCGAAAATTTTTTTAATTTGATTCGGGCCGAGCTTTTTCGCAATCAAGCGCCTGTTGGAAACACTGTCTTTTTTCGCTCTTGTTATTATTTTCTCAATCAAAGGCCGCAATTCTTTCGCCCTTGCCTCGGTGGTTGTAATTTTCTCGGCTTTTATAAGATTATTCAAGAGCGACCGGATAAAACCCCGCCTGACCTTTCTTACTCTTCCGAATTTTCTGCCTCGTTTAAGATGCTTCATATCATTTTATTCCAACTTATTTCAACGTTAATCCGAATTTCGCCAAAGCGTCTTTGATTTGATTAACCGCCTTTTTGCCGATGCCGTCGAGCGTCATTAAATCGCTTTCTTTTTTTCTGGTTAAGCCGCCGATGGTCCTGATGCCGGCTTCCGACAAAGCGGAAGACGCCCGATTTGGAAGATTTAAATCTTCAACGCGCGTTTTTAAAACATCTGTTTCGTCAATGGCCTCTTCTTTCGTCTCGGGAATTGCTCTTTCTTCAATTAAAGCGGCGGCTTCTTCCGGGGGTTTTTCAATTTCTTCCGGTTCTTCCTTAAAGCCGACTATCGCCTGAAGCTGTTTTATTGTGGTTTTAATCGCCTCGCTTAATGCTTCTGACGGGGTTATGCTGCCGTCGGTTTCAATCACGAAGCGGAGCCGGTTGTAGTCCGTGCGTTCGCCGACGCGCATATTTTCCACTTCGTAATTCACTCTTCTTATTGGCGTAAAAATCGCGTCTAAAACCAAGGTTCCTATCTCAACTTTTTCTTTCTGCAAAACTTCTTTGGGAACATAGCCCAATCCCCTTTCCACTGTTAATTCAATTTTTAATTTCGCGTCTTTTGAAGTCAGATTGGCTATTTCCAAATCTTTATTCAAAATTTCCACCTGACTTGGCGTTGAAAAATCTTTGGCCAAAATTTTTTTCGGGCCTTTTGCCGACAAAACGATTGTCTGGAGTTCGTCGCCGGACATTTTAAACCTAATTTGCTTGAGGTTTAACAGAACAAGGATTATATCTTCTTTTAATCCGGCGATGGTTGAAAATTCGTGGCTGACGCCTTCAATTTTCGCGGCTGTAGCGCTGACGCCCGGCAAAGACGAAAGTAGCACGCGCCTTAGCGCGTTGCCCAAAGTATAGCCGTAGCCGGCGTATAAGCCGTCTATTTCGTATATTCCCTTATTCCCATCTTCTAAAACAACGCGGGGCTTTGACGGCAAAATAATATCGTAGTGCATATTCAAATAAATTTAATTTTATAATTACAATTATAATATATTATCGCGAATAAAATCCGATAATCGCGCTTAAATCGGCTTTGTTTTCAACATCTTGGGCTTGCGGCTTGGCAACAACTTTTCCTTCTTTTTTGATTTTATCCATCTCAAGCCAGGATGGCGGATTATATTTTTTGAAATGAATGTCCAAATCGTGAAAAATTTTTCTGTTCGCGCTTTGCGGCCTGATGGATATTTTGTCGTTGACTTTTAGCCGATAGGAGGGAATATTTATCTTTCTGCCGTTTATCGCGATATGGCCATGGTTGACCATCTGCCTGGCGTTGCCCCTTGCTTTAGCAAAGCCCAAACGATAGACGGCGTTATCAAGCCGCAATTCCAAAATTTCCGCCAGCCGCGAAACAATATTCGCGCCTTTCCCTTTAAGGGCCTCTTCAATATAATTTTCAAATTGCCGTTCGCGCAGAAGATAAATAAATTTCATTTTCTGCTTTTCGCGCAATTGGCGGCCGTATTCGGACATCGCCCTTTTCGGCTTTCTAAAATCGCTTTTATGGAATCCTGGCGGATAGGGCTTGCGCGCCACAGGACATTTCTGCGTATAACATCTCTCTTCTTTTAAAAAGAGTTTTCCTCCCGCCCTTCGGCAAATTTTGCATTTTGAATTGGTAATCATAAAATTCAGCGATTAGACGCGGCGCGGTTTTCGCGGTCTAGGGCCGTTGTGGGGTATAGGAGTCACGTCTTTAATAAACGTAAAATCAATTCCTCTGGCGGCAAATGAACGGATTGCCGCCTCCCTTCCCGCTCCCACGCCCTTTACCATAATTCCCGCTTCTTTAATCCCTATCATTTTCGCTTTATCCGCCATGAGTTCGGCAACTTTAGATGCGGCAAACGGCGTGCCCTTTTTAGCCCCCTTGAAACCCAGGGCTCCGGCCGAGGAGGAAAAAACAACGTCGCCTTTTTCATCGGTCAAAGATAAAATAGTATTATTGTAGGTGGATTGAATGTGCAAAATGCCGTTTGCTATTTTCTTTTTTGACAAACGCGTCAAAGAACGAGCTGCCAAACTTTGATCAATTCCCCCGCCGCCTTTTTTGATGATTCGTTTTTTACCCATATATTAATCTCGTAATTTTATGTCTTTTCTAATTTTCTCTTTCCGCTTGAAACGGTTTTTCGTTTGCCTTTTCTGGTTCGCGCGTTCGTTTTTGTTCTTTGCCCGCGCGCCGGCAAACCTCTAATGTGTCTGGTTCCCCTGTATGATTTTATGTCGCGCAAACGTTTGATATTCAGCATTATTCTCCTCTGTAATTCGCCTTCAATCGGCCGCTTTTCCACCGCCTCGCGTAAGCGCGCCAATTCCTGCGAAGTTAAATCTTTGGATTTTTTATTTCTTGGGATGTTCGTCTCGTCCAAAATTTTCCGCGCCGAAGAAACGCCAATCCCAAAAAGATAACTTAGCGCTATTTCCATTCTTTTATTGTCTGGAATGTTGGCTCCCGCGATTCTCATGCTCAATATGCTCAATGTTTAATATTATCCCTGTCTTTGTTTATGTTTCGGATTTTTTTTGCAGATAATATATACTCGGCCTTTTCGCCGAATTGTTTTGCAATTTTGACATCTCGGTTTTACGGAAGACCGTACCTTCATATCATAATCTTTGTATTATTCTTCCTTTGTCTTCGGCGTAAAGGTTCATCTCAATTTTTACTTTGTTGCCCACCATCACTTTGATGCGATATAGCCGCATTTTTCCGGCAAGGTTCGCCAAAATTTTCTTGTCGTCGTCAATAAGCACGCGAAACATAGCGTTGGGCAATGCTTCTATCACCGTTCCCAAGACAATTTTACCCTTTTCTTTATTCGGCGGCATTAATAAATAATAGGTATTATATTAACAGATTTGCCTCCACGGCGTCAACCCCTTTCCCGTAGTCAGGGCGCTGTTTTTAGAATTAATAAAATAGACATACGTTCGGTCTTTTTTGGGACAAAACGCCACCAATTCGGCTTAAAAACGACCCTTGCTTTTTCTATGGCTGGATATTTTTGGAAAATTCCCTCTGTATTTTTTCTCTGAAGCGCCAAATCGTTTTTTAGCTGATTTTCGTCAAGTTTCCGAACGAAATGGGCCGAACCTTTGATTCGGAAAGAAACGCTGGTCGGGGTAAATTTTTTGATTTCAAAATCAAGCTTTTCTGAATTAATCAATTCAACCTGCGAAGCGATTTCCGGCTCAAAATATTTTTCGGCAAGCGCTTCGCTTATGTCCGTTTTCTTGAAAAGAAATCCGTAAAGAACGGCGCTTTCTTCAAGTTCAAGCAGGCCGCTTTCGTCGCCGGGCTTGGGCCTGTCTTTTCCGCCTTCGGCGGAAAAGACAATCTGCTTGGCGTTGTCGTAAAATAAAAATTCTTCGGGCTTCGGATTTACGCCGGTTTTGAACAAATGTTCTTTTATTTTTTCTCGCAAAGAAGATTGGAGAGAAGCGATATCGCTTTCATTAATCACGGAAACTTCTCCGACAAAACCTCCTTCCATTTTTGTTTTGGCCCGGCCATAAAATTTTTCTCGCTTCACGGAATTTTGAAAGCCGGGAATGATAAAATCAACTAAATCAGCGTTGTAATTTTCGCCCGGTTCGTCCGCAAAAACAGTCGCTTCAATCTCGCCGGCAACAACTTTGCCCTCAATCACGTTTGTTCCGGGAATAGTTAAGGTTTTGTCTATGAGATAAATTTTTCCGTCAGGGGCTTCAAAGCGGGTGTTTTTAACAAGAATTTGCGAATCGGAACTATAGGTGTTGTAAATCATAATCTGGCCGCTTGCCCTGCGGCTTATTTGTTTTAATCCTGTCGGACGAATACTGCCTTTTTCACTGCGGCTTATGCTCATCACTTCCGCCGCTAATTCGTCTTTCAACGGCTCAACTCCCCCGCTCAGAGGGGCGTCAATTTCAATAAATTCCTGGCGCGGCGTTATTTCAACGGTTATAGATGAAAATTTACCCAATAAAATAATCCCAAAAAGACAAAAAATCACAAAAATAATAATTCCCGCGGCTAATTTTAGTTTAGAAAGAGGTAAAAATAATTTAGAAAATTTCAATCGCGGGATTTTGAATCGCGGAGGTTTTTCTTCTAGCCGGCTTGCCGGTTTTTTCTGTCCTATTTTTTCTTTTTCCGGTTTTATTTTCGGTTGTTCCGGCTGCTTATTTTTGACAATAATATCCCGAATTAACGGCTTCATAAATCAAAAGTTTTATCAAAATAATTATTTATAAACAAAGAAGGAAGCATCAATAAAATATCTTTGTCTTCATTAAAGCTTTTTTTGAAAATAAAATGATTTTTAAACGCCTCGGGAAGAAGAAAATGCATTGCAAGCGGCTGGCTTTCCGCGCAGATGATAAAATCTTTCAAGGCCAAAGCCGCTTTGCCGCCGATAAGAAGACGATTTTGAAGAACAAGAACGAAATCGGGCGATTCTTCTCCGGCTTTTTTGAATAATTCGCACCATTCTTGGCCGGCGTCTCCGATAATTTTTCCAAGCTTTTCTGCGGTCTGGGAATGAAGTTTTCCGGCCGAATATTGGCTTAATAAAGCCGAGGACTCTTCGGCCGGAAAATGAAAAGCGCCCGCGATTCTTCTGATTAAGAAATTTTCCCCGAGAGGAAAGGACATTGTTTCTTCTAAAATATTGTTTTTGATTAAAACCAGATCCGTTGTTTCGCCTCCGATATCAACAAGAAGCAGGCCTTTGCGGATATCCAGGATATCTTTGAGCGAAGAAAAGGCGACAAAAGGAAAAGTCTGAAACCGAACCGGCGTTTCGCCGAAACTATGAAAAACGCATTCTTTGAGTTTGTCGCAAATATTTTTAATGCCGGCGCTAACGTAAAAAGCAACCTCAAAATCATGGCAATGTTTTCCGATTGGCCGCAGAACAGGATAGCCGTTAAGCCTGAATGCCATTATTTCGCGCTCTATTATTTCTATATTGTTATCGGTTTTTTGTTCGGAATGTCCCGCCTGCCACTTTTTTTTGAACGATTCTACGCCTTCGTCAACCGTTTTTTTGATAAAATCATCCGTTATTTCAAACGGCCTCTCTTTTTTCGCGCGGATGATTTTGGATTGGGCAACGTAATAAGGAGAAGAAAAAACAAGCAGGGCCAAGTCCGGTTTTTTCCCGGCCTGCGGCATTTTTTTCTTTAAATGTCCGATTACTCTCTCAAAAGTTTTGTGAAGCGTTCGTTCAAATTTTTTAAATTCTATTTCCAAAGAAAAGCTAACCGGAAAGCGAACGGCGGTTAAAATTTCGGGGAGCTTTCCCGGATGGCGCGATAATAAAGCTCCGCCGATTGAAGAGCCGCCGATATCAAAAACGGCGACCAAGGTATCGTTTTCTTGGCGGCTAAATATCCCCATAAATAAATTATAACAAAAAGAACGCAAAATGAAAAATCGGCGGAAATCGTGTTTCCGCCGAGCGCTTGATATTTGTTTAGAAATCGAAAGAATCTAAAGATTTGGCGTGTTTGGAGATAATCGTCCGTTCCTGGCTCCATGTCTGGATAATCCCTTTGGGCGTTCCGATTATCGCGCCTCCTGGATGTCCGCACGGGCCGAAATGATGCCATTCCGGAGCGCCGGTTGTGGGAGCCAATAGTCCGGCATATGTCGTCCCGTTCACTGTGCGGCCGACAATATAATTGATAAATGAGGGATCGTCATCCACTATCGCGGCTGTCAGATGGTTGCCCATCCTGTCGCACATTTTTAGAATAAGGTCTAAATCTTCTTTTGTAGACCAGGACGTTACCACCTGCACCGGGCCGAAAACCTCCGTAGTGACAATTTTAAAATTCGGCATTATTTCGCAAAGAGGCACAAACACGGCCGTTGGTTCATACGCGCCGTAGCAAGAAGGTATTTTGTGCCCGATTAGCGGCTTGCCGCCAAAAAACAAAAAGGCGCCGTTAATTTTAAGCAGTTTCGCTATATGCTCTTGAATCTGTTTGTTTGTCCAGGTAAGCACCGGCCCGATTGATAAATCTCCGAGATTCCTTTTTAAGGCCAAGGAATAAAGCTCCGCTCTGAATCTTTCCTCCTGTCCCCAATTTTCATGGATAAAAAGAATGCTTTGAGCGCTGCATTTTTGCCCGCTGGCCGCGTAAGCATCTTTGTCGCAAATCGCCACCACCTCTGCGTATGAACGAGTATATGAAGGAACATCCGGCCCCAAAATTTTCCAGTCAAATCCCGCGTCTTCTATCTTCGCGCGGCCTTCCGTAATTTTGAGAAGTTTTTTGGCGACGTCGCTCCCGCCCGTAAACTGGATAAGTTTAACAATAAATTCATTGTCTTTGTTTTTAGCCGAAACCAATTTTTCCATCACGGAACCGGAACAATGAATGAAAAGCATATCGTCTTTCGGCATGCCGCAATGAAGCAGAAGACGGACAAAGGCTTCCGCGACAATTGAAGTGGTGCTGGCTTGCTTTAGAACGGGTTTATTGCCCATAAACAAGGCGCCCATCAACTGAAGAGCCATTATTTCCAAGGGAAAATTAAAGGGCGTGATTACGGCGACCGGACCGAATGGCCAGCGATAATCGCGAGGTTCGTGGCCTGAATAATCTCCGGGCGTTGTTTGCCCAACGGCAAGATTGCGGACGCCGTTTCCCGAAAACGTCTCAAGAAAAGCGGCAACGCAATCCACTTCACCCTTGCACTGCTCAAGCCCCTTTGGCATAACAAGATTAATCAATTCCGTAAAAAATTTGTTGCCCGCGTCGCTTCTCAAATATCGCGCCATGTCGCGGCAAATGTCGCCGTACATCCTGTAACGCCGGGGATTGTAATAAGGGTTGTGCAGGCCGTATTTCGGACACCGTTTCAATTCTTCCAGAAACGGCTTTATTTCATCTTCCTGCGTGTCCGGCATTTTGATAAAAGGACTTCCGTTCAAAGGATTGATTACGTCTTTGAACTGCTTGCTTTTTTTCCACTCTCCGTTCACGTAATTTTTCAAAATAGCGGGATTTTTTCCTGAAATCGCATTCGGATTCCAGGGAAAAATTTCATTTGATTTTGATAACATCTTCCGCCTCCTTATTTTGTTGTCAAAATAGAAAAACTTAATTTTCCGCTATAATTCATAGCATTGTCCTAATCCTTCGTCAAGAACAAATAATTAGCGAATATCAAGCAAATTTTTTATTCCAAAATTGCTTTAATCCGGCGCACTCCGGATGAACTGGCTTCTTCTTTGATGATTTTAAATTTCCCTAAAACTCCCGTGCGTTCAACGTGCGGACCGCCGCAAATTTCTTTTGAAAAAGCCTGACCTGAGCCGACTGAAGAGCCGATTGTATAAACTTTCACTCGTTCTCCGTATTTTGTTTCAAAAGCTCCCGTTGCGTTCTGCTTTTTCGCTTCTTCCAGGCTCGTTTCCTCTATCTTTATCGGCAAATCTTCTTCAATTTTTTCGTTAACCAGCGTTTCTGTCAGTTTTGTCTGCTCCGGCGTCATTTTTTCCGAATGAGAAAAATCAAAGCGCAAACGTTCGCCGGTGATATTAGAGCCTTTTTGCGCCACATGTTCGCCCAATATCTGACGCAGAGCCGCTAATAATAAATGGGTGGCGGTATGATATTTTGTCGCTTGCTCCGAATGGTCGGCCAACCCCGCCTTG
>Ga0209211_10004414_pt1 | contig 21880 bp, 15 predicted proteins | sample RifGroA2_FD_183992 | JGI IMG/M metagenome (GOLD analysis project Ga0209211, IMG submission 183992) | Groundwater microbial communities from Rifle, Colorado, USA - Groundwater A2 (SPAdes) (version 2) | ecosystem: Environmental > Aquatic > Deep subsurface > Groundwater | place: Rifle, Colorado...
GCGGAGTTTCCAAATATCATTTTCCGATGTATCTTAAGGAAGTGGAGTATCGATTCAATCATCGCAAGGAGAATCTTTTCAAGTTATTTCTAACAACCTATTTTGGTTACGTTTCCAACTAATTACCTAAAATAATTGGGTGAATATTGTCTTTTATTTTCTTTAAGTTTCGGATACAATTGTAATATGTTACAATCTGAACTTTTTGGGAAAACTTTGCGGGAAAGTCCTAAAGATGAAGTTGCAAAAAACGCGGACTTGCTTATCCGCGGCGGTTTTGTTGCCAAAGAAATCGCGGGAATATACTCGTTTTTACCTCTGGGTTTGCGGGTGTTGAATAAAATCGGAAATATAATACGCCACGAGCTTAACGAGACCTTAGCGGCGCAGGAAATTTTGATGCCCGCTTTGCATCCGATCGAAAATTACGAAAAAACCGGACGCGATAAAATTGATGTGCTTTTTCATACGGAGCTTGCATCGGGCGGACGTTTAGTGCTTGGGCAAAGCCATGAGGAAATTGTGGTACCGCTTGCCCGGCGTTTTGTGTCGTCCTACCGTGATTTGCCGCTGGGACTGTATCAAATCCAAACAAAATTCCGCAATGAACTTCGTGCCAAATCTGGACTTTTGCGCGGCCGGGAATTTATCATGAAAGACCTTTATTCGTTCCACGCGGATGAAAAGGATTTTGAAAAATATTATGAACAGGCAAAAATAGCGTACAAAAATATTTTTGCGAAAGTCGGCCTTGGCGACAGGACATATTTAACGTTTGCCTCCGGCGGTACATTTTCCAAATATTCTCATGAATTTCAGACCCTGACCGATGCCGGAGAAGATACGATTTATCTTTGCGAAAAATGTGAAATCGGGATAAATAATGAAATTATAGGCGAGCAAAAAAAATGTCCGCAGTGCGGCGCCGCCAAGGAAAAATTGGCGCAAAAAAAAGCCATTGAGGTCGGGAATATTTTTCCATTAAAAACCAGATTTTCGGACGCGTTCGGCCTTAGTTATACAGATGAAGAAGGCAAAAAACACCCGGTTATCATGGGATGCTACGGTCTGGGACTCGGGCGCGTTATGGGAGCGATTGTGGAGGTGCACAATGATAAGAACGGCATTATTTGGCCGGAAAGCGTAGCGCCGTATAAGGTACACCTTATAGAACTTAGAACTAAGAATTTAGAACTTAGTGATGATCCGGTACCCGGGGTCGCCGGAAAGTTATATAATGATTTGCTTGCCAAGGGGGTTGAGGTGTTATACGATGATCGCGGCGATAAGACCGCGGGTGAGAAATTCGCGGACGCGGATTTGATAGGAATTCCGTGGAGAGTGGTGGTGAGCGAGAAAACATTATCGCAGCGTATGGTTGAATTGAAAGCAAGAAATTCGGGGAATGTGATTTTAGTACCAGCGCAGAATATTTATCAGCGAATAACGAATCCGTAACGAATAAACGAATTCGTATATTCGTAATAAATTCTATATTCGTTGATAAATCATGTTTAATAAATTATTTGGACAATTTTCGCACGATATTGGCATTGATTTGGGTACGGCCAATACCCTTGTTTATGTTCGGGGACGCGGCATTGTGATAAATGAGCCCTCGGTTGTTGCGATAAACCAAAAAACCGGCCAGATTGTGGCGATCGGGGAGGAAGCCAAGCGCATGGTGGGCCGCACCCCGGCGCATATTGTGGCAACCCGGCCTTTGGTTGCGGGTGTGGTGTCTGATTTTGAGGTAACCGAGGAGATGTTAAAATATTTTATCCGCAAGGTGCATGAAAAGGTCTTTTCCGTGCTGGCGCGACCGCGGGTGGTAATCGGGATTCCATCCGGCGTTACCGAAGTAGAGAAACGCGCCGTTGAGGATGCCGCCAAAAACGCTGGTGCGCGCGAAGTGTATTTGGTGGAAGAGCCGATGGCCGCGGCCATCGGAGTTCGCATGCCGGTGCAGGATGCGGTGGGCTCTATGATCGTGGATATAGGCGGCGGAACTTCGGATATCGCGGTAATTTCTTTGGGCGGTATTGTGGTCTCCAAGGATTTGAAAATTGCGGGAGATAAATTGAACGAGGATATCATCCGTTTCGCGCGGGATGAATATAAATTACTTTTAGGCGAGCGTACGGCCGAAGATATCAAAATTGCCATAGGCTCCGCCCATGAACTTCCGGATTCTTTGGAGTCGCCCATGCGGGGTCGGGATTTGGTTACCGGCCTTCCGCGCGAGGTCATTGTTGATGATTCCGAGATTCGCCGCGCCATGCGTCATTCCATAAATATTTTGGTGAATTCCATTAAAGCGGCGATAGAGGTGACTCCCCCGGAATTGGTTGCTGACATTATGCACCGCGGGATTTTACTTGTGGGCGGAGGAGCGCTTCTGCGCGGTCTTGATATTCTGATTCAGGATGAAACCAGGGTTCCGGTTAAAGTCGCGGATGATCCCTTAACTGCGGTGGCGCGCGGTACCGGAATTATACTTGAAGACATTGACGCCCTGCGTGAAGTGTTGATAGCTAATGTCCATGAATCCGCGCCGATTTAAGCCAAGCGCACAAAAGCGGTTTCTAATGCAATATGTATCATCGAAATACATTGTGGAGAGTAATTATCGCAGCCATCCTTATTGGGGTGTTTATTTTTTTAGGGCGCACCGCAGCCGGAGAAGTTTTGCGCGGCGGAATTATTTCTCTTGTCTCTCCGCTTATGCGAATGTCAGCCGGAGTCAGATCATTTGTCGAATTCGGCAATGAGCAGATTTCTGAAGAGATGGCCAAAGAGCTGATTCGCGAAAATCAGGAGTTGATCGCAGAGCGTTTTAAGGCCGAGATATTACAGAAAGAAAATCAAGAGCTTCGAGATGCGTTTCAATTTAAAAAAGAAACCGGCATTGATCTTCTGTCTACAAATGTTGTTCTTTTCACTAACGAATTGGGACGCGAAGCGCTTGTGACAGAAGGCGGTAAGGAAATTGGTATTCGCGATGGCGATATGGCTATAATCGGCGATCGCATTTTGGTTGGAATTGTACGCGAGGCCGGCAATGGATTTTCCAAAATAGAAATCGCTTCCAATCCCATGCTGACTCACGAAGTGAGCCTGCTCCCTCTCGGGGTTCCCGCTATTGCTAAAGGTTTAGGCGGACGTACATTTTCGCTTGAATTTATTCCGCAAGATGCGGCGATTGATAAAGGCGACTTGGTTGCAGTTTTTGTTCCCGAATTAGGTCTACATTTGTTTTTAGCAAAAGTGACTTATGAAAAAATTCCATCCGCTTCTGTATTTCAGGAGGCGCGCGCCGTGCTTATAGCGCGGCCCGAACTTTTGGAAACGGTATTTATTTTGCGCCGTAGATAAGAATTATGCGTTTTTTATTGATATTTATAACTATTATTTCGGCGACTGTTTTGGAGTGGTTAGCCGCGGGTAAAGTTGATTTTTTCGGAGTTCCGATTCCGCTTGCGGTATCGGTTGTTATTTTTTGGTTTTGGCGCGTACCTTTTGTTCCTCGGATTTGGCTTGCGGTATGGGCGGGTATATTTTTTGATACATTATCGCTTTATCCCCGGGGTTTATTCATATTAAGTTTTGGCGTGGCGGCGCTTGCCGCCGAATTTTTAAAGCGAATTTTTACTCCGACTTACGGGTATGGTTCCGGATTCGCTTCGTCGGTTTTGGCAAAATTCTGGTTTACCAGTATTAATTCTATTTTTTCGCAAATCGTCGGCATGGGAGCCGGTATTTTTATTGTTTTATTTTCGGTTTTTTTGGGGGGGCTGGGGGCGGAGTACGGCGCGTCCGGTTTTGAGCAAATGCCCGCAGCGTTTTTGGGGAGCGTACTCACCGGTTTTATTTTTTGGGCGATTCTCATTCCGGTTTGCGTTTTTGCCGGTTTGGCGCTCGGCAAGAAATTTAGGATATTCGCATGATTAAAATATTTAAGCAAAAAACAAAAAGCATTGATCCCGATGAAATTTTTGTGGATTCAGTGAGCGCTTTGCGGGGCGAGTGGGCGGGCGAAGGAAGGCTTGAACATCCGGTTGCGCGGCATGCGGCGTTTTTTTTTCTTTTAGCTGTCGGTGCGGCGTTGGGGTGGGTTTTGGTTCGCACCCAGAATATTGTCATCGTGCGGGGAGACGAATTTTTAAAAAAATCCCAGGAAAACCGATTTTTTACGCGCTTGGTGCTTCCTCCGCGCGGCGTAATTTTTGATCGGTTTGGACAGCCGCTTGCGGAAAATCAGCCCTCGTTCGGGATATTTTTTGTCCGGGAAGAATTTTTGCGCTCTGGCGCTCTGCTGCGCGATGTGGTGGGGCGTCTGTCGGATATTCTGGAAATGCCTGAAGATTTTTTTTACGAAGCCGGTTTTCCGCGCGATGGCCAAAACTTGATTCTTCCGCCGCGAATATTTTTAGGAGGGGATTACCTTGTAGAAAAAATATTTTCACGCGCCGTTTTGCTGGAAGATATTCCCGGGATTGAAATTGCCGAAGGATATAAGAGAATTTATGGAGACCCTTTTGCCTATTCCCACGTGCTTGGGTTTGCGGGGAATATTTCCGCGGCCGATCTTGTTTCGCGTCCGGAATTAAAAGGAGCGGCGCTCGTGGGTAAAAGCGGTATTGAGGCGTTTTATGACCTAGAGCTTAGAGGAAAAGACGGGAAGAAAATCGTTGAAATTGATTCGGCCGGACGCCAAACCCGTTTTCGATTGACTGAAGGGGCGGTGGCGGGTGCCGGGATTTCTTTGACCCTTGACGGGGCCTGGCAATCATTTGCGTATGACACGCTCTTGCGCTACACTATCGGCCAAAAAGGAGCCAGCGTAGTGGCCATGGATCCCCGAAACGGCGAAATCCGCGCCCTGGTTAGTTTCCCGGGGTTTGATGCCAATCGCCTCGGTAATTCACTTTCGCAGAAAGAATTTAATGAGATTATTGCCGATCCCCGGAAGCCGTTTTTTAACCGCGCCATTTCCGGAGAATTTCCTGCGGGTTCAACTTTAAAACCTGTGGTTGGGGCGGCGGCGCTTAACGAGAGAATAATTGATCCGCAAAAAACCATTTATGACGAGGGATTTATCGCAATTCCGAACCCTTATCGGCCCGGCGAGAGATCGATATTCGTGGATTGGAAAAAGCACGGCTGGATAAATTTTTATGACGCGATCGCGCAATCCGCCAACGTTTATTTTTATATGATTGGTGGTGGATTCGAAAGTCAGCCCGGACTTGGCATCGAGCGGATAAAAAAATATGCAGAAATGTTTGGATTCGGATCGCGGCTTGGCATTGATTTGCCGGGAGAGAAAAATGGTTTGATTCCGGATCCGGAATGGAAAAAAAATAATGAGCCGGATGATCCCGTATGGCGAGTGGGTGATACATATAATGTTTCCATTGGCCAAGGCGGGGTTAAAGTAACTCCGCTTCAGCTGACATCCGCGATATCAGCCATTGCCAACGGCGGAACTCTTTGGAAGCCGTTTCTGCTTAAGAAAATTTTTGATCAAGACGGCAATGTCTTCGGGGAGCGAAATCCCGAAATTATTCAGGATAAAATTGTGTCGGATGAGGTTTTGCGCGAGGTGCGCCGCGGGATGCGTCAGGCCGTAACATCCGGTACTGCCAGGATTTTGCAGGAAATTTCGGTGGGGGTGTCAGCTAAAACCGGGACCGCGCAGTCCGGGGACGGCAAACTGCCCCATGCCTGGATTACGGCTTACGCTCCGGCGGATGATCCTGAAATTACAATTACCGTCATGGTGGAGAATGCCGGAGAAGGGTCTACGGTGGCAGCGCCGATAACAAGGGATATACTTAAATGGTATTTTGAGAATAAAAAATAGTATAAACGCACAAAACCTAGATTTGTGTAATTTGTGCTTTGTGCGCTTAGACAAACGAACCTGTGCATTTCATGTATTGACTCTCTAAAAATTTAAGGTAGTATTACAACCACTATGTCCGAATATCTTTCAGAGGAGGGTTTGGAAAAGCTCAAAAAACATCTGCATGATTTAAAGACCAAAAAGCGCAAGGAAATTGCGTCTCGTTTGGAACATGCCAAGACCTTGGGTGATTTGTCGGAAAACGCCGAATATCAGGAAGCCAAGGAAGAGCAGTCGCTGATTGAATCTGAAATCGCGGAAGTTGAGGAGAAACTGCGTGATGCAGTCTTGATTGCCAAAGAACACCGTACGGATCAAGTGGTAGTGGGATCCACGGTGGTGGCGCGTTCGGACCATGGAGAAGAAACATATACTATTGTAGGATCGGAGGAAGCAAATCCTTCGGAAGGAAAGATTTCAAATGAATCGCCGTTGGGTAAATCATTTTTGGGACATCGTCGGGGAGATAGTTTTGAAGTAAAAACTCCAGGTGGGGCAGTGATGTACGAGATTCTTGAGATTAAATAATATTTTTCTCAAAATAGTTGACGAAATAGCACATTTTGTGCTATTTTTGTTTAAGTTTCGACCTTTGAAAAGGAGTGTCCATGGGAAAATACGCTTGGGAGCCGTACGGCAAATATCTTTATCACTCGCGCGTAAGAAAATTTATGGATGCGCACGGCATTAAAACCGCCGAAGAATTAATTGCGCGATCCGTCTCGGATATTAATTGGTTTTGGTCATCTGCCATGGATTTTCTCGGAGTTGAATGGTTCAGGCGTTTTCATACGCTCTATGACGATTCCAAAGGCATGCCTTGGACTAAGTGGTTTCTCGGCGGGAAGACAAATATAACGCATAACTGTCTTGACCGGCATGTGGAAAGAGGCTGGGGTGGTAATACTGCGCTTATTTTTGAGCGGGATAATGGCACGTCTTATCGCGTAACCTATGCGACATTGCATAATCTGGTAAAAAAATTAGCGCGCGCCATGAAGTTGTACGGAATCAAGAAAGGTGATCGGATCGCCATGTGCATGCCGATTTCACCCGAGGCAGTTGCGGTTATGCTGGCCGCGTTTAAAATCGGAGCGGTTTGTATGCAGCCGGCGTCGCGTATTTCCGCGCATGAAATAGTGGAGAGTATTTTACCCGGCGCGCCAAAACTTTTTTTCATGAACGACGGATATGAGCGCGCCGGAAAAGTAATAAAACTTGACGAAACATTCCACGAAGTGCGTCGGCGCGTATGTTCGGACATTGTGGTTTTCCAACGCTTTTGGAAGAGTTTTGAACATGAAAATGCGGCGCGGTATGCGTCTTGGGACTCATTTGTCTGGCAAAATGGCCATCATAATTTTCCGCAAACCGAAGCGCTGGACGCCGAGCACCCGGCCTTAATTCTTTATTCCTCCGGCACCACCGGAAAATCCAAAATTATAATCCACACGCATGGCGGTATTTTGGCCCAAGTTCCCAAAGAAATCGGATTGGCATTTGACTGCCGGGAAAATGACGTATTTTATTGGTTTACGAATATCGGCTGGATGATGGCGCCCTGGGAGATCATCGGCGCGTTATTTTTCGGCGCAACCGTTGTGCTTTACGAGGGCACGCATCTTTACCCATCAGCGCATCGCATGTTTGAGTTGATTAAAAAGCACAAAATCACCATTTTTGGATTTACGCCATCAGCCATGATTGATCTTGCCGGAATCGGCGAGGATTTTAGCCATCACGACTTATCTTCTTTGCGGATTCTTGGTTCTACCGGTAAAGTTTTCCATCCCAAAATCTGGGAATGGTATAGCCAAACTTTTGGCAAAGGCCGTTTGCCCATTATGAATATCTCCGGCGGTACGGAAATTATCGGATGTCTTGTGTCTCCGTTGCCGGTTATGCCGCAAAATCCCGGGACCGTCGGAGGACCGGGCCTGGGCATGGATGTGGATGTTGTGGATGAAAACGGCTCTCCGGCTCGCGGATCACCAGGATATTTGGTTTGTAAAAAACCTGCGCCATCCATGACCCGGGGGTTTCTTGGAGAAAATGAGCGTTATCTTGAGACCTATTTTCCCTGGGGGCATAATCTTTGGGTACATGGCGATATTGCTGAAATCGGCGAACTCACGAGTGAAGCGATTGCCGCTATGCGCCAATGGGTTGGAAAGACATATGATCCGTTGGCGCGTCCGGATGAAATCCATGTTGTTTCTGGACTTCCCATAAATCTTGCCGCTAAAGTTCTGTTGCGATTAGTACGCATGGCTTATGCCGGAGAGATGATTGCCGACGTATCAAAAATCATAAACCCGCAATTCCTTGAAGAAATCCGCGCGCTTGGTGAACGCATGCGACAAAAATCATAACCGCACCAAGATCTGGCGGAACGTCTCAACCCGCATGATCCGGAATCTTTGAAAGAACTCAAAGGGTTCGTAGAGAAAAAGTTTGAGGACAAATTTCTCTGGGGCAATAAAGTGGATAATGTCGCCATTTCTCTCCAGCGATAAGGCCTGATTTTCAGGCCACCTTTTTATATTTATGGAGGGCTTAACTTTTTTTTATTTTTAGTATATATTGAGATTATGCCTTTAGATGAAATTAGGAATGAACGGATTAAAAAATTGCATATTTTGCGGGAAAATAAGATGGACCCTTATCCGGCCCAAACTGGGCGGACGCATTTAATTTCCGCGGTTTTGCAGAAATTCGGGGTTTTTGCCAAATCCAAGAAAAAGTTGAATATTGCCGGACGCGTTACAGCCAAGCGCGAACATGGCGGTTCGGCGTTTCTTGATATTCGGGACGAGACCGGAAAACTCCAGGTTTATTTTAAGGAGGATGTGTTGAAGGATGATTATCGCCTGTTTGCCGATACCGTAGATATCGGAGATTTTATTGAGGCGCAAGGAAAACTTTTTAAGACCAAACGAGGCGAGGAAACGCTTGAAGTTTCTGCTTGGCGCATGCTTGCCAAGTCGTTATTGCCTTTGCCGGAAAAATGGCACGGCTTGCAGGATATGGAGGAGCGTTTTCGCAAGCGGTATCTTGATATTTTAATGAATGATGAGGTGCGGGGGCGATTTTTGGCGCGTTCCAAAATTGTTTCGGCAATCAGAGAGTTTTTTGAAAAAGAAGGATTTTTGGAGGTGGAAACGCCGATGCTGCATGCTATCCCGGGAGGAGCGCTGGCCAAACCCTTTCGTACGCACCACAATGCCCTGGATATTGATCTTTATTTGCGGATTGCGCCCGAGCTTTTTTTGAAGCGCCTTTTGATCGCGGGATTTGAAAAGGTGTATGAAATTGGCAAAAGTTTTCGGAATGAGGGTATTGATCAGGATCATAATCCGGAATTTACCGAACCGGAATGTTATGCCGCATATTGGGATGAAAATGATATGATGAAATTTACCGAAAGAATATTTCTTCATGCGGTGAAATCCGTTGCCAAAAAACCGGAGTTTGAATTTCAGGACAAAAAAATCGCAGTTAAATCCCCGTTTCCGAAAATTCCTTTCAAAGAATTTTTGCGGCGCTACGCCTTAATCGTTGATTATGACAAAGAAACTCGGGATTCCATGGCCGTACATGCCAGGCGTCTTGGGATTGACGTGGCGCGGCACGAATCCAAAGGAAAGATCGCGGATTTTATTTATAAAAAAATATGCCGTCCCTATGTGGTTCAGCCGACTTTTGTTATAAATCATCCGTTGGATATTTCGCCGCTTGCCAAAAGACGTAGTGAAAATCCGTCTGAAGTCAGGCGTTTTCAACTGGTTGTTGCCGGATATGAGATTGCCAATGGCTTTGCGGAGTTAAATGATTCATTGGATCAAAGGGAACGCATGCGGGCGCAGGAAAAAGAGCGTGAAGGTGGAGAGGAGGAGGCGCATCCGATTGATAATGATTTTGTGGAGGCGCTTGAATACGGCTTGCCGCCAGCCGCCGGTCTGGGTATCGGGCTTGATCGTTGGGTTATGCTTTTAACCAACACCAAAAATGTTCGTGAGATATTATTATTCCCAATAATGAGGCCTAAATAAGCCGTGCATATTAAATAATATTTTTTTATAATTTCTTAAAAGATGCTTGATATCAAATTTATCCGGGAAAATCCGGAGGAAGTGAAAAAAGCGCTTAAAAACAGGAGCGCGAATTTTGATGTGGATTATCTTTTGCAACTTGATGAGAAACGACGAGGAAAAATAAAGGAAGTGGATGATCTGCGGGCGCATCAAAATACGCTTTCTGAAGAAATACAAAAATTAAAGGGCGATGCGAAAACGCATAAAGTCGAGGAATCCAGGGGATTAAAAGTAAAACTTGGAGAGGCGGAATTTGAGTTAAAGGCGCTTGATGCGGAATTCTATGCGTCTATGCGGAAAATCCCGAATATGCCATTGGAAAGCGTTCCTGTTGGTAAAGATGAGTGGGAAAATAAGGTTTTGCGCGAGGTGGGGAAAAAGCCGAAATTCAAATTCGCGCCTAAAGATTATATGGAAATTGCGGTTGATCTTGATTTGATTGATACGGAACGCGCGGCCAAGGTTTCGGGTTCGCGATTTGGTTATATAAAAAATGAAGCGGCTTTGCTTGAATTTGCGCTTGTACAACTGGCTTTTGAGCGATTAACAAAACACGAATTCGTGCCGGTTGTCCCGCCGGTGCTGATCAAAGAGGAAATGATGCGCGGAATGGGATATGTTGATTCGGAAAATGACTTGGCCGAACGTTATTGTTTTCCGGAGGACAAGCAATTTTTGGTTGGAACTTCGGAGCAGTCCGTCGGCCCGATGCATAAAGATGAGGTTTTTAAAGAAGATGAACTTTCTAAGCGTTACGCCGCATTTTCTACCTGTTTCCGGCGCGAGGCTGGATCATACGGTAAAGATACGCATGGAATTTTGCGCGTGCATCAGTTTGATAAAATTGAGATGTTTAGTTTTGCCAAGCCCGAGGATTCAGTTGGGGAGCATGAACTCCTGCTTAAGATGGAGGAGGAACTTATGCAAGCACTGGAATTGCCATATCGCGTGGTTGCGCTTTGCACCGGCGATCTTTCCCAGCCCTCGGCCGCCACATTTGATATTGAGGCATGGCTTCCCGGGCAAAATAATGGAAAAGGAGAATATCGCGAAACACACTCTTCCTCTAATACCACTGATTATCAGGCGCGGCGGCTGAATGTTAAATATCGTTCAAAAACTGGAAAAGCCGAATTCGTGCATATGTTAAACGGCACGGCCTTTGCCATTGGTCGTATGCTTATCGCGATTATAGAAAATTACCAGCAGGAAGACGGCTCCGTAGAAATCCCCAAGGTTTTGCAGAAATATATGGGAGGAATAAAGATAATCAATAAGAAGCAAGAAACAAGCAGCAAGAATTAAGTTTTTATCATCTTAATTCTTAATTCTTTATTCTTTATTCTTAATTCTTGTCGTGGACGATGTCCGCACCTGGATCGAAATAAATCTGAAAGAGCTCTCTCATAATGTGGGAGAGTTTCTTAGAATTATTCCGAAACGCACGCAATTTATGGCCGTGGTCAAATCCAATGCCTACGGTCACGGCCTCGTGCAAGTTGCAAAGCAACTTGCAGAATTAGGAATCAGGAATAAAGAATTAGGGGGCGGAATTCATAATTCAAAATTCGCAATTCATAATTCCATGTTATGGTTCGGCGTTGATTCTATTGTGGAGGGACTCCGCCTGCGTCGCGAGGGAATAAAAAATCCCACCCTGGTTTTAGGCGCCACGCTTCCAGCACGATTGTCCGATGCGCGGGAAAGCGCAATAATTTTGACTATTTCAAATTTTGACGCCCTGCGTGCTTTATCACATTTGAAAGAGCCACCCGATTTTCATATAAAAATCGATACCGGCATGCACCGTCAGGGGTTTTTATCTAAAGACATTCTGGCGCTTCTTAAAATGTTAAAACATTCGCATTTGAATCCGGCTGGAATTTATACGCATTTTGCCGCGGCCAAAGATGTTGCATATCCAACTTATACGAAGATGCAGCTTGCGGAGTTTGAAAAAGCAGTTGCGGCGTTTCACCGCGCGGGATTCAAGAATATAGTTCGCCACGCCACGGCCTCCGGCGGAACGCTTCTTTTTCAGGAAACACACCTGGATATGGTGCGAATCGGGATGGGAATGTATGGATATTGGCCCTCGATGGAATCAAAAATTAGTCGTGACTATAGAGGTTTCGCCTCTATAGTGTTTAATCCGGTGCTTACCTGGAAAACAGTCATTACGGAAATCAAAGAAATTCCGGCAGGATCTGCGGTGGGTTATGATTTAACCGAGCGGGTTTCGCGAAAAACCAAAATTGCAGTTTTACCCATAGGATATTGGCATGGATATGACAGGGGATTATCAAGTGTGGGTGAGGTTTTGATTCGTGGCAAGCGCGTTAAAGTTCTTGGTCGAGTCTCCATGGATATGACAGTGATTGATGTAACCGATGTCCCATGGGTTAAAGACGGCGATGAAGTTGTACTTATTGGAAAACAAAAAAAAGATGCGATATGGGCGGATGAGGTGGCATTAAAGCTTGGAACTACACAATATGAGGTATTAACAAGGATAAATCCGCTGATACGACGAATCGCCGTATAATGTGATGCCAATCCAATGCGAATTTAATGCCAATCTGGCGAATTGCGAATAGTTACTCTTCGAGTGAAATCGAGAAGATACCATAATGTATATTCTCGACAAGCTCGAATAATAATTGTAACTATATTCATAATTCGGTAGATTTATCTAATTTTGTATGTCTCAAAGCCGTATTCTCTACACTCCCATTCAGGAAAAGCGTAAATCGAGAATTCCTTCGCGAAGGAGCATTTTTTTGATCTTGGGAATTCTGACAGCATTGGGAACTACGGCCGCCATTATTTATGCTTTGCAGATGCCGTATTTTCAGATAAACTCCATAAAAATTTCAGGCCTCGTTTCTTTGGATGAATCGGAAATACGCCATAAGATTTCTGTTCTGTTTGATGAAAAAATAGGGATTTTTTTTCAGAGAAAATCGTTTTTTTTCTTGCAATCCGAGCGGGTTGAGTCCGACTTGAAATCCGTATTTCCGCGGATTGCCGCTGTTTCCGTGGCCAAAATTTTTCCGCAAGAATTATCGGTTAAAATATCCGAACGAAATTTATGGGGAATATATTGCAATGATTTTAAAATTGAAACTCCCCCGGAGGATAGGATGACCGAAGAAAACATAAAAGCGCAAGTTATTGAGATCAAAGCTGCGACCTGCGCTTATACGGATGATACGGGATTTGCGTATGAATCGGCTCCGGCATCTTCCGGATCTTTACTTTTAAAAATACACGGGGACGGCGAATTAAAAATTCCTTCGCCGGCGATTTCGGAGGTCCTCGTTTTAAAAATGAAAGAATTCTCGGAAATGTTAAAAAATACGCTTGGTATGGAAATTGTGGGCTTTGAATTCTCATTTCAAATTCAGCGGGAATTCCGCGCTCTAACCTCCGATGGTTTCTCGCTTTGGATAAACCGCGATGATGATTTTGCGGGCGTGATAAAAGTATTAAAAACAGTTCTGGATGAGGAAATAAAAGATCGTCGTGCGGAACTTGAATATGCGGATTTGCGGTTTGGGAATAAAGTGTTTTATAGATATCGGCAATAGAAATAGATTAAATCTCACTGATGTGTGTTTGTGACACGCTCGCTCATTCCAGCGATTCGCTCGCTAAGGGTCGGACAAAATTTTTCCGGTAATCCGGAAAACCAAGCAATTTTGTCCTCCCATTGTCACAAACACGCATCAGTTCGTTTACCAGCGATTTACACCGATATGCGTTTGGATTGGGATAGAATATAAGGTAAAATAATTCCCAGCGTTTGAAGCTGGGATTGATTCACATTGGGTTTTAAAAAACCCTCTTGTGCGCCGATCGCGAAAGATCGGAGATGAAGAAAAAAAGAACGAATTTTTCAGACGCACCTTTGGTGTTTTTTGCAAACAGGCGCCTCTGCAATCGGATGCCATTTGACTGGTCGCGTGTTACAGAATACGCAGCGAGCCTTGGCATGTCCGATGATGTCAAACAGCATTGGTAAAAATACCAACAGGATTAAAAGAGCTTTCATTGAGTTCTCTTTGTCTATCTATATTTTGATTAGTAGCATAATAGTTCTTTGGTTGTCAAGCGAGTGTACGGATTCTATAAATAACAACGCCCCGCGCGATGAAGCAATGGGGGTTGACTTGGAGTTAGCCGGCATTTCGGCGCTCCATATAGGGGCAAGACAGACAATGTCCGTCTGCCCGATCGAATCTTATTTTCGATTCGGCTGCCGTGTGGGCTAGGCAGCTATTCGTGATGTGTCGTCCCGCGGTAAAGAATACTTACCGCGATTCATCGCCGGAGCGAAGGCACATCAACCCACATGATTATTGGTCCTCCGCGCGCAGGAGGCAAACGGCACCGGGGGCTTTTGGCGCTAAGCCCCTTGATCCTTGGCGTCCGTTTCTTGCCTGATAGCTCTGCGCGCGGAGCATAAACCCGACAACATCCACGAGTTTCCGGTTTCTCGCAGAAAAAAAATTTAGAGAACTAAGGTCTCTCCATATGCCACCTGCTTGGCGGAGAGACACATGTCAGGGGCAGGATTTTTTATCTTCGATGGGCGGATGAAGCCATTTTTGGCGTTTGGACTACAAGCAAGTCCGCTATTTCACCACATGACCAATCGAAGATATTTACATTATAGCAAATTTTTATTCTCATGTCAATAGCAAAAAATCGGCTCAAATAAGCCGATTTTTAACGTGTCCTATCACTTGATGTTCCGAACGGATCGTCCGAAAACTGTTCGTCAACACCGGGTGTTGAACGAAAAAACACCCGGTGTTTAGAGTTTTCGGACGGTCTGTTCAATAGTTTTGCGTCTAATTTTTCTTCTATGGCAATTTATAGATAAATATAGAATACCCGGCGCGTCCAATTGGTTCATATCCTTTTAGCCATTCATATGAATCCTCCGGGCGGCGGACAAATCCGGGCGCGGGCACGGCTGTGGCGCCCTGCAAAAACGTGGCGGAAATTGCAAAATATCCGGACGGCGCGCCTTTGGCAGACCACCATGATTCAAATTTATCGCCCAAATAATATCGCGGATTGCCGGCGCCAAAATAATCCACGGCAATTTTCTCAATGCCATTGGCCTCTACGTAGTCGCGCAACCGCTTCAAGTCCTGACCCCAATCATAATTCGAATCGGTTGCGATCAAATACCCATCCGGCGTTCCTCCGGCCAGCTCGTTATAGTAAGCCAGAAAATGCGGGAAAGTTAAAAATACATTTATTATCATCCAGAAAAAAAGGAACCCTACCAAAAAATATTTCGGCAAAACCCGCGCCCAAATTTGCCAGATATTTTTTAGGACCGCCAGAAAACTTGTCGGACTTGCGTATTCGTGAAAGTGTAGCCAATCGGTTATTTGGCGCGAAACAAGTATGAAAATAAAGGGAAATGTGGGAAGCACATGGCGTATCCCGATATTCAAGGGTGATTTTATGGAGCTTGCCCAATAAACAATGATGACCGTGAGCGCGGAAAATTCGGCAAAATGGGCGTTGATCCATGCCCGTCCTCGTGTTAAAAAATTGTCCGGATTATTCATTAGCGATTTGAGAATTTTTTGCAGCCCAAACCATAATGCAAGAATCGTTAAAATATGGAACGCCAGATGCTCTTTCAATAAATAAAGAAGCGGGAAATAGAGGCGGGAGCCGGCAGCCGATACTTCTCCTAGAAAATAAGCGGTATTTCCTCCGGCCGAGCGTTGTATCACCATAAGAAGTCCCAAGAGATATTGGCCAAGCGGGCGTAACACAGGCCATTCAGTGGTGCGAATGGTAAATTCCGCAAGACAGCGTATGCGGCGGGAAATTTTTACATTTTCTCCCTGGCTACAGGTAATTTCTTCATAATCCGGCCCTCCGGCAAACGAAGAAAGAAGATATACGGAGTCGCGCATCTGGGATAGCGGAATTTGTTTGATGGTTTCAGTGCGGTCCGGCTCTGGCAGGCGCATAAGCGCGGTAAGCTCCTGTCTTGTCCAATATGATCCGTCCGGACTTGTCCCGTTAGAAGTCCGATATGCTTGCATATCGGCAGACGCCTCTGGCGTCTGACTTCTAACGGGATGAAGAGAGCGCGCTGGGTAATTCCAGGTGAATAGCGCATAGACAGCGGAAATTAAAATAAGTCCTATGCTGCCGATAAGAATTGTTTTTCCAAAAAGACGCCCTAAGATTCTAAAACGTTCATGCCAATGCAAATTTGGTTGTGACCAAATAAATCCTAAAAGCATGATCCCGTAAATTGGCAGTAGCAGTATGAGAGAAAATTTCAGAAGTTCCGCTATGCCGAATAAAATTCCGGCAATTGCGGTATTGCGCCAAGTTGGTTTCTCAAGAAACGAAATATAAGAAATTACGCCGATAAAAAATCCGAAAGCCGCGCCCAAGTCGGTTGTTACATAGCGCGAATGAGCCAGGATCGTCGGGGATGAGGCAAAGAGAATTAATGTCATTAGAGCCGGGGCAGGGCCAAAACGGCCGCGAGTCCAGATAAAAATCAGCCATCCGAAAAACACTGAGAGCAGAATAAACGGCATCCGCGACCAAAAAATTATCGCATCCGGATCATTGCCGGAATCATATAAGAACCTGCCGCCTTGGGCCCACTGGCCGTTGGGCTCAATTTGCCAGTAAGGAGTATTTGTCGGGAAATAAGGGCGTACGGCAATTTGCGCAAAAAGCGCGGATACGGCTTTTAGAAGCGGGGGATGCTCCGGATTTAGGCGATAATCCAGTTGCGTAACATATCCGAATCCTGCCGGAATATGCGCCAATTCATCCATGGTGCCGGATTCATTCCAGACGGAGCCAAGCATCATTATGAACATCACCGCTAATATGAAAATTGCCAACGATTTGACTTTTTGCATGATTTGATATATAATTTAGGGCAAGTTCCTTGGGTTTTTATTATATCATAAAAAAGAAAGGGGGTGAGGTGATGGCAATGCCAGTTGTAGCGCTGGATGTGTTTAATATCAAGCACATTCAACGGATAAGTTATTCCCGGAACGGGGATAACTTTACGGTGGTGGCGCGAGTGGATGATCAGGAAGTGAAGATTCAGCTACCCCTTAGTCCGGATGTTCTTACGCGAGGTTTTGAGCGGAGAACGGCGGCGGATGGGCTGGTGAAAACGCTCTCGGCAGCCAGAGGAATCAAATTCTCCGAGGTGCATGAGGACGATATAGTTGTCCATGTTCGAATTAGGTAAAAGTTAGGAAGCGGTTGGCGTCAATGCCGCCGCTTCTTAAATTCGGCGCGGTATTATTCTGTATTTGTAAATATCACAAAATCTCCCGGGGCTTTGAATTTCATGCCAGGGAATTTTTCTTCAAGTTTTTGTTTGGTTTGGCGGTCATTGCCGTCAAGGAGCGCTATGACCACTTTCCGGTTATTAGCAACGGGCAATTGGAAACCGGAAATATCTTGCGGCAGAAGATAAAAAATATTTTTTTCAAGGCGCGATCCCTCGCGAAAGGTATCTGTGCTAAACATCACGGTTTGCGCAGGCATGGGAATGCCGTGTACTTCAACCCCGTTCATATTTACCACCACGTATTTTAGGGTATTCGGCGGCAAGCCATTGAGATATTGTCCAAGATGGAATATATCCGTAGAAAAATTAAAATACGTTTCCTGGTGCGTTCCCCAGCGAAAAAAATAATCTTTGAAAGCAACATTGGGAATCCAAAGTAAAATCAAGGGAAAAAGTATGGCCAGTTCCAGTTGAATCCGCACGATCTGGCTGAAGTTTTGCGGCCATCGTTCTTTTTTACGTTCAAGCCAGGTAAGAATCCAAGCGATCATGCGCCAAGCGCCCAGACCCGCCAGAATCATAACTGGAGGTATCATACCAATGGCGCGCAGAGCATGGGGCAGGCCTTCATAAGTTAGGGTGGCGGGTAAGCTCATGAAGAAAAGCCACACAAATAAGGTTGCAGGTTCTAGGTTATAGGTTATAGGTCTTTTGAAGAACCCTTTAATTAATAGAATGGATCCTACCGCAAAAAAAATTGCGACCAGCGGATGCAATTCCGGCTGGCAGTTAAAGTTATGTCTCCAGTTGCAGTCGCCTTTCCAGAAAAACATTTGGGCGGTCAGAATATTTGATTTGGCAAATTCATAAAGCGGCTGTTCCGTTGCAAAAATTGAAACTTGGCCGCCGCGTCCCACGAAGTCCTCCGGATGTTGCAAGAAATAGTAGCCCATAGGGAGTGCCGCAATAAATGTGATGAAAAGAAAGAGCGCGATGGCGCACGGCGCACATGATTTAATTTGTAGTTTATAGTTTGTAGTTTGTGGAAAATTTTCTTGATTCTTTTCTCGCCGCCATTTGGCAAACGAGAAAAGAATCGGCGCCGCAATCACAAACGGCATAAATCGGAAAGCAATATAGGTGTGGAATCCGAGACCGATAAAAATTCCGGCCGCGATCAAAGAAGTTGTTTTGGCCGTGCGCAGGCCTTTGAGTAAGAAGTATAATCCAAAAGTCGCAAAAAATGGCACCATAATGGCGCGAAATCCTATGCGCGAAAAGTTAATATGCCAATACGAAGTTGCGAGGAAGAACGAGGAAAGCAAAGCAACAACCTCAGTATTAAGTATTAAGTATTTAGTATTAAGGTCGGACGTTACGCTTCCTTGATACTGGATACTGGATACTGGATACTTTTTTTTGAATAATTCTTTTGTCAGTAGATACACCCCCAGTATCGTAAGTGCACCAAACAAGGCGCTCACAGCCCGTAAAGCCCAGGGTTCATTTCCGAAAATCCAAATAGATATCGCCTGGATATTGATAAAAAGCCCTTCGCGGCCGTTATTTTCCGGATAAAACCATTTGAAATCTCCGGTGGTGATGGCTTCCAGGGCATTGTTCCCGTTCATGGCCTCATCCGGATAAAGCCCGGGCGGGATTTCGCTAAGGCCGTAAAAACGAAAAAAAACGCCCAAAAACAAGATGAGCGACATAAGTGTATATATCATCCATTTACTCATTGTTTTATTATACTATATAATGGGAATATATGGCAGAGGATTATTCTCAACCCGAACAGTATAAGACGCCTGAAGACGAGATTCGGGCTTTGGAACAAAAACTTGAGGCTAAAAAGCGGGAACTCGCCGAGAAGGGAGCTGAATTGCCGCACGAAAAAGAGATGTTTCGCGATGTTTTGCGGGAGCATGTGGAGGAGTTAAAAGTCCCATTGCCATCCTATCCTGTGCCGCCGCCATCGGACGATTCAGCCAAGAAAACGGATGACAAATTAAAGCAGGATGAGCGCGAGGAACATATCCGGCAATTAATTGAACTTGCCCTGACTTCCACCATCGAAAAAGCCGTGCGTTGGGCCGAAGCCGAATCGCCGTATATTTTAGATGAACTGCATGATCACCTGATTGATGATTACTATGATAAACTTGTGGCGTTGAGAAAAATAAATCAATAATTTGGTGGATACCCTTTCCCTTATTTTAATTTCTATTTTTGTTCCGCTGATTATATTTGCGGCGCTGTTTTTATTGCGTTCTTTGTTTATGAAAAAAGGCCTGATTTCCCGTTCTTTGAACCTCGAACTTTTGCTGGTTCGTTTCCCGCCCCCGCCATCTATCGGACCGTCCCAGTCGGAACCATCGCTGCAGCAGACCCGCGAAAAAATCGCATTGATGGAGCAGTTATATGTTCAGCTCGCATATATAAAGGATTCCTGGTTCCGTTCGCTTTTATACGGCGAGCCGTCCATTGCCCTGGAGCTTACTATTCCGCATATCGGGGAGGAAATTACTTTTTATGTGGCAGTGCCGCGCAGGTTTGGCCAGGCCGTGGAAAAAGTAATTCACGGCACTTTTCCCGAAGCGCATGTGGAGCCATCACGTGATTACAATATTTTTAATCCGGATGGAGTAGCGGCTGCGTCCCGTATGATGTTGCGGCCGAATATTTTTTATCCCATTCATACCTATCAGAAATTGGAAGGTGATCCTCTGCGGGCTATAACGAATGTTTTTACTAAACTTGCGCGGGAAGGGGAGGGCGCGGCCCTGCAAATTGTGGCGCGCCCCGCGCATTATAAGTGGCGGAGGCGCCTGCGCGAGCGCGCCCGCAAAATGCAGGAAGGAGAAAAATACGAGGAAGATAAATTAATGCGTGTTTTGAAAACCATAATAGATACGGCCAGTGAGACAGCCAAAACTGAACCGGATAAGCCCAAAGAACAAAAACGTCTGACGCCACTTGAGGAAGATATGCTAAAGTCACTAGAGGCCAAATCCGGCAAAGCTCTTTTTGAAGCCAATATAAGGTTAATTACATCAGCTCCAAATGAGCGCCGGGCCCGGGAAATTTTGGATGCGTTGGAAGCCGCATTTGGCCAGTTTGAAGATCCAAATCTGGATTCGTTTCGCAGCGAGCGTCCTACCGGATCGGCGTTTAAAAATCTGATTTTTAATTTTTCGTTCCGGAATTTTGACAAAAAAAAGTATTCGATTTTGAGCGTGGAGGAACTTACCTCAATTTTCCATTTTCCGAACGTCGCGCTGGAGACACCTAAAATTAAACAGTTGAAAGCGCGCGAAGCCGCTCCGCCGCCCAATCTCCCGTCAGACGGCCTGCTGTTGGGTTACAATCTTTTTCGCGGAACTTCTTCGGATGTGCGCATGGAAGATGATGACCGCCGCCGGCATTTATACGTTATCGGCCAGACCGGTACCGGGAAAACCGTATTTTTGAAAAATCTGGTGGTGCAGGATATTGAAGCCGGGCGCGGTATATGTTTTATTGATCCGCATGGCGATACAGCCGAAGAGCTTTTAGGCATGATTCCGCGCCACCGCCTGCAGGATGTGATTTATTTTAATCCCGGGGATGTGGCGCGCCCTTTGGGACTTAATATGCTTGAATACGATTCCAACTACCCGGAACAAAAAACATTTATTGTGAACGAACTTTTCGGAATTTTTCAAAAATTATACGGCGCGGTTCCCGAGGCGCTTGGACCCATGTTTGAGCAGTATTTTCGCAATGCCACTATGCTGGTGATGGACGATCCGGCGTCCGGCAATACCCTGCTTGAAATTTCGCGCGTAATGTCGGATAAAACATTTCGCGATTTAAAAATCTCGCGCGCTAAAAATATCATTGTTAAAAACTTTTGGACCCAGATTGCGGAAAAAGCTGGCGGAGAAGGGGAACTGCGCAATATGGTGCCCTACATTACTTCTAAATTTGACGTATTTTTGGCCAATGAAATAATGCGGCCGATCGTGGCGCAGGAAAAATCCTCCTTTAATTTCCGCGAAGTAATGGATAGCGGAAAAATTTTATTGGTTAATCTTTCCAAAGGCCGCTTGGGCGATATCAATTCGGCGCTGATCGGACTAATTATCGTGGGAAAAATAACCATGGCCGCGCTCTCGCGCACCGATGTTGCGGATCCGGAGCGGCGCCGGGATTTCTATTTATATATAGATGAATTTCAAAATGTTACCACGGACTCAATCGCCACGATTTTTGCCGAGGCGCGCAAATACCGCCTGAATTTGATCGTGGCGCACCAATACATCAAACAGTTGACTGATAATATACGCAATGCGGTTTTTGGGAATGTGGGTTCGCAGGTGGCGTTTCGCATTGGATCGGATGACGGGGAATTCATGGAAAAGCAGTTTATTCCGGTTTTCAAAGCTGCGGATTTGCTGAATGTGGATAATTACAACTGTTATGTTAAACTTTTATTAAGGGGACAAACCGTGCTTCCTTTTAGCTTGAAAACCTATCCTCCGAAAAAGGGTTCAACCGATGTTGTCGCGGTGGTTAAAGAAA
>Ga0209211_10004421_pt1 | contig 21854 bp, 15 predicted proteins | sample RifGroA2_FD_183992 | JGI IMG/M metagenome (GOLD analysis project Ga0209211, IMG submission 183992) | Groundwater microbial communities from Rifle, Colorado, USA - Groundwater A2 (SPAdes) (version 2) | ecosystem: Environmental > Aquatic > Deep subsurface > Groundwater | place: Rifle, Colorado...
AAGGTCGGCCTTTTCTTCGGTGATTACTTCATTGCGCGCTACCATTACTTCGTCTTTTTTGTGAGGAGAGGATACTTCTTGACTGCAAACCCGGCCAACAATTCGCTCTCTTAAAGTCCAATCATCCACACTTTGATCTTCAGTGATAAGGATACCTTCTTTAGTCTTGCAATCAGTTTCCCTGACTAAAACATCATGCCCCACATCTACCAAGCGCCGGGTTAAATAGCCGGCATCTGCTGTTAAAAGCGCGGTGTCAATCAAACCTTTACGGCCGCCCAAAGCCCCCAAAAAACCCTCAAACGGGGTGGCCCCTTCAATTTCAGCTGCTCGGATGGGAGTTTCTTTAATACGGCCTTTAGAATCAACCATTAAGCCCCGCATCCCGCCCATCTGCCCCAAAGTCTCCCGATTAGCCCGCGAGGCTTTGGATCCCACAATTAAACCTACCATGCTTAAAGGATCAATTCTCTCTTGCACAATCTCGGCGATTTTGGCGGTTGTCTCCTGCCATAAAGCCACAATCTGACTATACCGTTCTCTATCTGTTAAAAGTCCGCGTTTAAAGTTGGATTCAATTTTTTCCAAACCCGTTTCTGCCTCTTTTAAAAGCCCATCCTTTTCCTTTGGCACGGAAAAATCAAACACCGAAAAAGAGATGCCGGGAGTAGTCCCATATGTTCGACCCAAATCTTTTAAATTGTCAATCAAGCTAACTGTTGCCTCAACTCCCACATTTTTATAACATTGCAAAATAAGCAGGCGCATTTTTTCACGGCTGACTGCCTCATTAAAAAATCTTAACTCCGAGGGCAAAATCTCATTTAAAAGAATCCGGCCAACCGAAGTTTTCAATTCTTTCTTGTTCTCCCAAACAACAATTGGCGCACGGACATTAATTTCACCCTGTTGATAACAGGTGATTGCCTCGGAAAAAGAAAGAAAACTGCGGTTAGCGCCTGCGGCTTTATCATCTAAAGTTGTTAAATAATACAACCCCACGCATAATTCGTTTTTCATATCAACAATGGGCTTACCATCGGAGAGCTTTAACAGATTATGCGGCGCTAACATCAAATTTATTGCCTCTTCAATGGCTTTCTCCCCCAAAACTACATGCACGCTCATGGCATCACCGTCAAAATCCGCGTTATAACCAACACAAACAGCCGGATGCAATCTTATGGCGCTGCCTTCAATTAAAACCGGAAAGAAAGCCTGAATATTCTGCCGATGCAATGTTGGGGCGCGATTTAACAGAACCGGCCGGCCGCTGACTACTTTTTCTAAAATATCCCAAACTTCGTCTCCCTTGGCTTCCAAAATGTTTTTGGCTGACTTTAGGTTTGGCGTCAAGCCGTTTAAGATTAGCTCCCGCAAAACATAGGGTTTAAACAATTCCAAGGCCATTTCTTTGGGTAGTCCAACTTGATCCAACCTTAATTCCGGGCCAACCACAATAACTGAGCGGCCGGAATAATCCACCCTTTTACCCAGTAAGTTCTGGCGAAAACGGCCCTGTTTGCCGCTTAAAGATTCGGTTAAAGATTTTAATTCTTTTCTGGCCCGCTTGACCGGACGTTTGACGCCTTCAATCAAAGCGTCCACTGCTTCCTGCAGCATTCGTTCTTCATTAACCAAAATTATTTCCGGCGCCCCTAAACGCAGTAAATTTTTTAGCCTGTTATTGCGGTTGATGACCTTACGATATAAATCATTTAAGTCAGAGGTGGCAAACCGGCCGCCGGGCAACTGCACCATTGGTCTAAGGTCTGGCGGTATCACGGGTAGCACCTTAATGATCATCCAAGCCGGATCAACTTTAGAATTTTTGAATCCCTGCAAAATTTTTAATCTGATCAGCGCTTTTCGCCTATTTATCAGAGATTTCCCCAATAACTCTTTTTCCGTTCTTTTAATTTCTAAGACAAGATCTATTTTTTCTATGGCCGAAAGCAAGCTTTTTGCTCCCGAACTATATTTGAAGAAAGCGTCTGCCTCCCAAAACTTTAGTTCTGTCAAATCATTCTCCCCTAAAATACCTAAAAACTTGACACCCCTTATCTTTTGGGAAATCTCGGAAAAAGAAACTTGCATGCGCTCTTCGTCCTTTACTGTTTCCTGCCTTAATCTTAAAACCTCTCTTTTGCCATCGGTTTTAAGGTGTTCAATCTCTAATTCCGCCCCTTCGCCTTTAGCTTGCCGTTTTAAAGTTTCTATTTTTTTGCTTAAATTGCCTTCCAACTGTTTTATCCTTGTATTAAGTTCCAAATTCAGTTCATCTTTTTTACCTTGCAGAATAGCATCCTGTTTTTCTAAGATGGCCGCTCTTTTTTCTTCATCAATCTCTAAAACCAAATACGAAGAATAATAAATAATACCTTCCAATTCTTTAGGGGCAATATCTAAAAGCAAGGCTAACTTTGAAGGGCTGCGCTTAAAATACCAGGTATGAACAACCGGCATAGCTAACTCTATGTGCGCCATGCGCTCCCGGCGCACGCGGGACTCTGTCACCTCGACCCCGCATTTATCGCAAACCACTCCCTTAAAACGCACTCTTTTATACTTGCCGCAATAACACTCAAAATCTTTTGTCGGACCAAAAATCCGCTCGTCAAAAAGTCCGTCTTTTTCCGGCTTCAACGTCCGGTAATTGATGGTTTCCGGCTTTAAAACCTCACCAAAAGACCACTTCTTGATCTCTTCGGGGTTAGCCAGACTTAATTTTAAGGCGTTAAAATCAGTATTGAACATGAATTTAAAAGACAGATTTATTCCGTCTTGATAGTTTCAATTGATAAACTCAAAGCGTTTAATTCTTTCATTAATAATTTGAATGTTTCCGGCACTCGAGCCAAAGGAATTGGCAAGCCCTTAATAATGGCTTCAAAAGCCTTGGACCGGCCAACCACATCGTCGGACTTAATAGTTAACATTTCCTGCAAAACATTGGCCGCGCCATACGCCTCCAAAGCCCAAACCTCCATTTCACCCAAACGCTGGCCGCCCATTTGCGCTTTACCTCCTAAGGGCTGTTGCGTAATTAAGGAGTAAGGTCCAGTTGATCTGGCGTGCACTTTATCTTCAACCAAATGATTCAATTTCATAATATGGGCATAACCCACTGTAATAGTATTTGGAAATGGCAAACTAGTCCGGCCATCAAAAAGAGTAATCTTACCATCTTTGGGTAATCCGGCTTTAGCCAACTTCTCCTGAATTAGATTCAAGGCAACTTTATCATAACCCGGCACCGCATATTTTTCTCCCAAAACATTTCCAGCCCAACCCAAGTGGGTTTCCAAAATCTGGCCAATGTTCATCCTGGCCAAAATGGAGATAGGATTTAACAAAATATCAATTGGCTCTCCAGAGGATAAATAAGGCATATCTTCATCACGAACAATTTTGGCGACCACGCCTTTAGAACCGTGACGGCCGGCAACTTTGTCCCCAACCTGGATTTTTCGAATCTGCGCTACTTTAACTTTAATCATTTCCAAAACTCCAGGACCTAGGGCATCGCCTTTGGCTTTTTCTAAAGTCTCAACCGACAAAACCGTGCCACGATCTCCATGCGGCAAATACAACGATGTATCGCGCACTTCCCGTGCTTTCTCGCCAAAGATAGCCCTAAGCAACCTTTCTTCAGCCGTTAATTCGGTTTCACCTTTAGGGGCAATTTTCCCAACCAGAATATCGCCATTTTTAACCTCGGCGCCGGTAACGACAATGCCGGAAGCATCCAAATTTCTTAAAGCCTCTTCGGAAACATTAGGGATATCACGGGTAACCTCTTCTTGGCCCAGCTTAGTATCCATAACCGCGGCTTCGTATTCCTTAATATGAATGGAGGTTAAAAGATCATCTTTAACTACCCGTTCGGAAACAACAATGGAGTCCTCGTAATTATAGCCTTCCCAAGGCATAAAGGCGGTTAAAAGATCGCGGCCTAAAGCAATTTCGCCATTCTCGGTTGACGGCCCGTCGGTTAGAGGTTCGCCCAACCTTACCTCTTGTCCCCATCTAACTCTGGCAGTCTGATTAAAGCAGGTGTCTTTGTTGCTGCGCAAAAACTTTATTAAATTATAGCGATCAATTCCCTGGCCGGTTTCAATTTCAATCCGCGCCGAATCCACAAAAACCACCCGGCCCGCTTTTTTGGCCGTCAAAAGCCGGCCGGAATCTTGGGCAATCTTTTTTTCTAAGCCGGTGCCAACCATGGGAGATTGTGGATTAATTAAAGGTACAGCCTGGCGTTGCATATTGGCTCCCATCAAAGCACGGTTGCCAACGTCCGAAGAAACAAAAGGAATTAAACCGGAAGAAACCCCCAGCATCTGAAAAGACGAAGCGTCAATCAAATCTACTTCAGCAATTGGAACATTAGAAAAATCACCCTTAAATCTCACCGGCACGCGATTATCTAAAATCTTACCTTTTTCATCTGTTGCTACAATTGCCTCGGCAATGCGGTATTTTTCTTCATCTAAAGCGTCAAGATATAAAATTTCACGGCTGTGTACAAAATGCCCTTCTTTGCGGTGTTCTACTTTATATGTTGGAGACTCCAGAAAACCATAAGAATTGAGCCTGGCAAAAACCGCCAGATTTAAATTCAAGCCAATGTTTTGCCCTTCCGGAGTTTCAATGACATCTAAGCGACCATAATGCGAGGCCTGAGCATCGCGCACCGCCACCCCGGCACGCTCACGGGACAAACCGCCCGGGCCTAAAGCGGAAACGCGCCTAAGATGCGAAACCTCGGACAAAGGATTTTCTTGATCTATTAATTGCGCCAACTGCGAAGAACCAAAAAACTCGTTTAGAGCCGCCACTACCGGTCTGGCATTAACTAAAGATAAGGGGGTAATTTTTTGATCAAGGCCAGAGAGCGAAAGTCTTTCCTTAATCAATCTTTCTAAACGCAGCAAACCAATTCTAAAAGATTGGCCCACTAATTCCCCTACCCCCCGCAATCTACGGTTAGAAAGATGGTCAATTTCGTCAGCTTCTGCCTGTTGCAAATTCAAGCGAATCAGCTCTTTTAAGGTGACTGCTAAATCTTCTTTTTGTAGCAATAAAAAATCTTCTTCTTCGGGCATTGACAAGCCTAAACGACGGTTTATTTTATAACGGCCAACCTTACCTAAGGAGTAATATCTTTTTTCCAAGAACAAAAGCCCAAAGTGGGCCTTGGCGTTTTCTAAAATACGGGGGTCTCCCGGTCTCAACTTTCCGTAAATTTCCAAAAAGGCCTCTTCAGGGGTATGCGACGCATCATGCGCCAAAGTGTTTTTTAGAAACGGGCGGCTTGGATCTTCGTCAGGACCAAAAGCTTCTTCAATTTCCTTTTGTTTTAATCCAAAGGCCCGCAAGATGGTAGCGGCGCAAATTTTGCGGCCGGCCCTCTGCATTCTGACCCAAAGACTGCAATCCCGGCCGGTTTCAAACCGCAGCCAAACCCCGCGTTCAGGCCTTACCTCCGCGGTATATAAAAATTTAGCCATTAAAGGATCCTGCTCCCTTTCAAAATAAACGCCGGGAGATCTGGAAAGCTGTGAAACAACGGTTCGCTCGACACCATTAATAATAAATGTTCCCCTATCAGTCATTTGCGGAATATCCCCTAAATAAACCTCCTGGGTTTGAGAGCTTTGCAATTCCAAATCCAAAAGCTTGGCGGATACTGTTAAAGGAGCGTCAAAACTTAAACCCTTTTGAACTGAGGCCTCAGGGCCAAACTTTGGTTGACCCATATGTAAACCAAAAAACTCCAGGCGAAAATTTTTGCCAGTGTAATCGGTAATCGGACTGATGTCAGAAAGAATTTTGGGGAGGCCTTCTTTCAAGAATTTCTCGTAAGAAATCTTTTGTAAATCTGTTAAATTAGGAATTTCAATTGGCCGCGAGTGAGCTGCCGTACCCAAATTAAGACGAACATATTTTGACAAGGTTTTAAGGTTAGCTTTTTCTTTTGGAGAAACGTCTTTTGAAGCCATGTGATCAAAAACCTGAACTTCTTTTTTAATAAAAAGAAAGCAATGGACTTTTGTTCAAACCTTGGGAAAAACCGCCAAAGAACAATCCGGCAGCCCGTTAGGGTCTGAGCCCCTCAGGGTCGAAGACCGCCGGAGAAAGATTGTGCGCAAAACCAAATATACCACCTTTGTCAAGGGGTAAACATGATTTAATTTACCATATTAATTTTAACTGTCAAGTTGCATCATTCCACTCTTAACTCCACTAAAAAACGATTGCTTTTAAATGGTACCCTTTTTAACCAAGCCAAAAAATTGGGCCAGGCTTCATAGGTATATTTATCAACGCCTTTTAACCTCCCCAAATCCTGCCGCAAAACGCCAAGGTTCTTGCCTAAAAGATTATTTTTTAAAGAATCCAGATCCATTTTAGAAATCAAAATCATTTTAACTGCAACATCCGCCTTGGTATTTTCAAGATTGGAAAGATTCACTTCTTTTACCTCTAAAAAGTCTGCCCGATCCAAAAAGGTCAATCCTGCCGGGAAAACATCACGGGTCTCCAAAAGAACTAATTTTCGTAAAGATGATTGGCTGTAGGACAACCCCTGGCTTTGTGTTACCAAGGACAAGCTTACCGAAGGCGCCTGAGCGCCCAAGTCTCTACTATAATTAACTGTAGTAATTTTATGCCTGACCGAATCCTCAATTAATACCTCATCGCCTAAGAGTTTTGATTCTAAATCTAGCATACCCTTGGCAAAAAGATCTGCCGATAAGGATGCCGTTGATTTTGTTTTATCTTCCTGTGAAAAAATCCTAACCTTTTGGCTGCTGCCGCCCGTAAAATTATTAGCCGCCACCGCCGAGACTTGTGAAAAAGGTTTATCAGCCACAGTAAAGGTTGTCCCAACAGCTAGGTTGTAAGATTGCCCAAAATCCTGCGCCTCAACGCCAACGGTAACTGTCCCTGCCTGATAAAGTTTTTGACCGGGAAAAGGGCTGGAAAAAGTCTGCCGCGGCACTACCGCTTCTTTTTCTAGCGCAAAACTTAAGGACGATGAAAGATTTCCTCCTTCGGTTTTTACCGGAATTCCTGCGCTAAAAGTCAAATCCGCGTCAGTCCAGTTTTGAATAGTTATCTGACCCCTGGCTTTTTCGCCAATTGTCTTTTCACCGCTTGTCAAAAAATCTTTTTGATTTTTTTCTTCCACTACAATCTTTCTGACCGCTAAAAAATCCATGGACTCATCACTTCCATCGCTGCTCTCTTTGAGGGTTACGGTCAAAGCTTTGGCTAAAACTTCCTTGGTTGGATAAATTGTCAGTTTGGCTTGGGGTAAAAAATAGAGCGCCGCCAGAAAGCCAAGGGCTGCCACCAATAAAAATGCTGTCAAAGGAAGCCAAAAAAAATTATTGCGCCAAAAAGATTTCTTGGTAACCGCAACCGTGGGCAATTCTTCTGGATCAACCGGCTTTTCAGATAAAATTCTTTTACCCAAATTACGTGCATACGCCTCTACTATATTTAAATTAAGCGGACTCTCGGCTAACGCTGAGCTTGACCAATTCTCAAGTTCAATTTCAATCTCTTTTGAACTATCAATTTTTAAAATGATAGAGGCCATTGTAGTCAAATCATCAATGACAATTTTATCCATACTTCAAAAGGATCCAACCGAGGCCGCGTTTTAACGCCTCAGCAGGAATTTGTTCCCACTCCGATGACTCAAAAGGCAAGGGGGGCTGGCCTGACCAATAAAGTTTTTCCGGTTTTTTAGCCTTTAAAATTTTAGCTATCCCCAACTGTAGCGATTGTCGATAAACTTCTGGATTCTGACGAAAATCAGCCAGGCCCAAATCAAAAGAAAGATTAGGTAAAATCCGGCCATCAGCCAAAGCTGTGATATCGGAAAACCCCAAACCGGAGTTTAATACCGCCCCGTTTTTCTGCAATTCCAAAAGGCCCAAAGACAAAAGCGGAGTTTTCTCCCAAAAGTATTCCGGCTCCAGTTTTAAATCATTGGCTAACTCCAAGATCACGGGCCACTGTGCCTTTCTAATAAACCTCAGGTAAAATATTGCCTCCAGGGTTTTGGCTGTTGTAGCCAAAGGCGAAGGACCTGTTTTCCCATCAAATCGAAAGGAGAGAATGTCAAAGTTGAGAAACTCTAGCCCGGATCGGTCAAAACCTAAGGACGAAAGATTGTCCATACCCTTTTGGATTACTTCTGGTTGCGCTTTTTCGATGATAAAACTTAATTCCTTCTCAGAGAGTGGGCTTTGATTCCTGCGGTTAATTTTAACAACCAAACTCACGCCTGTCATTGCTCCGCCGCTAAAAAGAAAAAAGGCTTTTTTGACTCTTTTACCAAAAGTCAAAAAGGTGTTCTGCAAAGAAAAACTGGCCGCCTCCAAAACCGCCTCATAATTTAAAATCTTGGTCCCCAAAACTGCGGCTTTTGGCAACCGCTGCTCAAACTTATTGCTCAACTCCAGTTGGTCATTTTTAATTGTGATAACGCTAGTAGAAATAGCGTCCGCGCAAAAATCAAATAGAACGTACTCTTGGGTTTTGGATTTTTTAAAAAAATTAAACATATATAACTTTAGTTACTCAGCGTGAGTTTCGCGCGAAAAAATCTGCAGTTCTTTGGATGAAGGAAAAATTGTGCGCTCCAAAGTTTTTTAACAGTGCACCACAATTTTCCCTGAGGACAAAGAACGAAGATTTAGCGCGAAACTCGTAGCCCAAGCAACTCAGGTCAGAATCGCCCTAATTCGCCTGACACCCTGCGAAACGCTTTCTTCTTTAATAATTTTAAATTTACCCAAAAATCCGGTTCTTTCAACATGCGGGCCGTTGCAAACTTCTTTGGAAAAGCTGCCAATAGAATAAACTTTAACATCTTTAGGATATTTTTCGCCAAAAAAGGCCAAGGCTCCGCTTTTTTGTGCCTCGTCAAAAGGCTTAATTTCCACTACAACGGGCAGATCATCGCGAATTTTCTGATTAACTAAATCTTCAACTTTTTGCAATTCCTCATTTGTTAATTTTTGCTGGTAGGAAAAATCAAAACGTAATCTTTCCGAAGTAATGTTGCTGCCTTTTTGCGAAACGCTATTGCCTAATATAGTACGTAGGGCCTGGTGTAAAAGATGGGTAGCCGTATGGTATTTAATGACCTGTTCGCTCTGATCCGCCAAACCACTGGTAAACTTTCCAGCGGCTGAAAGACGCGAAAGCTCCTGATGTTTTCTTGTTTCTTCATCAAAAGCGGCGCTATCAACTGTTAAACCTTTTTCTCTGGCTAATTCCGCAGTTAATTCTACGGGAAAACCAAAACTTTCATAAAGATAAAAAGATTTGGCTCCCGAGATGTCACTATGATTGTTTATAGCGGAAACGGCTATTTTATCAAACTCCAAAAGCCCTCGATCCAAGGTTTTGGCAAACCGCGTTTCTTCATCAATTAAAGTCTTGTTAATCATCTCCCTTTGTTCTAAAAGACGAGGATAGCGCCCCGCGAATTTATCAACAACGGCCGCGGCAACTTGCAGAGTGAAAATCTGATCTTTTTTAAGACCTATTTCTTTGGCTGACCGCACGGCCCGGCGAATAAGCCGGCGCAAAACATAGCCCTGCTCAACATTGGAGGGTTTGACTCCATCAGCAATTAAAAAGACGGCTGATCTCAAATGATCCGCTATAATTCGCATCGGCTTTTGGAAGCCTTGATAGTCCTTCTTAAAAATTGCTTCGATGATACGAATCATCGGTGCAAAAACCTCACTTTGATAATTATCGTCAAGGCCTGACAAAACGGCAATCGTTCGCTCAACGCCCATACCGGTATCAACATTCTTTTGTGGCAACTCAGTATATTCGATTTTGTTCATATTTTCACTTTGGAGCTTGGGATTTATTTGGGACTTGGGATTTGGGATTTGGGATTTCTTCTGATAAGCCATAAACACATTATTCCAAATCTCAAAATACTTACCGCAATTATTAGGGCACGACGGCCGGCAATCAGGCGAACAAGGGGGTTTGCCAGTATCATAAAAGATCTCCGAATCCGGTCCGCCCGGCGCATTCAACCCTCCGCCTTCCCACCAATTATCTTCTCTGCCTAAAGCATAAATGCGATCGCGCGGAACCCCTAAAGAAAGCCACGCTTCTTCGCTTTCATAATCATAAGGAATTAAATTATCGCCCTTAAAAATTGTAACGCTTAAACGATTGGGTTCTAACCCCAGTTCTTGCGTCACAAATTCCCAACTCCAAGCCAAAGCTTCTTTTTTGAAGTAACCTGTCCCGATGCCATCAGGCTTTTCGGGGTCGCCTAAAGACCAATTGCCCAGCATTTCAAAAAAAGTCAAATGCGTGGTATCACCAACCTCGTCAATGTCTCCAGTCCTAAGACAGCGTTGAAGCGAAACTAATCGCCGGCCCAAAGGATGCGGCTCACCCAGAAGATAAGGCACCAAAGGCTGCATGCCGGCGGAGATAAAAAGAGTGGTCGGATCATTTTCCGGAACCAGGGGCAGGTTAGGTAAAAGTTTGTGCCCTCTTTTTTTAAAAAAATTAATATACTTATCGATCAGTTCTTGACTAGTCATTAAATTAAGTGTAGCAGAAAAAGAAACACCAAAAAATATCCCCCAAGCACCAATCAATCTCAAATCAGGTATTATAATCAAACCTATGGACAAATCGAAGATTCGCAACTTCTCAATAATCGCGCATATTGACCACGGTAAATCAACTCTGGCTGACCGCATGCTGGAGATAACCGGGACAATTTCCAAACGTGACATACAACCGCAGTTTTTGGACAAGCTGCAAGCAGAACGTGAACGGGGAATCACCATCAAAATGCAAACCGTACGCATGGAATGGCAAGGCTATATTCTTAATTTGATTGATACCCCCGGCCATGTTGATTTTTCCTACGAAGTTTCAAGAGCTTTGGCTGCTTGCGAGGGCGCCATACTATTGGTAGATGCCAGTCAAGGCATTCAAGCTCAAACTCTTTCCCATTTTTACAAAGCTACAGGCCTTGGTCTTAAAATAATTCCGGTAATAAACAAAATAGACCTTCCCCAAGCCCAAATTGAACAAACTAAAGAAGCAATGATGCAGGCATTCGGTTTTAAGCCTCACGAATTCGGCCTAGTCTCCGCCAAGAGTGGGGAGGGAGTAAAAGATTTACTCAATAAGATTGTTGAGATAACCCCAGAGCCAAATAACAATAATGATAAAAAACTACGGGCTTTAATCTTTGATTCGTTTTATGACGAGCACAAAGGTGTTATAGCTTTGATCAAAGTGGTTGATGGAGAGTTAGCGATACGTCCTCTTTTTCTCTTAAACTCTGAAAAATCTTTTAATCCTTTGGAACTGGGCCATATTAAAGCAAATCTTGAGCCAACCGCCCTCCTTACAGCCGGCGAAGTCGGTTATCTGGCAACTGGCATCAAAAATATCAAGCTCTGCCAAGTTGGCGATACCGTCACCTTTTACGACCCCGAAAACCCCAAACCGGTTGAACCTTTGCCCGGTTATTCTCCGCCTAAACCCATGGTTTTTGCCGACCTTTATCCTATGGAGCCAAATCGCTTCCACAATTTTAGAAATTCCTTGGAAAAACTGGCTTTAAACGACGCTTCCCTCTTTTATCAACCAACCGGCTCCGCTGTTTTAGGGGCTGGATTTAAGTGCGGTTTTTTGGGGCTTTTACATTTGGAAATCACCCAAGAAAGACTTTCTCAGGAATATGGTTTGGAAGTTTTTGTGACAACGCCTGAAGCTGCTTTTGAAAAAGATAGCGAGCCTTGGGCCAAAATTGAAATTTTTACCCCGCAAAAATACATGGGTAATTTAATGACACTTTGCCAAAACCGCCGCGCTATTTACAAAAACACCGAGTATTTATTTTCAACCACCCCAACCTCTCTAACCTCCCCAACCGAACATTCCGATTATGCACGATTAACCTATGAGTTGCCTTATGCCGAGTTAATCAGTGATTTTTTTGACGAACTCAAATCTTTGTCTTCCGGTTTTGGCTCTTTGGATTATCAGTTTTTGGAATACCGCAAGGCTTTGCTTTGCCAACTGGATATTCTGATTAACGGCAAAACCATTGAACCATTGCGCAGAACAGTTTTGGTTGAAAAAGCGGAAACAACCGGCCGCCAGCTAGTTGAAAGATTAAAAGATTTAATTCCTCGTCATCAGTTTGCCATTATTCTTCAAGCCGCGATTGAAGGAAAAATCATTGCCCGAGCCGATATTTCGGCTTTAAGAAAAAACGTCCTGGCTAAACTTTCCGGAGGGCACAGGGAAAGAAAAGACAAACTTTTGGAAAAACAGAAAAAAGGCAAGGAAAAACTCAAAAAATTTGGGAATGTTGAAATACCACAGGCGGCGTTTCTGGCTTTGCTCAAAAAACAAGGGTGATTCCTAAAGAAGTGCAAAACTCAAAGTGTAAATATCAAAACCTAACTCAAAGCTCAAAACCGACGACGGCTTTTAACTTTGCGCTTGGTTTTGCACTTTGAACTTTGCACTTTGAACTTAAAACCAATTGGTCCTTGTATCCCCCTGGACAACGACTTATATTTGATTACAGAATCAAGGTTGACTTTCAACCCCCACTGCCATGCAACAATCAAAAATCCTTCTTAAGTTGGTTGATGCGGCGGTTTTACCCGCCCTCTTTTTGGCCAGCGTAAAAATTACGGCAAGCCTTTTTGCTCTTTATCTTTTAAAAATTCCTTTCTCTTTTAATTTAATTTTTGGCTTTCCCACCATTGCTTTTGCCGACCCTTCCGATTTTTTAAAGATCAACAATTTCTCCGATTGGGCCTCCCTCATTTTTCTTTCTCTAATATTGAGTTTGATAATTCTTCGCGCTTATTTTTTTAACAACTCTCACATCTCACCAAACCTGACCATCAAAATTCTTGATTTAAATCTTTCCAAACTGGTTGATAATTCTTTTAACCTTTTTAGCCAGACAATCATCTGGCTTTCATTTTTATGGTTGACTGGTTTAACGATTTTTGTTTCTTTCTTTTTACAAACGGCAAGTTTGGGCCTGAGCTTAACCTCTTTTGCCCTTTGCTTAATTTTCACTTTTCTCCTTATACTGGTTATAGAAAGGGAAGTCGCATGAAAAGAAATTGCCCAAAAGGAAATATCATTTTAAATATTCTGCTTTTAACTGCCTTGGTTCTTCTTCTGGCCGTACCAACCGCCATTAATTTTGGCTTTCTGCAAAAACCAAACACGACCGAAAAAGTGGCGGGTTTACAAACCTTGGCTTATCAAGACTTTTTGATCCAACCCAATTTAACTGATTTTGGCGAATTGGCCAATTTTAGTGAACCACAGGATACCAACGGAGAAATACTGGAAAATGTAGCTCTGACTTTTTTCCCTAACCAAATTGCCACTTACCGTCGCCTTTTTTCGCTCAGCAACAACTTGCCGCAAAAAAAAACCTTAACCGTTACCATCAAAAGTAAAACTGGCCTGGATTCAAATATTAATGTTGTGGGACAAATTGAAAATGGAGAAAAATATCCTGTTTTTCAGTTAAATCAACCCTTTGTTCTTTCCCTAAAGAGTCACAGCCAAGCCTATCTGACAATTTTGCTATCTCAAAAGACCAACGGCGTGGCTTCAAGACAACTACCCTTGCAAATTGTTTTTTCTTGGGAGGCGGCTCAAGATTAAAGTGATGCCCACAAAAAGGCTGACTACTATAATTGATAATAGCAACAGAACTAAAATTTTATCCTCCCGTTTTAAGCCTATCGCCAAAAACCCCAGAATCAAAGTAATTGCCCAATAAATAAGTATCACTACTCTCTTTGAAAACCCCAAATCTAAAAGTTTATGATAAAAATGTTCCCTATCCCCAATGAAAGGATTTTTTTTGTTCTTTATTCTTCTGACAATGGCAATTCCCATATCCAACATTGGCAGTCCCAAAACAATTAAAGCCGCGGCCAGCTTGCCTCCCGAGAGAATCGCTAAAACCGCAATATTAAAACCAATAAAAGTGGAGGCTCCAAAACCGGGCAGCATTTTCTCCAGCGGAAAATTAAACGGCAAAAAAGAGAGGCAACTACCGGCCAAAATTACTGCCAAAAGGGCGGTACGCATTTGATCGGGGTTGCCAGCCTGATAACGCAAGGAGACAACCGCTAAAACCAGAAAAGCAATAGTTCCAATGCCGGAAAGCTGGCTCACTCCCTTGCCCCAATTGACCATATTCATCACCCAAACCATCCAAAAAACCAACAGTAAAACCTCCCAGAAATAAGGCAACGTAATGTAACCTCCCCAGGGATTGCTTAAGATTCCATTTGGGATTCTGACCCCCAAACCTATGACCATCAAAGCCGTTAACGGTTGCAAAAGCAATCGTAAATACGGTGAGAGTGGCCATTTATCATCAATAGTGCCAATCAAGACCGTAAAGAAAGAACCTAAAACAAGCCCTAAAACTTTTAAATCCCAGGGCACAAAAATCAGGGTCGTTATGGCAAACCCCAAAAACATAGCTACCCCGCCGGCGCGAGGAATGGGGATTGAATGCAATATACCGGGATGCACTTTCTTGGGATCGTCAACAAAACCAAAACGAGAAGCCAGTTTGATAATAAATGGGCTCAAAGCAAAAGAAATAACAAGAGAGATAAAAAAAGGTAAAATTAAATTCGGCAAGAATCCTTGCATTGCTGTTGCAAAAAACATTGTGCTACAATTTTAACAGAATTAACCTTGTTGATTAAAATCAACAAAGAACTTTTACCTTGAGAAAAAGCGTTTTGATTTTTTTAGCCGGAATTTTTATTGTCATTGCTCTTGTTTTTATTGCTTTAAAATCTGGCTTCAAACTTCCCTTTTCCACAATTGGCAAACCAGTTGAGCTAACCTATTGGGGCTTATGGGAAGATCCCAAAATTATACAGCCGTTAATTGATTCATTTGAAAAAGACAACCCTAAGATTAAGATCAAATACGAAATGCGAGACATTGCCAGCCACTTTCAAACGGTTCAAACCCGGCTGCAGTCAACGCAAAGCCCGGATATTGTCAGAATCCACAGTACTTGGGTCGCAAGTTTTGCCAACCTTTTGTCCAGTGCGCCAAAAGACGTTTTTGATAACCAAACCTTTACTTCAACTTTTTACCCAATCGCCTCAAAAATGCTTATCAGAAATAACCAAGTTTTAGCCATTCCCCTAGAAATTGACGGCTTGGCTTTAATTTACAACAAAGACCTTTTCCAAAAAGAAAAACTGACCGAGCCGCCTTCAACCTGGGATAAGTTTAGAGACGATGCCCGCCTACTAACTAAAAAAGACGCCAACAACAATCTCACGCAGGGCGGAGCGGCTTTGGGTTTTTCACAAAATATCAGTCACTTTTCCGATATTCTAGGTTTGATGCTGGCACAAAACGGAGTACAGTTTGAAGATTCCAAAGGCCAAGTCCAGTTCAATAAAACAATTTCTCCCGACGGTAGAAACTTGGGGGCCGAGGCTTTAACCTTTTATAATCTTTTTGCCAGTTCAGAAAAAAGCTATGACCCATCTTGGGAAAATTCTCTCCAGGCTTTTATTAATGGCAAAGTCGCCATGATTTTTGCGCCTTCATACCAAGTTTTAACTATTCTGGGCCAAAATCCAAACGCTAATTTTGGCGTGACAGCTGTGCCTCAATTGCCCGGAGCCCAAGGTTCTAATACCATTACCTGGGCTAGTTTTTGGGTTGAAGCCGTCCCCAAAAAATCAACCCACCAAAAAGAAGCCTGGCAATTTTTAAAATATCTGACGCAAAAAGAAAACCAAGCTGCTCTCTACAGATCGGCGGTCAATTTTAGGGCTTTTGGCGAACCATTCAGCCGCGCTGATTTGGCCACAGGCCTATCCAGCGATCTTTATACCGCGGCTTTTGCCAGCCAGGGACCAAATTATACTTCCTGGTTTATGGCCGATGATACGCACGATGGGGTTTTTAATGACGCCATCATCAAACTTTTTGGTCAGGCTTTGGAAAAAGTACAAAACGGCCAAACTTCAGAAAGCGCGCTCAACGAAATTGCGCCGGAGGTACAAAAGATTCTAGACCAGCAAAGAAAGTGAGGGGCTGGGCTGAAGGTGCAAAGGAAGCCTATTGACAAGTGATTATTAATGTGTTATTGTTAATAACGTGAATCAGTTAATAACTATTACTCCACAATGGCAAATTTATCTACCCTTTCAAATTAGGCAAACTTTGGGATTAACCCAGCCCAAAAAGGCTAAGCTAACAGCCATTAAAAACAAGCTCACTATTAGTTTTCCCCACAGCCCTATTTTGGAGCTGGCCGGAAAATACCATTATCTTCTGTCTAAAAAACCCCTGCTACTTTCAAAAATTAGAGAAGTCATTGATTATTCCGCCTTATGAAAATCTTCTTAGATACCAATGTCTGGCTGCGGTTTTTTCTAGCTGACGAACCACAACAGCACAAAGACTGTCTAGAACTTTTCTCTCAAATTGAAAACGGCAAATATCGGCCTTATATTTCAACCATTGTTCTTTTGGAAATTAATTATATTTTAACTTCCACCCTAAAAATCAAAAAGGCCGAGGCGTTTAAAATCTTTGAGGCTATCTTTAAAATTCGCAATCTGGTTATCATGGAAAAAACTAATTTTCCAAAGGCTTTTAAACTTTACCAAAAAACCGGCATCAAGCTGGCCGACTGCCTGATTGCCTCGCAAAACCCTCCAAAAGCCATTCTTTGCACTTATGATCAGGATTTTTTAAAAATCCCCCAGTTAACAACTGCCACTCCCAAAGAAATCTTTGACTCAAAAGAAACTGCTTGACAACAAACATTAAAACCGCCTAAGATTATCTTAACTCATGAAGAAAGGCTTTACTTCAGTCATCATTTTACTTGGAATCGCCTTTATCATCCTTATCGCCGGAGTCATGGTTTATCAAAAAGTTCTAGCTCCCCAAATCCTTCCAACGCTTACTTCAACAATCGCGCCATCCGATTTTCAACAAATCATCACAGGACACTCTTATGTATACACAGACAATCATGGGACAGGAATCTACGCCTTCTATCTTTTCAAGGATTGGTCGGTAACGAAGAAACTAGAGAAAGGCAAATTACTCCTTGACTCAAAACAAAACGAAGCAAATATAACCATCGAAATTCTCACCAATAAAGAACAGCTTGCCCTACAAGATTTTATCAAACTCTATTTCCCTGGCGGGGGAGGCGTAACTATCACGGTGGACGGCCAACCAGCAATTCATACAGCTATAATACCCAATCTTACGCCTACGGCAGATGCATGGATCGCCAAAAATGATGACGTGTACCACCTACACGGAGTTGGTGAAAAAGGGATGTATCAATTCGGTCAAATCCTCTCCACCTTTAAATTCCTGGATTAATCTTTTTGAGAATTACAAGAACTTTTATCATTTTTGTTATCATGATTTAAATCATAAGTGCAAAAAATATTGGACGGAATAAAAAGTGATTCCTCTTGACAAAGGTAAGACTATTGTTGTATACATAAATCTCACCATGGATATTTCAAAAATCAAACCTTTAGGCGATCGGGTCTTGGTCAAACCCTTAAACCGCGAAGAAAAGACCAAAAGCGGGATTATTATTCCTGAAACCAGCAAAGAAAGGCCTGAAGAAGGCGAAGTTTTAGCTATTGGCCCCGGGGCCTTAAACGATAAAGGCGAAAGAAAACCAATTGAAGTGAAAGTCGGTCAAAAAGTGATGTTTACTAAATACGGACCCAACGAAATAAAAATCGAGAATGAAGAATTGCTGATTGTATCGGAAAAGGATATCTTGGCAATTATCGAATAAGTCTCATTTGACCAATTGGTCTCATCAGACAAATTAGTGATGGCTAAACAAGTAATTTATAGTGAAGAAGCTCGCAAAAAATTAAAGCTCGGTGTTGATAAATTGGCCGAAGCCGTAAAAACCACCTTGGGCCCCAAAGGCCGCAACGTGGCTTTGGGCCAATCTTTTGGCGGACCCACTGTTACCCACGACGGCGTAACTGTGGCCAAGGAAATTGAGCTAAAAGACCCCTTTGAAAATATGGGCGCGCAATTGGTTAAAGAGGCGGCTACCAAAACTAACGACGTCGCCGGTGACGGCACCACCACTTCAGTTGTTTTAGCCCAAGCCTTGATTTGTGAAGGACTCAAAAATATCACCGCCGGCATTAATCCCATGACTTTGCGCAAAGGCATTGAGGACGCTACCCAACTTGTCGTTTCCGAAATCAAAAAAATGGCCAAACCGGTTTTGACCAAGCAAGAAAAAGCGCAAGTAGCCACCATTTCCGCGGCTGACCCGGAAATTGGCAACACGATAGCCGATGCCTTGGAAAAAGTGGGCAATGAAGGCGTAATTACGGTTGAAGAATCTAAAGGCTTGGAATTTGAAATTGACTTTCGCGAAGGTATGCAGTTTGACAAAGGTTTTGCTTCGGCTTATTTTGTGACTGATTCATCCAGAATGGAGGCCTCCATTGAAAATCCTCATATCTTGATTACCGATAAAAAGATTTCAGCCATCTCCGACTTACTGCCGCTTTTAGAAAACCTGGTTAAAATTAGCAAGAATTTGGTCATTATTGCCGATGATGTTGATGGCGAGGCCTTGGCTACTTTAGTCGTTAATAAACTGCGGGGTACTTTTAACGCTTTGGCCATTAAAGCCCCGGGTTTTGGGGATCGCAGAAAAGAGATGCTGGAAGATATAGCTATTTTAACCGGCGGATCAGTTATCTCTGAAGAATTGGGTAGAAAATTGGAAAGCGTCAAAGTAGAAGATCTGGGCAAAGCTGACCGGGTGGTCGCGACCAAAGAAGATACCACTATTGTCGGCGGTCAAGGAGAAAAATCAGTTATTGAAGGCCGCATTGCGCAAATCCGCAGACAAATCGAGGAAGTCAAATCTGACTATGATAAAGAAAAGTTACAAGAACGATTAGCTAAGTTGGCCGGCGGTGTTGCTGTGATTGGCGTAGGTGCTGCTACCGAAGTAGAAATGAAAGAGAAAAAGCATCGGGTAGAAGACGCGGTTTCAGCTACCAAGGCGGCCATAGAAGAGGGCATTGTTATTGGCGGCGAAAAAGCTCTCTTATTAGCGAGAAAGGCTCTAGAAGATAAATTAAAGGGCGAAGAGGGAGTGGCTTACAGAATTGTTTACAAAGCCTTGGAGGAACCATTCAGGCAATTGGCTAAAAACGCGGGTTTTGATGAGGGATCAATGTTAAATGATGTTGAGGAAGCCAAAGAAAACGAAGGACTAGACGTAATGTCTGGCCAGATTGTCCAGTTATTTGAAAAAGGAATTATTGATCCGGCCAAAGTTACCCGCTCCGCGCTGCAAAATGCGGCTTCTGTTGCCTTAATGGTTTTGACCACCGACGCTTTAGTGGCCGAAATTAAAGAAAAAGAATCACCCTCTCGTGGAGGTATGCCCCCGATGCCAGAGGACTATTGAGGTTCTAGATTCTAGGGACTAGGAACTAGCTTGTTTTTCCCTCTTTTGAAACTCATCTAAAATTCTTTGGCTGCAATCGTTAGGCTGAAAACTCAATAAATCCTTGTCGTCTATATTAACTGCCAGAGGGAAATTTCCACGAATTCTTTTGATTTGCCAAGATCTCGTTATCTTTTCAAAAAAGTCTACTAAACCCATCCCGCTTAGCGGGACGGGTTGATCGTCTTTCTGCGAGGGGCTCAAGGAGAGGTTCGGCAGAAATCTCAAAATCCATTGATTAGCCATCAAAAACTTTTGATAAAATTCACCCCTCTCAAAAATCGGCCTGATCCTAGCTATCTCATTGGCCGTATACAAATTCTTCTGCGGATACTCCAACTTATCACCCGCTATAAATAGATTTACGCAAAATCGATCCTTAAAAATCTTTTTTTGCAAATCTACCCGTAATCCTAATGTTTTCAGAAATCCTAAAATCAAAAACCTAGCCAACCAAACTCGTCGAGAATCGGCAATAATCATCAAGTCAATGTCCGAGATTTCCTCGGCATTGCCCGCGGCCACTGCTCCGGTGACCGCTACCATCTGAACCCAAGGGATTAGTCTGAATAACCAAACCAATTTTTTGACTTTAATTGATTTTTCTTCTGACCATTTTTGCCTTTTTACTCTAAAATCACAGATATATTCACGATCTCTCAAAAAAAACAATCCTCCCTTCTCCCATATTATTCCTAGTTGCTTTAGACCCTCTAAGGCATCATTGATCTCCTGCCGACCGTAAGGCTTGTCACCGATCAAATACAAAAAAGTCCCCTCCGGTGTTAACGGATAATCAAAGATATCAGAATAAACCAGAGTATTAAAAACCGCCTTTTGCTCTTCATTCAAAACTTCCACCTCACTATGATAAACCACAGGCGGTTTACATGCTCGTGGCAAATTGCCTCTTGACAAAAATCTCTCTCGCTTTGATAATCTGTATCAATGGCGCAAGTATCCAAAAAATCCATCAAGAAAAACATCAAAGAAAAGCTGGAAACAAATTTATTGATTGCTTTATCTGAAATTAAGAATAAAAACGAAGCTTTGGAATTCTTAACCAACCTTTTGTCCCCTACTGAAAAAACCATGCTGGTAAAAAGGCTAGCCATAGGCCTTTTGCTACTTAACGGCAATACCTATCACGAAATAATTAATTTTCTCAAGGTTTCTCCTCCAACTATTAACAAAATCTCTCAACAGTTAAAGAAAAAACGCCAACTCTTCGTTAAATTCACTAAAAAATTAACCCTCCCTAAATTAGACCGTTAATCCTACAACCTAGAACACATATAATAAACGCATGACAATTCTTGGCCTTGAAACCAGTTGTGATGAAACCGCGGCCGCTATTGTGGAGAATGGCAAAATACTATTATCAAATGTAGTAGCCTCCAGCCAAAAGATCCATCAGAAATACGGCGGCATTGTGCCCGAAATTGCGGCCAGAAAACAGATTGAATACATCACGCCGGTAGTTAAAGAAGCTCTAGCCGATATTCCCAAAGAAAAAATTGATGCTATTGCAGTAACCATTGGCCCCGGGTTAATCGGTTCACTTTTGGTGGGAGTAGAGTTTGCTAAAACGCTCTCATAACTTATGGCAAAAGCCAATCATTCCCGTTAATCACCTTGTGGGGCATATCTATGGTAATTTTTTAATTCAAAAATCAAAAATCAAAATGCAAAATTACAATTTAAAATTAAAAATTGACAAATCGTCCTTACCTTCCCTCTCCTCTCGGCCCCCCCAACTACCCGTTGAATTTCCCGCGCTAGTCTTAGTCGTCTCTGGAGGGCATACGGAATTGGTTTTGATGAAAGATCATGGGGTTTTTGAAAATATTGGCGGAACGCGGGACGATGCGGCTGGCGAGGCCTTTGACAAAGCCGCGCGTCTTTTAAATCTTGGCTATCCGGGCGGTCCAGCCATTCAAAAAGCGGCGGAAGGGGGAGATCCCAAGGCTTTTAATCTTCCTCGTCCGCTTTTTAATTCACCTGATTTAGATTTTTCTTTCAGCGGTCTCAAAACCGCGCTCTATCAAGTCGCCCAAGAGGTCACACCCACCTGCACGACCTCTCAAGAAACGAGTGATCTTGCCGCTTCTTTCCAACAAGCCGTCATTGATTGCCTGGTTCATAAAACCCTAAAAGCCACACAAACCTATCAAGTTAAATCCTTTCTTTTGGCCGGCGGAGTCGCCGCTAATGCTTCTTTGAGGTCGCACCTGCTAAAAAAAATCCCGCCTGCGGCGGG
>Ga0209211_10004422_pt1 | contig 21853 bp, 17 predicted proteins | sample RifGroA2_FD_183992 | JGI IMG/M metagenome (GOLD analysis project Ga0209211, IMG submission 183992) | Groundwater microbial communities from Rifle, Colorado, USA - Groundwater A2 (SPAdes) (version 2) | ecosystem: Environmental > Aquatic > Deep subsurface > Groundwater | place: Rifle, Colorado...
AATAAGAAATCTTTGCAAGTGAATCACTTGGCATTTTTCCTTCGAGAGTATATTGATATATCTCTCCCATTGCCGTTGCTATTGGTCCCATCGCAACTTCAACACCTTTTGGAACATTTTCTTTCGCCTCACCCAATCGTTCAAAAACTAACTGGCGTGCAAAATAAATATCAACATCATCATTAAATACTATTGTTACTATTGAAAGTCCGAACTTCGTTACCGAACGCATTTGTTCAACATCCGGCAAACCGCGCATTGCCATTTCAATCGGGTAAGTTACATTTCTTTCAATTTCAATTGCGGAAAGTCCATCCGCGTGGCTTACTACTTCTACTTGTATGTTCGTTACATCCGGGAAAGCATCAATCGGTAATGTCAGATATGAATACAATCCGAACGCAACTATCAACAGCGAAAGAAATATTATCATTCCTTTCTGCTTCAGGGTATATGAAATTATTTTTTCTAACATTAGTGTTCATCTCCCTCTATTTCTGCTTTCTTCAATTCACTCTTAAGGTAGAACACGCTTTTCGAAGCAACTTTTTCTCCCTCTCTCAATCCTTCCTTAATTTCAATCCGGTTATCCACCGAAATTCCGGTAATTACTTTTCTTTGTTCGAATGCCTGCCCGCTGCCAGGCGTGGTTGAATCGCTTGTTTGAACAAACACATATTCTTTCCCGGTTTCTTTAACCACCGCTTCTTCCGGGATCATAATAGCTTTTGAATTTACACCAACCGGTATTTTTAGTTCACCAAACATTTGTGGTTTTAATTTGTTATTCGCATTACCAAACTCTCCGCGCACTGTAATTGTTCTTGTTTGTTCATCAACTGTTTGACCGATGTATATTATTCTTCCATTGAATTTTTCGTTTTGATAAGTTGCCGATGTGAACAAGGCATTTGTTTTCTGATCTACCTTAGCTATATCTTTCTCATAAATCTGCCCGTCAACCCAAACCGTATTTGTATTGATCACTTTGAATGCATTTGTTGTTGCATCAACTAACTGACCAATGACAACATTTCTTTCAACCACAATACCGTTGATTGATGACTTGATCGGTAATGTGCCTGATGTATGTTCATCACTCATCTTTCCATCGGTTACGTCTTCATCACTAAGACCAACAGAATGAATTTTTTTATCTTCAGCTTTATATTCTGCAAGCGCTTTTTCATATTCAGATTGACTTTCCAATAATGATTTTTGAGATCCTATTTTCTCATCAAATAATTTCTTCTGTCTTTCATAATTAGCTTTTGTATAATCAAGCGCCGCTTTCGCTATTAAGTAACCGGCTTTAATCTCTCCAACATCAAGACCTTCAACCGTCATTAATATTTGTCCGGCTTTGACATAATCTCCAACCCTGACAAATACTTTATGCACTCTTCCTTGTACAAGAGAACCGATCTGCGCTTCGTTATCCTGGTTAGTGATCACCTTTGCCGGAATTGTTAGATATCCGGTAAACGGTTTAAATGTTACCGTCTCGGTTTCCAATTCAATTTGCTTTATTGATTCAGCGGTAAGCTTCACAACTTCACTCTGCTCATTATGGCTTTCTTCTTTTTTAGGTTCTTCTTTTCCGCCGCATCCCAAAAGGGTAAACACTAAAACATTGGCGGCTATTAATAATTTGATACTTGCTTTCATTTATTTCTCCAATTCTGATTTGTCAATAATATTTTGCCCGACTATTTCCTCAATCCGGAACACTGATTGATAATGATTGAATAAGGCATTGATGTAATTGTTCCGTGAGCTGATTAAAGTTTGTTTTGCTTGAAGGTATTCAAGGTATGTCAGCTCTCCCGCATCGTAACTTTTTATCGCTGTTCTGTAAATCTCTTCAGCCTGTGGGAGAATTTCATTCACATATAGTTTTACTTGCTTTAAATTATTCTCGTGATCTGTAAAAGCGCTTTTTATTTTTAAGACGATCTCATTCTTTGTCAATTGCAGTTCCGATTTAGATATGGACTGATTTGCAGTGGCTTCCTGAATTTTTCCTCTTTGATCGAACATAAACCATAGCGGAACCGATATTCCAAACGAAGCTCCGTAAAACCCTGCATTGCCATCGCGCGTTTGTTTGAAATATGCCAGATTAATATTCGGCAGAACCGATGACCACGCGAGACCTTTTTCAACAGATGTTATTGCATATTTTAATTCGGCAATTTTAATCTGTGGGTTTGTTTCTTCCAACGATTTGTAGATTTGCTCTATACTGATTTTGTGATCAACAAAGACTAATGAATCGGTAAGTGCTAATTGCGATTCATAACTTTGTTCTCCATATCCCAATGAAAAAATCAGTTCGGCAAATGCTGTCGTAAGTTCATTCTTTACAACTTCAAGATTGTTCCGCGCCTCTGTGTATTGAACTTTTGCGGTTAATCTTTCAAGATTCGTCCCTTCCCCAACGTTTTGCCTTATCTCCGCTTTCTTAAAAAAATCTTCCGAGATTAATAAATTTTCCTCAGCAAATTTTACATGGAATTGTTTCGCCAGAATTTTGTAGTAGCTGGTTTTCACTTGATTGACAATGCTTCTCTCAGTCAAGTTTAGTTTATAAACGGCTATCTCTTCTTCTTTGCTAAATTTGCTTCCTTTCAAAAAATAATTTGAAGGAAATTCAAAAGATTGACGAACTTCAAAAGTTCGTTCGCTATAGTTACTTAAACTGCTGTTCACCGGGGCGTATTCATAGTTCACTCCAACTTCCGGTTGAGGTAATGATATTTCGCTCCAAAATCTTCCTTTGGAAGCGGAAATATTTTCTATGGCGCTTTTTACTTCCGGATTATTCTTAAGCCCAATTTCAACAGCTTCATTTAAACTAAGTTTTTTAATTTCCGTTTGTCCGTAAATGCAAAGCGGCAGCAGAGCAATTGCGAACAAAACAAAAAGTTTGTTCATACTTTCTCCATATTATATAAAATTAACTTTTCCGCTGATAGCGGAAATAGAGTTATCCCGTAAAGGGATAAATGAAAAGAATAGAGATTTGTTAAATCAGAAAAGTTCTGTTGAAGAGATAGAGGTCGGGGAAAAGTTTTGTTTTTTGATGATGGTCAGATAGCTCGAATGAAGTCTGGACTATGTGAGCTTTAATTTCTTCTAAACAATGAAGGCAAATATCTTTGTTTAGATTGATTTTGGAGAATTCTATCCGGAGAATATTTGCATGAGGGATTGAATTTTTAACGATTTCACAGTGGTCGTGGGTACCGTGACTATCGCCGTCGTAATCAAAAAATCCAAGTTCCGAGTGAAGAAACGAGAATATGAAGAACCCCAGAAGCAGAAGAGCAATTATTCTTTTCACACTATTTCTAAAAAGTTCATTCATCTCTTGTAAATTTATAGTTTTCTTATCGATACAGCAACGAAAATTTTAATTAAGTTTCTTCAAAGTGATGGGCTCATATTTTTCCCGGCTTAGCTTTGAAGACTAATTTAAAACTACTTATTAATCTGAAATGAAATAGAGTTTTATTTGAAACTCTTAAGCAAAGAGTAAAACCCGACCAACAGACCGATAAAGTCGGATATTTGACGTTTTTGTAAAACTTGAGTTGAGGCTTCGGCAGTATTGAAATCCTGCCTCCAGAGTTCTATCTTTGTATCGTTCAAAAACAAAAAAGAGGATTAATTGAAGTCATTAGCAAAAGTATTGCTTTTCAGTCTTCTTTTAATTTTGGCCGGTTTTACTGCAGTTGAGCAGACAACCCCTGAAGAGAACGAGCCAAAAGTAAAGGAAGCTGTCCCAGCTATTGATGTAATTAATAACGAACAAACTACAGTAATTAATTATATCAGTAAAGGAGAAATGAAAGCCTCGTGGTACGGACCCAGGTTTCATGGCAGAACAACAGCAAACGGCGAGAAATTTGATCAGGAAGCTTTGACAGCCGCACACAAAACCTTACGATTCGGAACGCTGCTCAGGCTTACAAACCCAGCGACCGATAAAAGTGTTATCGTAAGAATTAACGACCGTGGTCCTTATGTTCGCGGTAGAAATATTGATGTTTCTCAAGAAGCGGCTAGTGAATTAGGGATGTTACACAAAGGACTTGCCAGACTAAAAGTGGAACAAGTTAGCCTAAAAGGGGTAAACTTTCCCGCTATTCATTTGAATTAAAAGTAAGTGATTCTAAAAAGAAAAACCCGGCTGTAGAAGTCGGGTTTTTTGCTTTAAAGCGATAGAGACTTGCCATGGCAAGTCTCTACAATGACAAGGTGAATGAAAATGAATGGATGAATGTTTTCCATTCAGTCATGCAACCATTCAATCTCTCATTCGAGGATTACAATTATTTGGTTCTGGCTTGTCCAGATTAGCCTTTTCAGTTTTCAGTAAAAGTAATCTTGAAGTTGATGACCTCGGCATCGTTCCCGACTTTTACCGGTGGTCCCCAGGTTCCAACTCCACTGGAAACGTAAAAATGAGTGTTGGCGATCTTCTTATAACCCCAGCTTACTTCATAGATTATTTTAGTTACAAAATTGAAGGGCCACATTTGTCCGTGATGCGTATGCCCGGAAAGTTGAAGATCAACATTTTGGGCAGCAGTTTCTGATAAGCGAAACGGCTGATGATCGAGAAGAATTATGGGTAAATCTTTCCGTGCAGAGGAAACCAATTCTGCAACAGATTTTCTTTTTCCGTGAGCAAAATTGGCAATGCTGGCGTCTTCTCTACCAATAATCTGTACAGAATTCTCGATAGTTATCATGCTGTCGCGAAGAACTTGCACTTTATTTTCATTTAGGAAATTGTCTGCGTTATTTACGTTTACAATGTACTCGTGGTTTCCGTTAATAGTGTAAACGCCGTACTTTGCTTTTAGCTGGCGGAGTTCTTCATCAATTCCTATTCGTTTAAGTTGACCCGATTTATCATCTATAACATCACCGCCAATAAGAATAATATCAGGTTTTACCTGTTCTGCAAGATCGATGATCTTCTTTGCGATTCGACCGTTGTTCACCGGGGTAAAATGGGAATCGGAGAAATAAAAAATATTTAGCGAAGTAAGAGTAGAATTCTTCTTTGGAATCGAAAGTTGGATCGTTTTCAACTTGATGTTGTTAGAGTTAATGAATCCATAAGTAACGGTTACAAAAACAAGGAGAAGAACAATTAAGCCGGTTAGTAATTTTGTTTTTGCATAATCTTGGAGAAAAAATTGCGGGAAGAATGGGAAAAACCGGTTGATGAGAACGAAAATGTCGATCACCAAAAGCGATATGAGAAAATAGCCCAATAACGCAAACCAGAAAGAGCCGATCCAGAGGAAAACATCATACAAGGTAGAGTTCACATTTGAGAGTAGACTTTTAGTTAAGATGTAAGAAGATGCCGCCAAAATAAATGCAACAGAGAAGAGTAGTTTGGCGTTCATCGATTGAAACTGAAACGCCTGCATTGCCCGCAGCCAGACAAAGAAATTTGCCGAACCGTAAACGAGAAAAAATATTGCGAAAAAGATTGCCATAAGTTTTTACTTTTTTATGTTACAACAGTGGAGGAAAATGATAAGTTCAAAATTGGTCATTGGTCACTGGTCATTATCAATGAATCTCTATTATAAATGACCGATGACCAACGGCTAATTGCTTTGTTATGAAGCTAACGAGTAATTGTTGTACTTCGCCACAAAAAAATCTTGTTTCTGTTTTTTTACAGTGATTACAATTTCTTCAAGTTTGGTGGCAACGATATCAGAAATCCACTCTTCTCCACACTGTTGACAAACAGTTGCGGGAACTTCCTTAACAATAATGACCCCTTGATTATAATTTGCAGTAAAACTTGTTTCCGATTCCGTTTTTAAACCGCCGCAAATCGGACAAATATCTTTTTTCATGATTTTCTTCTCGTTTTAAAATCCTTTTTAAAAATCTCCAATGATGGTTCGTAAGCTGTAATGATAAAGACTTTTCCTATGTGCGAATCTATGGCGGCAACTACATGAAGTGGTCTGCCGTTTACCAGCTTGAAAAACAATGCACTGGGAAAGGGTTTATCCTTTGGGTAGTTACTTATCAATTCACCATTCAATAGAACCTCTTTAACATCGCTTCTTGAAATATCTCGTTCAAGCATTCTTTCAAATACATGTTTTCTCCATTCTATTGAATTGGAAGAAACATATTCTTTTAAGTGTTCGATATTCATGGAGCAAATATATTCAAAGAAAATAAATTTTCTAATGCACTTCTATGTTTTAAAAGATGGAAAATCCAGTTAAAAGTGGATTCGCACTTTCGACTTTTATCTTTCCACTTTCCACTACCTACATATACTCGTCCCAGCTTTTTACTTGTAGCTCACCGGCTAGATGTTTACTTAACGATTTTACAAACCGCTTTGCAAATTGAAGATTGGTAATAAGCGGAATGTTCAAATCAACTGCGCGGCGGCGTACAAGATAATCGCTGTCGAGTTCTTCTTTCTCTGAAGTTTTTGGAATGTTAATGACGAGATCAATTTTGCCATCTTGCAAATGGGAAAGTATTCCCGGCTCTTGATTATCAAATGGGCGGTGAAGCGTTTCAACTTCAATTCCGCTTTCGCCATAGAAATCGGCGGTTCCTTTGGTTCCGTAAAACTTCAATCCCATTTTGCGGAGTGTTTTTAATTCCTCAAGGAATTCCGCTTTCTCTTTCAAAGTTCCTGTTGAAAGTAAAACACCTTTCTGCGGAATTTTAAAACCGACCGACAACATACTTTTCAAAAATGCTTCATTAAAATCATCGCCGAGACAAGCAACTTCTCCGGTTGATGACATTTCCACTCCAACCACCGGATCGCTTCCTTTTAATCTTGTAAACGAAAATTGAGAAGCTTTAACGCCAACGTAATCCAGATCGAAAGATGATTTATCGATCTTCGGAAGGTGCTGTCCCATGATTAACTTTGTTGCGATGTCGATAAAATTGATCTTCAAAACTTTTGACACAAACGGAAAACTTCGCGAAGCGCGGAGATTGCACTCAATCACTTTTACGTCGTTATCTTTAGCGATAAACTGCATGTTGAACGGTCCGGTAATTTCCAATTCGCGTGCAATTTCCTTGGTAATAATTTTTACGCGCCGCATGGTTTCCAAATACGTCCGTTGCGGCGGAAGAACGATCGTAGCGTCACCGCTATGTACACCGGCGTTTTCAACATGTTCCGAAATAGCATAGCAATAAAGCTCTCCTTCGGAAGCAACGGCATCAACTTCAATTTCGCGCGCATCGGTTATGAACTTGCTGATAACCACCGGATGCTCTTGACTGATATCCGAAGCTTTTTTCAAATATTCTTCAAGTTCATTTTCAGTAAGCACGATGCTCATCGCCGCACCGCTTAAAACATAACTTGGACGAATCAAAACCGGGTAACCGACATTGTCGGCAAATTTTTTCGCCTCTTCTAAGTTCGTTAACTCATTCCATTCCGGCTGATCAATATCAAGTTGATCCAAAATTTGCGAAAACTTGTGGCGGTTTTCTGCGTTATCAATTTTTGCAGGAGAAGTACCAAGAATGTTTACGCCATTATTAAATAATTTTACGGCAAGGTTGTTTGGGATTTGTCCACCCATTGAAACGATAACACCAAGCGGATTTTCTTTTTCATAAATATCAAGTACCCGTTCAAGACTCATTTCTTCAAAATATAATTTATCGCAAATGTCGTGGTCCGTGCTAACAGTTTCCGGGTTGTAGTTGATCATTATGGTTTTATGATTCAACTTGCCCAAGCTTAAGACTGAATTTACGCAGCACCAATCAAATTCTACCGAGGAGCCAATCCTGTATGCACCTCCGCCAAGAACGATGATTTGATTTTCTTCTTTGGTCGCTATATCATCTTCGTTTCCGTTGTAAGTCATGTACAAATAATTTGTTTGCGCTGGGTATTCCGCCGCAAGCGTATCGATCTGTTTTACAAAGGGAACAATGTTAAGTTCTTTTCTTTTTGAACGAACCTCAAATTCATCAGAGTTTGTAAGCAAAGCAATTTGTTTATCTGAAAATCCCTTTTGTTTTGCTTCAAGAAATAATTCAGAATTAACTTCTTCAAGTTTAGGTTTTCTTAATTTATTTTGAAGTTCGACGATGTTTTTCATTTTATACAAGAACCAGCGGTCAACCTTTGTCAACTCGTGCAAGCGATCAACGGTGTAACCTTCTTCAATTGCTTTTGCAAGAAGGGAAATGCGCTTGTCGGTTGGCTTAGCAAGTAAGTCGTCTGTAATTTTTGTGTCGAGGTCGTTCACAACAAAACCGTTGTAACCGACGTCGAGCATACGCATTGCCTTTTGCAGCACTTCTTCAAACGTTCTGCCGATCGACATTACCTCACCGACAGATTTCATTTCACTGCCGAGCTGTGTTGAAACCGCTTTGAACTTTTGCAAATCCCAACGCGGATATTTTAATACGACGTAATCAAGTGCAGGTTCAAAGCAGGATGAAGTTTCTTTTGTAATGCTGTTTTCAATTTCATTTAAATTGTAACCGAGCGAAAGTTTTGTAGCGACAAACGCAAGCGGATAACCTGTAGCTTTTGATGCAAGCGCGGAACTGCGGCTAAGACGTGCATTCACTTCAATAATTCTATAATCATCTGAATGAGGATCAAGCGCGTATTGAATATTACACTCGCCGACAATGCCGAGGTGACGGATCAGTTTTATTCCGATTGAACGAAGTTTAAAATTTTCGTGAGATGAAAGTGTTTGTACCGGCGCAACTACAACGCTGTCGCCCGTGTGTATTCCCATCGGATCGACATTTTCCATATTACAAATGGTGATGCAGTTGTTGTAGCGGTCGCGTACGATCTCGTACTCAACTTCTTTCCAGCCGTAAAGTGATTCTTCAATTAAAATTTGCTTTGTAAACGAGAAAGCGCGTTTGGCTTTATCAACCAATTCTTCTTTATTGTTTACGATGCCGGAGCCGAGTCCGCCAAGCGCATATGCGATACGCACCATCAGCGGATAGCCGATGATTTTTCCCGCCGCTATTGCTTCTTCAATATTGGTAACCGTTTTGCTCCGCGCCACTTTTAATCCGACTTCATTCACGCGTTTTGCAAAAAGGAATCGATCTTCGGTATCTTTTATCGCTTCAACCGAAGTGCCTAAAACTTTAACGTTATGTTTTTCTAAAATTCCTCTGTCGAATAATTCCACTCCGACATTAAGCGCCGTTTGTCCGCCGAAGCCGAGAAGGATCGCGTCGGGTTTATCTTTTTCAATTACCTTTTCAACAAACTCGGTCTTGATCGGAATGAAATAAACTTTGTCCGCAAGATGTTCGCTCGTTTGAATCGTGGCGATATTCGGATTGATAAGGACAGTTTCAATACCGTCTTCTTTCAACGCTTTGATTGCTTGTGAACCGGAATAATCAAACTCACCGGCTTGCCCGATTTGCAGCGCGCCGCTTCCGAGGATTAATACTTTTTTGGGTTTACCTTTTTTTATCATGCTATGTTAAATTCCAAAAAACAAAAAACAAGTTCCAAAATTAATTTCATAATTCTTTTGCAGTGTCGCTTTTTGTTTTCTTATATATAATTGATGAAAATATTTTTTTTAATTCATTTGATTCGTTATTCAATTGCATTCCTTCTTCTGCGAAGGATTCTGCGTTTGTCTCTTTTATTAAACGAAGCCAGAATGATGTTTCCTTCGCTTCTTTTCGAGAAATCCTTAATCTCATTAGAAAATCCCTTTCTCCTAAACACTCATTTGCTTCAATATAGTTGGCTCCAATCGAGCTTGAAGATCTAACAAGTTGTTTAATATACTCTCGATTAATAATATCCAGCGGCAATTTCTTACAAAAGAAGGCGACGCTTTTAGCAAATTGAAAACAACGTTCTTCCAAATCATAAATCTTATTTGAACTATCTTCGCTCATAATTTATAAATCCTCGATTATGAAAATTTTACTCGTTCCTTGAAATTTGATTTTTGTCTTTTGGAATTTCTCAATTGTTAATTGGATTTTGTCATTTCGAGCTTATTCATTGTTATTTGAAATTTGTTTTTTGTTATTTCCTACGCAATTGCTCTCACAAATAAATCGAAAATAAATTCCGTATCGTCCGGTCCGGGAGAAGCTTCCGGGTGAAACTGCGCGCCGAAAAGGGGCTTTGAAATATGAATGATTCCTTCATTCGTGCCGTCGTTATCGTTCTGGAACCACTCGCGCCAATCTTCGGAAAGTGTAGCAGAATCAATTGCGTAACCGTGATTTTGTGAAGTAATGTAACACCGTTTTGTTCCCGATTCGTTCGCCGGTTGGTTGTGGCTGCGGTGTCCGTATTTTAATTTGTACGTATCGGCATCGGCGGCTAAAGCCATTATCTGGCAGCCGAGACAAATGCCGAGCATGGGAATTCCTTTTTGCATCGCCTTTTTTGTATTGACTACCGTAACGGGATTCATCTTCGGATCGCCGGGACCATTTGATAAAACAATCCCATCGGCTTTAATTGAAAGGAAATCATAATCATACGGAACGCGGATTACGGTTATATCGCGCCGTAAAAATGCTTGTACGATATTGTTCTTCGTTCCGCAGTCCACAAAGACCAATTTCTTTTTCCCTTTTTGGTATTCAACCGGTTCTTTTATTGAAACTTCGCCAACTAGATTTGTTTTGTTGGGGTCTTCAAAACTTAATTCATCGGTAATATTTTCAAAAACAATTTTGCCGAGCATGGTTCCCTTTTCGCGAAGTTTGCGGGTTAACATTCGAGTATCAATTCCGTAAATGCCGGGAATATTTTCATCAACCATCCATTCATGCAGTGATTGTTTTGCGTTCCAGTGAGAATATTCAAAAGAATAGTCCGAAACGACAATTCCGCGGAGATGAATTTTTTCCGATTCAAAATTTTTCAGCAGTCCGTTTTCTCTTTCTTTGCCGGGAACACCGTAATTGCCGATAAGCGGATAGGTGAAGGTGAGAATTTGTCCGCAGTATGAAGGGTCTGTCATCGTTTCCGGGTAACCGACCATTCCGGTGTTAAAAACAACTTCACCGGTAACGTTCTTGTTAGAGCCGAATCCGTAACCGGAAAATTCCGAGCCGTCTTCTAAAATAAGTTTTGCTTTTTGTTTGATCATTTTATTTGTCTCTTAATCTTAATCTGGATTAACCGGAACCAAATAATTCCTAATCATCGTTTGGATGACTGAAAAGTATCCTCAATTAAATTGTTGTTTTTTGTCAAGATATTTTTGTCTTATTCTCATTTTCCATTTTTATATCTATCACAAAATTAAAAACATTGAATCCCGATGGGATTCTTTTTTGAGTTTTGTCCTTTTGTTACAAATATTAAATCCCTACGGGATTTCTGCAACCCGCCTCTGGCGGGTTGAATCTTTGTAACAAATAAACCCACCAACAACTAACATTCCCTTCGGGAATGAATGTTTTTTATCAGCTAAATATTTTGTGCCGTCCACCGTGTTGGATTTTGGCTGACTATTTAATCCTAATCACTATCTTTTCTTGTTATAGAAAGATTACGATTATGATTAAGAAAGACTTTGCCAAAACAAACGATTTTACAAAAAAAAAGCCACCCTTGCGGAGCGGCTATACTCGTAATCCGCCGCGGCGGATATTATTCGGTTTTGTTTTGGGTTTGTTCAATCTTCTAAAATTTTTTCTGCAAATATAAAAGGTAAAGGGGAGTAAAACAATCACTAAAAATTTATTTTCGGATAGATATTCACAGAACTGAAATAATCGTAAATCGAAAAGAGAAAATGTTCTGAAAGATAAGCGATGTGCAAACGAAAAGACTGAACTTGAATTGGCGCAAAAGGAATGTACGTTTGAGGGAACAAAAGTTAAAACAGGACTAAGTTAAAATGATTCGAAGAAATGGAAAATTACATTGAAGAAATCTCATCTCGCATTGAAGAAATACCGGCTGACAGCGACGAAATGAAGAGTTACACTTAAGAAATGGAGACTTACTTTGATGCAACGGACACTTGCAGTTGCGCAAAATCAAGTGGCACTGACACAAAATCAGTTTACACTGACACAATGTCAAAATGCAGCTCTGCAAAGCCAAGTTACATTGACGCAACGCACACTTACAGTTGCGCAAAATCAAGTGGCAGCCTCGCAAAACGAAGTCACAGTGAAGCAAAACAAAATAAAAAGTCTGAAAACTGCTTTTTTATGCTGAAAACGAAGAAAATTAAGAAAAGTTGTAAAACCTTGCCGTGATAAGGTTCTACATTAAATCAATTTTTATTTGAGCAATAACATTTTTTTGGCAGAAGTATAATCATTTATCCGTAACCGGTAAATGTACATACCGCTTGCAAGTGATGAAGCATCAAACTGAACTGTATATCTGCCCATTTCTTTCTGTTCGTTTACAAGTATTTTTACTTCGTTGCCAAGAATATCAAATATTTTTAGCGTAACGTTTCCGCTTTTTGGCAATTGATAAGTTATAGTTGTTGAAGGGTTAAAGGGATTGGGGTAGTTTGTTTTAAGCGAATATTCTGATATTATTTCATTTTCTTTTCCTGTTATATTTTCTTTCCATAAGCTTTGACCATTTGTAGTTACAGTATTTGAATAAGCTGAAACATTGCCATGTATATCAACAGCTTGTGCTGAATATCGTGCGACCAGATCACCACCAGCCTTAACAAGAAGAACATTTTGATCAATATATGGACTTGAGACTGGATTTACGTAATGTGCTCCCCAACCAAACCCAAAATCATATTCCTTTTTAAGAATGTAATGAGCTAAACTCGAACCTCCTCCAGAAATTGTTAAAATAGGGTTAGCGCCCCAGCTACCACTCATTACGATAATCGGGGTTGGTGGTGTCTCATAATAAACACTAAACTGGGCTTTTGGTATAGAATTACCAGAACTATTATAAGCAACAACAACATAGCTAAAAGTTCCATTCAGATAGTCCACATCAGTCCAAAATGTAATATTGGGGTCAACAGTTGCAACGAGCGTATATCCGTTTAAAGTTCCATCCCAATTTAAAGTTGTTGCTTTTCGATATATTTTAAATCCTTGCTCATTATTTTCTATTATATCAACACCATGATAACCCCAAGAATAATATGTTGGGGCAGTGTTGTCATTCCAAGAAAGGGTTCTAGAATTATTATTGCCAGTAATATTAAGTACAGTTGGTGTTGCAGAATGTGCTAACCCAACTTGATTGATGATGTTATTATATAAAGAATTGATTGAGGTGTGATACTTGCTGTCAATTCCATTTATTAATGCGTTTTTATAGGCTTCAATATTTGTTGAAGCTATTAATTGCCCAAAAATATTCCAGCGAGATTGGATTCTGTCTAATAATAAGGAACCTGAAACACCTAAATCCTCATTATCACCTGTATAATTAGGTGCACGCCTTGAAATACCGTCCCACAAACTATACAAAAAACATGCAACAGCACCTTCAACTATTTTATTGTCAGCACTTGGGCTCAATAAGCTCTGCGAATAATCCATCCACTGGTATTTTGTTGGTACAATATATTCAGGTAACGAAGGCAATTCCGTTGTGTACCAATACATTAAACTAGCGGCGGCATAAAATTCTGCCCATCCCTCTGTCCAAGCGATATTGTGTGTCGTTGGTTTTTCAAACCAATGCCCAGCTCCGCCGAGATCATCATAAACCTGTAAACCGACTTTAGCCCATTCAATAAAATGACCATATTCATGATATGCCGCTGCATTATCTTCAGGCACATGGTTAAATATTATTCTTGGTACACTCATAGTGGTATTTTGACATTCACTGAAGAAAAAGCCCAAATAAGACTCATCTGGGTCGCAGAAACAACTTGTTGCAACGTTCGGTCTTAATAAATATCTAATCATTGGTGGTGTGTAACCAAGTTGCTCTATACTAAATATTCTTGCTCTATAAAGATATCTAAGTGCTGAGCCATGATTTATTTCAACATTGGAAATATTGGCTGATGCCGAATATACACTTGTAGTCGAATTAGAAATATCTAAATAGTAATACTCTGGAATCTTTGCACCAATGCCGAGATCATGATTATAACAAGCTGAATTACTATTTGTGGCATATACCCTAATTTTATCAGAGTAATAATTTGCTGGTTGCGGCGAATTAACAAATCTAAAAGAGAAAAAATAATTTCCATTCATATCTGTTTTATCATATTCGACATGGCGTGAATTATTACTGCCGTAAGGCGTATACGCTGTTGCAGGGCTGTTATCTTCATCCCAATCAAGCCATACAGTTACATCTGGTATTCCTCTTGCTCCACCATATGGGTAGGATATTTTTCCCGCGATATATACATAGATATCATTACTTTCGATGCTTAAAGTCTGAGATTCATCAGAAATATTGCTATGGTGTACATATTCTGCTTCTAATTTTATTTGATCTTTATTTGAAGCCATTATTGTAGGTGGATCAGTATATTTACGTTCTGGATGATCCATACTTACATATTTAACTTCATTTTTTTCTATAGAAAAATATATTGGAACACTTATAAAATGAGCATATTCCGCATTAATACTATTGTTAGTTGAATCTAAATTTCTTTCTATTTTAATATCAATTCTAAAATTAGGTTCATTCTTTGGTAATTGAAATTTCTGGCTAATATTCATTAGCTCACCATTAGAAACATTTTTATCTATTCTAAAAATATTTAAGCCAGATGCTTGAGATAATTTCCTCACATTTTCCGGTAAGTTTAATTCTATTTTCACAACACTACTAATCAAAAACTCCAGAGAACACGTTAATTCTGCTATATTCTCCGTATTATTAATAAACTTAACATCAAAATTAACAATCTTAGCAGGGCTCTTCAAATTATTCGAGCCCAATATTTTTCCCCAGCCAAATAAAAGTAAACACAGGATGATAACTCTGTGTATGGTTAAAAACATATAATCTCCGAATAATTTAGTTGGGAAAGTTTATACTGTTACTTTTAGCACGAAGCGGGTTATGCTTTAACTCATTTCGATATTCAGTTAAGGCAGTTTTGCAATCGTATTCGGGAACAAATAGATCGCAACTGTCTCGTATGATAATTGAGTCAAATACTGCCTCTGTAGAAAAAGTATAATTTTTTTGTTTGTTAATTTTTATTATCCAATCAACAGAAAAGACTGAAAATGCAACAAAGGGGATTGAATCATAGGGAGTAGAATCATTTGAATTGCAAATTTTTCTTTGAATGGGAGATATTAGTTCATAGCAAGCGTTTTCAGAGTTAATAGCCCCGATTAAAATTATCTTTCCTCTGCCATTAAATAATGGCAGGCAACTGGTTGTTAGAGTTATTATAGTATCAGTTCTACTCTTCAGTGCGATGTCCACCGCCATATTGTTAAATGTTGGTTTACGCGGATCTGCAATAAATTTTCCTTTATCTAAACCGGTATCTTTACAGCCAACAATAATTAACAGTATCAGTAATACAGTTGCTTTGTAAATCATATTTCTTACCTCCTGTTTTTTCTTTAATAAACATTTTGCATACTCAAGTTTTTGAGCAAATTAAAATAATTAATTTTTCTGTGTTTAAAGTTTAAGTGAATAAATGAGAAAGTCAAGCGGTTTCTTAAAATATTTTTATATTTACGGCAACATTCCGGCAAATGCCTGGTAAGATGGGATTGAATTTTTTTCCCTCATTGTCACTGTATTTCCCCAAATCTGTTTATTTTTGTTTTGCAAATAATTCAGGGAACGCATGTATAATTCAATAGTTCTTGTTAAGCAAGTGCCCGACACCGCTAATATTTCGGGCAAAGTTATGAAGGAAGACGGAACGGTCAACCGCTCAAAACTTCCGGCGATATTTAATCACGAAGATAAAGTCGCGCTTGAGTTGGCGCTTCAAGTTAAAGAAAAGTACGGCGGCAAAGTTACCGCAATTACCATGGGACCACCGAGAGCTTCCGATATTTTACGCGAATGTTTGTATATGGGAGCCGACGAAGTCTTTCTTATCAGCGATAGAAAATTTGCCGGTGCAGATACGCTGGCTACTTCCTACGTTTTAAGCGAAGCGATAAACAAGATCGGCAATTATCAGTTCATTTTTGGCGGAAGACAGGCAATTGATGGCGACACGGCTCAGGTCGGTCCGCAAACAGCCGACAAACTCAACATTCCGCAAGTTACCTACGCAGAACAGATCATTGATATTAAAAAGGACAAAGTTACAATTAAAAGAAAAATTGACGGCGGACATGAAATTGTTCAAGCGACTTTACCCGTGCTGGTAACCGTTATTAAAGAAGCCGCCGAAACACGTCCGTTTAGCGCTAAAAAAGTTATGGCGTATAAAGGGGCAAAGTCTTTAACCGATCTTGAAAAATTGACCGAAGGAAATTCACTTCTTTATACCGATACGCTGATCCACGAATATCAAGAAAGAAATCTTTTTATTTCAACTTTAACGATGGACGATCTTCAACTTGATGTTGACCGCTGCGGTGTAAAAGGTTCGCCGACAAAAGTCCATAAAGTTGAATCGGTTGTGCTTGCAGGCGGAAATCAAACAAGAGTAGAGCCGACAAAAGACGGAATCGGAATATTGATTGACAGCCTTTTAGAAGATCATATTCTCGGGTAAAAAAAACGTAGCGCAGATAAATCTGCGAAAAAATGTAAACAAAAAGAAAAAAAATTATGCAAAATCTCTCAAATGAAGTTTGGGTTTTTATTGAACAACGAGACGGGAAAGCAGTTGATGTAAGTTTAGAACTTCTCTGCAAAGGAAGAAAACTTGCCGAACAATTGCACGGACCATTGAAAGCGGTAGTAATTGGTGAAGACGTAAAATCCATTGCAGACGAAACATTCAAATATGGTGCAAACGAAGTTTTGTTGATTCAACATAAAGAATTAAAAAATTACCGGACGCTTCCTTACAGCAGAATATTAAATGATCTCATCATAAAATTCTCTCCGCGCATTGTATTATTCGGCGCAACGGTTATTGGAAGAGACTTAGCTCCGCGTGTTGCTTCAAATACAAAAAGCGGATTAACTGCTGATTGTACCGAATTACGAATCGATACAATCACGTATCTCGGCAAAGAGTGCAAAGATATTTTGCTCCAGATTCGTCCGGCTTTTGGTGGTAATATTATCGCCACAATTATTACTCCAGACAATCCCGTGCAGATGGCGACGGTTCGCGAAGGTGTAATGGAATTGTCCCCGCTCGAAAAACCGAACAAATCAAAAATTACTGAGATTCCTTTTCTTCCTGATCCGACCGATGCGTTGGTTGAGATCATCGAACAATTCCACCAGGAAAACAAAGTGAATTTAAAGGGTGCGCCGATAATTGTTGCGGGCGGGTATGGACTCGGCACAGTAGCAAACTTTAAACTGATCCACGAACTTGCGCACGTGCTTGGCGGAGAAGTTGCCGGAAGCCGCGCCGCTGTTGATGCAGGCTTTGTTCCGCATGAAAGACAAGTAGGACAAACGGGAGTTACGGTTCGTCCAAAACTTTACATTGCAGTCGGAATCTCCGGCGCAATTCAACACCGCGCGGGAATGCAGGAAGCGAATAAAATTATCGCTATTAACACTGATCCCGACGCACCAATTTTTCAAATTGCGCATTACGGAATTGTCGGCGATGCCGCCGATATAATTCCCAAATTTATTGATGCCTATAAACATAAATTGAAATAGAGGAACTATGCCAAATTTCTTTTTAGATAACAGCGATCTACAATTTCATTTTAATAAACTTGATATAAAAGAAGTTGTTCGCATTACAGAAGATGATTACGAAGAAGCGAAAAAATATAATTACGCCCCGGTGAATTATGAAGACGCCATTGAGAATTATAGAAAAGTTTTGGAAGTGACCGGCGATTTAGCCGCCAATTTTATTGCTGGAAGAGCTGCTGATGTTGATATTGAAGGAGCTACATTTCTAGATGGAAAAGTTTCATACGCAAAAGGAACGCAGGAAAATCTGAAGCAGCTTTCTCAAGCTGATCTAATGGGAATGATCCTTCCGCGCAAATATGGCGGATTAAATTTCCCTTTCTCTATTTATATGATGGCGGTGGAAATACTCGCGCGCGCCGACGCTTCTTTGATGAACGTTTTTGGCTTACAGGATATTGCCGATACAATCAAAAAATTCGGGAATGAAGATCAACGCCAAGAATTTATTCCAAAGTTTTGCACCGGAGAAAATACCGGCGCAATGGCTTTAACCGAACCGGATGCAGGTTCTGATCTACAAGCGGTAAAACTGCAGGCTTATCAAAATGAAAAAGGAGAATGGTTTTTGCGCGGAGTAAAAAGATTTATCACCAACGGAAACGGTGAAGTTCATTTAGTGTTGGCGCGTTCGGAAGCCGGAACAAAAGATGGTCGCGGATTAAGTCTGTTCGTCTGCCGAACAGATAAAACGGTTGTGATCAGAAGAATAGAACACAAACTTGGCATTCACGGTTCACCAACATGCGAACTGCAATTCAACGATACTCCGGCGCAATTGGTCGGACAGAGAAAATTCGGATTAATAAAATATGTTCTCGATTTGATGTTCCGTGCGCGCATGGGTGTTTCGGCACAAGCGCTCGGCATTTCTCAAGCGGCTTACGAAGAAGCTGTAAAATATGCCCGCGAACGTGAACAGTTCGGAAAAGCGATTTACAATATTCCTGTTATTGCAAACATGTTAATAGAAATGAGAGTGCTGCTTGAAAGCAACCGCTCACTTTTTTACAGCGCGGCAAAATCAGTTGACATAAAAGAGAAACTCGAAGAGCAAATTGAAAAATTAAAAGCCGAAGGAAAATCTTTTAGCGAAGAAAATAACCGGTTGAAACAAGCGACAAAAATCGCAAACTTTTTAACGCCGATAAGCAAGTACACATTAACGGAATCGGCAAACAAGATAAGCTACGACGCGCTGCAAATACACGGCGGAACCGGTTATATGAAAGAGTTCAAAGTCGAAAGACTCACCCGCGATGCGCGCATCACGAACATTTATGAAGGGACTTCGCAGTTGCAAATTGTTGCAGCCGCAGGCGGAGTTATCAATGATGTGATGAAAGAATTTTTTGAAGCAAAAGAAATACACGAGTACAAAGGCGGTTTAACACGACTCGCAACTCATTTAAAAGAAATCCGTGAAATATATCTTGATTGTCTAAAGTATGTTATCGATAAAAAAGATACAAGCTTTCAAGATGTTGCCGCAAAGGATTTAGTTGAACTCTATTCATATTTGTACATCGGTTATTTGGTTTTGGATGAAGCGGAGATCGAATCGAAAAAAATCTTTATTGCAAACCGTTACATCATTAACTCACTTGCAAACGCGAGGAAGAATGCGGCATCAATTAAAAACGAATTGTTCTCCGATCTTTTACACGCAGATAAAATTTTAGTCTAACAAATTATTTACATGGGAGCTAACATGGAAAAGAAAATTTATTACTACCGCGCTTACGACGACAAAGAAGAAAAAAATTATTTCAAATGCTCGTTCGATCATGCTGCGATAGAAGCATTGTTGAAAGATTTTGAGCAGACTCACCAAGCGTATTACAATTACGATTTCGTAAATTTTCTAAAAGAAAAAGATACAGAAGCCGAGTTAATAGAAATTACGAACATTTATTATTAATCGATTTTATTATTCTTTAACCTTCTCTTTATCAATTTGAAATAGATTTATTTTTTTCTCAACAAAAACCCCGCAAAGAGCGGGGTTTTAAATTGAAATGTCGGAACGTTGAATCAGTTACAAGGTAATCCGGTTGTACATTCCTTTAGTTGAGTGTCGAGACCGGACTGAATGGATTCCGTTTTTGCGCTGTATGTTGAGATAGTATTGTTGAGATCGGTAAATTGGTTCATCGAACTCTTAATTTTATCCAACTCATCAACTACTTTATCAGCTCCCGGGATGTCGGGAATTTTTACATTCAATCCTTTTAAGACCGGTTTAAGAAGTTTTGATGCCCAATTCTTGGCATGTTTTTCAAACGCATCTCCAATTTTACCACCGGAAACAACATCTTTTACGCTGACATTAATTTTCTTTCCGAGGATTTTTTTCTTGAATCTTTTATTTAAAACCTTGTGAATTTGTTTTGCGACTTTATCGGTTTTATTAAAAACTTTCTCAGAGGCTTTTATTCCTTTTTCGGCAGTTTTTATTGGGGCTCCAATCTTAGCAATTGATTCGGTCATTGTCTCGAGTTTTGAGATTTCCTTATTCATGTTTATTAGTTCGGTATTCACATCAGTCAAATTCTGATTTACACCTGAAGATTTTTTTTCAAAGGTTCCGATGAGCGCCATATCATTCGTTCCGGCAGCACAAGATGATGCTGTTGAATATTGACTTTTTATACTGCTCAGTTTTGAAGCAAGCGAAACCACTTTTTCATCAAACGCATTTGAAATATCGGATATTTTGCCGAATCCATCGGTTGCAGGAAGTATTACCGGTTTTTCAAGTTTTTGAACTTTAGCATTTACAAGATCAATTTTTCCTTTTGAAAGTCCTATTGTGGTTCTTAATGTTGTTGCCGCAGGACCAACAACAGGAATTTTTGTAAAGACGAGAAGCGCATCATATGTTCGGGTTATTTTGGCGTTAAGTGCATTTAGTTTGCTTGAGACAACTGTAGTTTTATCAAGAATTTTTTTCACTTTCTCAATATTAGCGTTCAGTTTAGCCAACCTGGATTCAAACTTGTAAACCTCTTGATACGTTTGATCAAGACTTGTTACTACTTTTTTAGCTTCGGGACCGGTAAGTTTATCAACTTTTATATTAGTTAATTCCGGAAGCAGATCACGGCTTTTAACAACACCTTCTAATGAAGCATTATCGGTAGTATCATTGTCTTCCGACTCGGTATCCGGAATGAAGCGCCTCTTCGTATTAGGATCAATTAACGCCCACTCTGTCCATGCGCCGGCTTGCTCATTCGTAAGTTGAATATTGGTTTTGTTTGCAGATGATTTTCCGGCTAAACAAACCACTCTACCGTCAAGTGTATGAATTTTCCAAACGCCATTGCCTTTGTGGGTGAAGACAAAATTTTCAAGAGTTTCTTCCTCGTCGGTATCTGTTATTAAAAGATTGGTAGAATTTTTTTTACTTGCAGGCTCAATCTGAACACAGAAATCATCTCCACCTAGTTTGGGAAGGATCTTATACTCGTTCTCATCAATTTGCTCGAATTTATAAAGTCTGTCGGGTCCGTTATCGATTGTGTAAACGGTAACATTTTGTTTTTCCCCTTCTTTAATAGTCTTTGGATATCCGGGAACATCCCAACATCCGTTTGTAGTTTTTCCTACTTCTTGTGCAGATTGAATCCAGAACCACTGGTCTTCGGGTATTTCTTGCGCGAATATTGAGGTGGTAAAAAAGAGAATAGCAAAGAAAGAAAAAAAAGTCAGTTTTTGTATCTTTTGTAGAAAAAGATTGGGAACATAGAGTTTATGATAGTTTTTCATAATTTCTCCTGATTTGTTTAGATGATTTATTTGATATAAAGCCGGGAGAATGAGGGTGATTAAATGAATTTTTAACCCGCGAGCCGAAAATTACAACAACACGAATATCAATGCGACAGTAAAAGGAGTCGCATCCTATTTCATTCTCCTAATAATAAAATTTACAATTTTAAATTAATCAACAGACGCAATATGTCCTAACGAGAATAAAAATTATTAAAAAAAATTACCTCCGGTTTATAGCTCAATTGAACCGGTTAA
>Ga0209211_10004423_pt1 | contig 21853 bp, 18 predicted proteins | sample RifGroA2_FD_183992 | JGI IMG/M metagenome (GOLD analysis project Ga0209211, IMG submission 183992) | Groundwater microbial communities from Rifle, Colorado, USA - Groundwater A2 (SPAdes) (version 2) | ecosystem: Environmental > Aquatic > Deep subsurface > Groundwater | place: Rifle, Colorado...
CCCGATTGCTGTAAAGATATTTTATCGGCTTGGTTTCAATTTCGGCTTCTTCAAACTTGTCCGAAGGCTGGAAAGTTTTTTCCACCGTTTTGCCCGTGATGATATTTTTTATTTTCGTCTGGACAACGGGCTTTCTTTGTTGCATCCTTAAGAAGTGGAATTCCATTACCACATAAGGTTGGCCTTCAAAGACCATAAACACGCCCGGCTTTAAATCGTTATAATTCAACATAAAAACAATAGTATAATGAAACCTTTTTTAAATCAAGACAGTTGTAATAAGCGAAAGGTCGGCCAATTCAGCATTATTTGTTAATTTTTGTTTATGAAGGCGAGAGAAATAGCCGGCCAAAACATAAAAAATCTTCCCGACGAGGAAGTTTTGGCTATTTCTCTTGTTTCGCCTTCCGCTTTTGAAATTTTGGTTGACCGCTATCAAAGCGCCTTTTTAAGGAAAGCCGGCGGCATCGTAAAAAAAGAAGATGACGCTCAAGATACCGTCCAAGAAACTTTCGTAAAAATTTACCTTAACGCCAAGAAATTCAAAAAAGAAAAAGCGGGCGATTCTTTCAAAAACTGGGCTTATAAAATACTTGTCAATTGCGCCATCAGCCGGTACGGCAAGCTGAAAAAAGAATTACTGGTGTTGAAACCGCTGGATATGGGCGATTCGGGAGAAAAAGTTTTTAATCTTTCCGCCGATTATGCGGCAAGAGAGAATTTGGAAACAAAAATTGACAACAAAAATTTTGTTTCGGAGATTTTAGGGAAATTGCCCAATACTTTAAGCGCGATTTTGAAGAAATATTTTTTTGGCGGGAAGTCCCACAAGGAGATTGCCGCCGAGGACGGCATTTCCGTGGTGGCGGCCAAACTGCGTTTGTTTCGGGCCAAAAAAGCTTTCAAAAAAGCGGCGGAAGAAATGGGCAAAATGCCTTTAATAATTTAAAATACATAAATATGGATAATTTATTGAAAAAAAGAATAATGAGAAGGGTTTATGCGATTTGGTTCGTTCGTTCGGTTTACGCCAAGATAGTGGTTATCGGCGCAATACTAATCGTGTCTTATTTGCATATATCTTTTGTCCATGTTTTTTCCAATACGATAAACGCTTCTTCCGGTTTCTTGTTGTCCGCCAAATATCTGACTTCAAGTTTTGCGGCGGCGGACATTGTTTCCAAATTTTTGCTTGCGGGAATGATAATGGCGGTTTTTATGATGGGAAGAGATTTATTTAAACTTAAAAAAGAAAATACTTTATTTGCGAGAAATTGATTTTTTGTGATATATTAAGGCTGTTATGGACGAAAAGGAAATCCTGAAATTTTGGAAAGAAAATAAAATTTTTGAAAAATCTTTGGCCAAAGATTCGCCCGAAGGCGAGTTTGTCTTTTACGACGGGCCGCCGTTTGCCACCGGCTTGCCTCACTACGGCAGTTTGCTTTCTTCCATCGCCAAAGATGTTTTTTGCCGGTACAAAACGATGCGCGGCTACCATGTCCGCCGCCGGTGGGGGTGGGATTGCCACGGTCTGCCCATAGAAAATATGATTGAGAAAAGATTGGGGCTCAAGAGCAAAAAAGACATTGAGGCGATGGGGGTGGAAAAATTCAACGAAACTTGCCGTTCCGCAGTCTTAGAAACCGCCGACGCTTGGAAAGAATACATAGAAAGAATCGGTCGGTGGGTGGAATTTGATAATGCCTATATGACCATGGACAACTCGTTTATGGAAAGTGTTTGGTGGGCGCTCAAACAGTTGTGGGACAAAGAGCTTATATATGAAGGGCGAAAAGTTTTGATGTATTGCCCGCGATGCGAAACGCCATTGGCCAAAGCGGAAGTGGCGATGGACAACAGCTACAAAACCGTAACGGAGGAAGCGACAACGGTGAAGTTTAAAGTTAAAAATCCAAAAAAAGGCAGCTTGCCGGAGAATACTTATTTTTTGGCTTGGACGACTACGCCATGGACACTGCCAAGCAACATAGCGCTCGCAATAAACCAGAAACTGACTTATTGCGAGCTTAATCTCAAATCTCAAATCTCAAATCTCAAAAACAAGGAAGAGATGTTTATTTTAGCTAAAGACAGGCTAGGAGTAATTAAAGAAGAGTATGAAATTATAAGAGAATTTTCTGGCGAAAAATTACTAAATCTTGAATACGAACCGCCTTACGACATTCCGGCGGTAAAAAATTCCAATAAAAAATCTTATTATGTCGTTTCGGCCGATTTTGTGACCACGGAAGACGGCACAGGTATTGTCCATATTGCTCCTATGCACGGGGAAGACGATTATAATGTCGGCGTTAAATACAACTTGCCGACAATTCCGCTTTTAGACCAAAGCGGACATTTCAACAAAGAAGCGCCGGAATTTATACAAGGTTTTTATTTGAAAAAAGGAGAGAAATACATCAAAGAAGATTTGGAAAAAAGAGGATTGATTTTTGCCAAACAGGCGCATACCCACTCTTACCCGCATTGCCACCGTTGCGAAACTCCGCTTTATTACAGCGCGCTTTCTTCTTGGTTTATAAACATCCAAAAAGTGAAAAACCGGCTGATTCAGCTGAATGAAAAAGTGAATTGGCAACCGGAACATCTCAAACACGGGCGATTTTTGAATATCGTGGAAGGAGCGCCGGACTGGAATATTTCCCGCAACAGATATTGGGCTTCGCCGTTGCCGATTTGGAAGTGCCAAAAGTGCCAAAAAGCGGAAATCATAGGTTCTGTTGATGAATTGAAAAAGCACACGAAAAAATCCGGCAATAGATATTTCGTGATGAGGCATGGGGAAGCGGAAAGCAATGAGAAAAACATTGTAAGCTCAAAGTTGGAAAATAGCCATAAATATCCATTGACAGAACATGGAAAAGAACAAGTAATAATTTCAGCCGAAAAATTGGTTGATAAAAAAATTGACCTGATATTTTATTCTCCATTTGAAAGAACAAACCAAACGGCTTTTATCGTGGCGGAAAAAATAGGATTGGCCAAAGAAAATGTTATAAGCGACAAAAGATTAGCGGAGATTGATGGCGGAATTTTTGACGGCAGATCGAAAAACGACTATGATTCTTATTTTTCGTCAATTTTGGAAAATTTTACCAAGGCTTCACCAGAAGGAGAAAATCTAAATGACTTAAAAAAGAGAGTAGGAGAGTTTTTATATGAAACGGAAAAAAAATATCAAAACAAAAATATTTTAATTATTAGTCATGGATATACGATTTGGATGTTGCATACGGCATCTGGCGGATTGAACGAAAAAGAAGCTGTTAAAGTAATGGAAGACAATGATGATTTTATCAGCGTGGGGGATTTTATGGAATTGCCTTTTGTTCCATTGCCTCACGATAAAAACTTTACTCTTGACCTGCACCGGCCGTATATAGATGAAGTGGAGCTTGTTTGCATGGATTGCGGCGGAGAAATGAAAAGAACGCCGGAAGTGCTGGACGGGTGGTTTGAGTCGTCTTCTATGCCGTTTGCCGAGTATCATTATCCGTTTGAAAATAAAGGCCAATTTGAAAAAAGATTTCCCGGGGACTTTGTCACCGAATATATCGCCCAGACCAGAACCTGGTTTTACTATATGCACGCCATCGCCGGCATGCTTTTCGGCGATGTCAGTTTCAAAAATGTTATTTCCACGGGGAATATTTTGGGGGAAGACGGGACGAAAATTTCCAAATCAAAAGGCAATTACACCGACCCGATGGTTAATATGAAAAAATTCGGCGCAGATGCCCTTCGTTATTATCTTATGGCCGGTCCGGTAATGCAGGCGGAAGACATCAGTTTTTCAGACGCGGAACTGAAAGAAATACACGGTAAGGTCATAAACATTCTTTGGAACACTTTTAAATTTTTTGATTTATATAAGGCGGAATATGACGGAAAAACAAAGGCCAAAGAAAGTAAAAATGTTTTAGATAGGTGGATATTGAGTTTGCTTGATAATTTAATTGTTGATGTTTCAGACGGATTGGAAAAATATAACACAACCAAAGCCGGAAGACCAATCAAAGATTTCATCAGTGATTTTTCCACTTGGTATGTGAGAAGATCAAGGGATAGGATAAAAGGCGATGACGAAAAAGATAATTCCGCCTCTTCGGCGGACAAGCAGTTTGCTTTGGCGACAATGAGAGAAGTTTTAAACGAACTGGCCAAGCTCATCGCGCCGATTATGCCGTTTATGGCGGAGGCGATTTACAAAGGTGTCGGGGCGGGAGAAAAAGAGAGCGCGCATTTGGAAGAATGGGTAAAAAAAGTGGAAAGTGGAAAGTGGAAAGTGGAAAGTTTAATTGAAGAAATGGAAGAGGTTAGAAAAATTGTTTCTTTGGGGCTGGAAGCGAGAGCAAAAGCGGGGATAAAGGTAAGACAACCACTTAAAAAGTTAAAAGTTAAAAGTTATAAAGTTCATAAAGTGAAGAAAGAAATGTTGGATTTGATAAAAGATGAGTTGAATGTCAAAGAGATTATTTTTGACGATAAAATTTTAGGCGAAGTTGAATTGGACACGGAAATATCGCCCGAGCTGAAAGAAGAGGGCAGTTTGAGAGATTTGATTCGAGGTCTTCAAGATTTGAGAAAGAAAGCCGGTCTTAATACCAGTCAAAAAATTGTTTTGCTTGTTCAAGCGGAAAAACAAGCCAGAGAGTTTATGGAAAAATTCACTAACGAAATCAAAAAATCAGCCGGACTGGAAAAGTTGGAATTCAAAGTTATTGTGGAAGACGGCCAAGAAATCTCCACCGACGGTTTTGTGATAAAAGCGAAGATAGAGCGGTAATTTTTAACATGGCGCATCAAATTTATTTGACGGAGGGGATAATTATCAAGAAAAGAGATTTTGGCGAAGCGGACAGGTTGTTTTGGATTTATACGGAAAAATTCGGAATGATAATGGCATCCGCCAAGGGTGTCCGGCTGGAAAAATCAAAACTTCGCGACAACTTGGATGTTTTTACTTTCGGCGATTTCGCCGTGATTTCTTCCAAAGATTTTTGGCGGCTGGTGGATGCGCGGGAGACAATCTCGCCGAAATTTAATCATAATTCGGCCGAACGGCCCGGCCCCATCGGCGGGCAAGTGAAAGTTTTTGCCAATGTGGCCAATCTTATGGCAAGGATGATAAAGGGGGAAGAAAGAAACGAAGAAATATGGAAACAGTTAAAAATTTTATTTCTTAATTTATTTAAAAAAAATGTTGAAAAAAAAGATTTGAAAGATTTGGAAATAAGATCAACAGCGGCTATTTTGAAAACTCTCGGCTACATGGGAGAAGAGCCGTCTTTCGGCAATGGCTTGATATCGGCTATAAATAGAGCCATAAAAGAAAGTATGCTATGATGAAGTAAGTTTTTATGGAATCAAATAATCTTGAAAATCTGAAAAAAAAGCTGTACCAGAAAGGTCGAAAATTTCCCAATCGGCTGGAAAGGGAAACTCTGCGCAAGGAAGAAAATGAAGCCAGCCCGTATTGGCCAAAGGAAGATTTGGAAAAAATTGATACGGGCAATTTTCCCCCGCCTTCAGACGGCCCTTTCAAACGCTTGAAAATTTTTGTTTATTTGCTCATTGTCTTTGTCGTTTTGGCGGGCGGGGCGGCGGCTTACCTTATGTATTCCGGAGGCAATATCGTTTCTTCCTCCAATGTTTCCATTGATGCCAACGGGCCGATTTATGTGGACGGCGGACAGCCGGCCAGATTTAATTTCACGATTAGAAACCAGAACAGCGTTTCTTTGGAAGCGGCCGACTTGATTTTTGATTTTCCGGCCAACACATATTCAGCCGAAGGCGCTTCTTTAACCCGCATCCGCATACCATTGGAAGATTTGGAGCCGGGAGCGGCGATAAACAAATCCTTGGACATTGTTTTTTTCGGCTTGGAAAACGAGGAGAAGAAAATAATCGCCAATTTGGAATACCGATTCTCGGAGTCCAACGCCACTTTCGTCAAAAGCAAAGATTATTCCGTTAAGATTTCCAAAGCGCCCTTGGGCTTGTCTTTAGCCGCGCCCAAAAATGCCGTTTCCGGTCAAAAAATTTCCATAAAAATAGCCGTTATTTCCAATTCCGAATCCGCGGCCAAAAATTTAAAAATGGAAATGAAGTATCCGCCCGGCTTCCGGTTTAACAATGCTGAGCCTAACCCCAGCAAGGGCGACAATGTCTGGACATTGGGCGATATCGGCCCTTCGCAAAAAAGAGACATAACCGTGGAGGGAACGATTGAAGGGGAAAATTCCGAAGAGAGAACTTTCACGGTGGCCGTCGGGACAATGGGCGATGACGGAAGCCTCAAGCCTTTTGGAACAGCTTCGGAAAAAGTGGCCATAAAAAAATCTCCGCTTAATTTGTCGGTTTCCATCAACGGAAAAGACGATTCCGCCAATACGGCTTATGCCGGAGAAATGATAAGAGTTGATTTAGGGTGGGTGAATAATCTTTCTTCAAACATAAAGGACGCCCAAATTGAATTGGAAATAAAAGGCGAGGCTTACGATCAGAGATCAGTTTCTGTAACTAAAGGAGCTTACAGAAGCTACGACAATAAGGCGGTGTGGAATTCCGCCAGCTTGAAAGATCTTGCTTCCATCGCCCCGGGAAGCTCCGGGAAAGCCCAGTTGGGATTTTCCATAAAAAATCCATTGCCCGTTTACAAACAAGGAGACAAAGATTTTTCCATTACCGTAGAGGCGAGGATAGTAGGCTTCGGGACATCCGATGAATTTGAAAATAAACAAATAGAAGACAGCGCGAAAAAAGAAATTAAAATAGGTTCAAGGCTTCAAGCCGTTGGAAAAACTTTGCATTATTCCGGACCGTTCCAAAATTCCGGCGAAGTTCCGCCCAAAGTCGGCGCGGAAACAACTTATACCGTGGTTTGGTCGCTAGCCAACAACGCCAACGATTTGTCAGAAGCTAAAATAACCGCCTCCTTGCCGCCCTATGTCAGCAAAGAAAACCCGGTAAATCCAGAAGGTTCCGATTTGCGGTTTGACGAAAAAAATGCCACGCTTATTTGGAATGTCGGAGAGGTGCCGGCCGGAACTGGTATAATAATGCCGGCCAAAGAAATGTCTTTCCAAGTTTCTTTTTCGCCCAACCTTACGCAAATAGGGGAAACGCCGGTTTTGGTAAATAGCGCCAAAGTGGAAGCGCGCGATGCCTTCACCGAGGAAAATGTTTCCGCCGAGATTCCGGCCTTGACCATAAAATTAAGCGGCGACTCGCAATCCAAAGGCGGCGATGATAAGGTAAGAGAATAAAAAAATGCAAGAATCAAACAAATTGGAAAAAATAATATCGCTTTGCAAAAGGAGGGGCTTGGTGTTTCCCGGTTCGGAGATCTATGGGGGTTTGGCTGGTACTTGGGATTACGGGCCTTTGGGTTTGACGCTCAAAAATAACATAAAAAATTCGTGGTGGAAAAAGTTTGTTGAAGAGCGAGATGATATGTACGGCGTAGACGCGGCAATTCTTATGAATGCGAAAGTTTGGGAAGCGTCAGGCCATATCGCCGGTTTTTCCGACCCTCTCGTTGAGTGTAAGAATTGCCATAAAAAATTTCGAGCGGATCATTTGTTTGGCGATAAATGTCCGGATTGCGAAGGAGAATTTACAGAAGAAAAACATTTTAATATGATGTTCAAGACCAATGTCGGTCCGGTGGAGGACAAAGGTTCCGTTTCTTATCTTCGGCCGGAAACCGCGCAGGGAATGTTTGTCAATTTCAAAAATGTGATGGATTCTTTTCATCCCCGATTGCCGTTCGGACTTGCGCAGATAGGCAAAGCTTTCAGGAACGAGATTTCGCCTAGAGATTTCCTTTTCCGGGCGAGAGAATTTGAACAGATGGAGATAGAGTATTTTACGAGAGAAAGCGAATGGGGAAAACATTTTGAGAGTTTCAGGACGGAAATTTTGAAATGGCTTTCTGATATCGGTCTTGGCAAGGGCAGTGTTCACGAGCTTGAAGTGCCGGCGGAAGACAGAGCTCATTATTCTAAGAGGACTATAGATTTTGAATTTGACTATCCTTTTGGCAGAAAAGAGCTTCTTGGCTTGGCGTATCGGACTGATTTTGATTTGTCCGCTCATATAAACAAAAGCGGCGCTGACTTGTCGTATTACGATGAAGAAACGAAAGAAAGATTTACGTCTCACTGCATTGAACCTTCTTTCGGCTTGGACAGAGCAGTTCTAGCCGTCCTTTGCGAAGCGTATACGGAAGACGAGCTTGGTGGAGAGGCGAGAGTTTTTCTTAAATTAAAGCCAAACATTGCGCCGATTAAGGCCGCCGTTTTTCCATTGCTCAAAAACAAGCCGGAGTTAGTTAAAAAAGCCAGAGAGGTTTTTGCGGAATTAAAAAAAGAAATCCGACCCATAGTTTTTGACGACAACGGCAACATAGGCAAACGCTATCGCCGGCAAGACGAAATCGGCACGCCGTATTGCGTTACGATAGATTTTGACACTTTGGAAAACGACACCGTTACCGTCCGCGACAGGGATACGGGCAAGCAGGATAGGGTAAAGACAGGCGAATTGGCTGCAATTATTAAAAAGGCGATAAATTCGTAATTTCTTAAAATTGCGGCGACGGTCGTATTTTTTGCCTAAAATTTTTTGGCGTGCTATTGTTATACCATATGGATATGGAAAAAATAAAACCAAAAATCGCGAAATTAGCCGATAAATACGGACTTTCTTTAGTGTTACTTTTTGGTTCGCAGGTTACTGGAAAAGCGCACGCTAAAAGCGATGTCGATGTCGCTTATTTGTCTGAAAAACCGCTTGACTTGATGGAAGAAAGCGCGATTTCTGTGGCGCTTATGCAAATTTTTAAAACAAATTTTGTGGACATTGTTTCTTTGAGAAACGCTCCGCCACTTCTTCAAAAAGAAATAGCAGATAATGCTATTGTTGCGCACGAATCAAGAAGATCGTTATTTAACGAGTTTGTGATAAATGCAATTAAAAAATATTTTGAAACTAAACCCCTTTTTAATTTGAGGTCGGAATATTTGGATTATAAAATTAGCCAATATAAAAAAGAATTAAAATATGTTTGACAAAGAATTGGTTGAGAAAAAGATAAATCAGGTTATTGAGTATTTGGCAGAGCTTGAACCGATAGTGACAAAAATGTCTGATGAGGAAATAAAAAAAGATTACTTCAAATACCATACGGCTGAAAGACTATTGCAGTTAATAGTTGACACCATTCTGGATATAAATATTCATTTTATAAAAGAGAAGAAACTGGTTGTTCCGGATGATTTACAGAGTACTTTTATAACATTGGCGGACAATAATCTGCTGTCTAAAGATTTCGCCATTAAAATTGCTCCTGTTGTGGGGTTAAGGAACAGAATAGTTCACAAATATGACAGTTTGGACAAAAACACTTTTATAGAAAAACTAAAAAATAATTTTAATGACTTCAAAGAGTATCTCGTGCTAGTAAAAAAATTGATATAAATGATAAATTTTGAGAAAAAAGTTTTGGATAACGGGTTGAGGGCGGTTTTGGCGCCGATGAATAACACCGAGGCGGCGACGCTTTTGGTTTTAGTCGGCATTGGTTCAAGATATGAGACGAAAAAAAATAACGGCATCTCGCATTTTTTGGAGCATATGTTTTTCAAGGGCACCAAGAGCCGGCCGGAGCCGGGACAAGTTGTTAGAGAATTGGACAAAATAGGGGCCGATCACAACGCTTTTACCACCAAAGAAGCGACAGGATTTTGGGTCAAAAACTCCGCCAAAGATTTTGACGTCGCACTGGATGTTGTTTCCGATATTTTACTGGAACCGTTATTTAAAGAAGAGGAAGTGGAAAAAGAAAGAAACGTAATTTTCCAAGAAATAGATATGCGCAACGACAATACGCGATTAAAAGCTCAAGAAAATTTGGAAAATATTGTTTTTGGCGATCAGCCCGTCGGCTGGGATATCGCCGGAAGCAAAAAATCAATGGCGTCAATAAAAAGAGAAGACATTATTCGCTACGAAGCGGAAAATTATCTTTCTGGAAATATGACAGTTGTGGCGGCGGGAAATTTTGACCAAGAAAAAGTTTTCGCCAAGATAAGACGGGCTTTCAATCCGGTTAAAAAAGGGAAAAACAAGGATTTTGTCAAAGCCAAAATGTTTCAGAAAGAAACGCAGGTCAAAATTTCCAGCAAAGAAACAGACCAAACTCATCTGGCTTTGGCCGTAAGGGCTTACGATATGTATGATGAGAAAAGATACGCTTTAGATCTACTTTCCACATTGCTCGGAGGCAATTCGTCCTCCCGTTTGTTTTCGGAAATAAGGGAAAAGTTAGGGCTGGCTTATTATGTTTATTCCTGGAGCGACCAGCTTAGAGACTGCGGTTATCTGGGTATGGCCGCCGGCGTGCCTCATGGCAAGCTTGGCGCGGTGGTTGAAAACATTGTCGGTATTTGTTCCAAAATAAAAAAGGGCGGCATATCCTCAAGCGATTTGGATTCCGCTAAAAGTTACTTAAGAGGTCAGACCGCTTTGAGATTTGAAGCCTCCGACGAGATAGCCCATTTTGTGGCCGGCCAGGAATTGTTCTATAATGAAATCAAACAGCCGTCGGACATTTTGAAGAAGATAGAAGCGGTGGGAAAAGAAGATATTTTAAAAATCGCCGAAGAATTATTCCGGCCGGAAAAGTTAAGCCTGTCGGTTATAGGCAGGCACAACGAGGGCGAAAAAATAAACAAGCTTTATAAGAAAATATTAGCCGATTTATAACATCAAGGTTTAACCTTGATGTTAGGATAAAATGAACGATAAAAAATTTTCAATAACGATTACGACCGGCACGGTTATCAAGATAATAGCCGTGCTTATAATGGTCGCTTTTCTGTACTTTATCAGAGACATAATGATGTCCGTCTTGTTTTCTCTGGTCATCGCATCCGGAGTTGATCCGGCCGCCACCTGGTTTCAGAAAAGAAAAATCCCGAGAGTCTTGGCCGTCATTATCGTTTACTTGATAACCTTTTCTTTTCTCGGAGGAATGTTTTATCTTATTATCCCGAATACCTTCAAGGAGCTGACTTCTTTCGCCGATAAATTTCCGTCTTACTTGGAAAAGCCGTTTGAGGCTGGAACAGTGGACAAGATTTTCGGCAACTTGCCGTCTTTTGCCAGAGACGCCCTGGGCGGTTTCTTGGGCAACATAGCCGATTATGTCAGCAGTTTTTCCACCGGATTTTTCGGCATCGCTTCCGCGGCGGCGGGCGGAGCGGTTTCGTTTATTCTTGTAATCGTTTTGTCTTTTTATTTGTCAATGCAGGAGAATGGGGTGGAAAATTTCTTGAAGATAGTCATTCCGGCCAGGCACGAAAATTATGCCGTCGGATTATGGCAGAGATGGAAAAAGAAAATCGGACTATGGCTTCAGGGCCAGATACTGCTCGGGTTTATCGTCGGAGTTTTAGTATATATCGGGCTTACTTTATTGCAGGTTGAATACGCTCTGACATTCGCTTTACTGGCGGCTATTTTTGAACTGATACCGATATTCGGGCCGATTTTATCGGCCATTCCGCCGGTAGTGGTCGCTCTGGTTCAAAGTCCATTTTTAGCTTTGGAAGTCGGCATTTTGTATATCATCATCCAGCAGTTTGAAAATCATCTAATTTATCCGCTGGTGGTGAGGAAAATCGTGGGAGTGCCTTCCATTATGGTTATTTTGGCTTTGGTTATCGGCGCCCAAATAGGCGGATTTTTCGGCCTGCTTTTGGCGATTCCGCTGGCAGCGGTGGTCATAGAAGTTCTTGACGATTTAAACTTCCGCAAAAAACAAGCGGTCAAAGAAACATAAAAAAAAGAACCGATAGTGCTACTGAAGTTTTTTTTGGGTGATTATCTCTTGACGGTAAACATTGAAATTGTTTTTTGTTCATTGAAACAATGAGTCTAGTTTCTGTTTAATTTCTTCTGAAGTTTTTTTGATTTTGCTTTCATTTTCCTTAATATATTTTTCTCTGTCTGTTAATTCTTCAACAACTTCCTTTTGTCTTTCTGTCGCTGGTAATGGTATAGGAAAATCTGAAAGAAAACCCATACGGATATAAGGCATCGTTGTGCCCAAAGTCTTATCAGAAAAGTATTCCTGCAACTTGTTTTTTAACACAAAATATAGATATTTAGGTAAAACTTTTTTGGAAAAATTGAACAAAATATATGTTCTCTGATACGCCTCAAACTTTCCTTTATAGTATTTTGTATCTCCAACCTGTCCATTACCTGCAATCAAAATAGCTTCCGTATCAAAAGAATAATTATCGCTAAAAGTATTTTCTTTTGCACAGGTAAAGAACGGGTATTGCCCATTAGGATTTCCCTCATTTACATCTTTCTTTCCTGTGCTGATTGAACAAATATCTTTCAATAAAACGAAACCATCTTTTATTGAATCCTTTGGCTTTAGATAAAAATTTCCTGCTAAGTTATATTTCTCTTTTTTTATACGATCAATATCAATTAAGCTAAAACCAATAGAGAGGATGTCTTTATCCTGATCCCTCTTAAAATTCGTTGAATTAACGGTCTGGAGATCATTTTTTCCTGCTATTTTTCTCCTGTGATTATCTAAGCTGTACCCATCATTTTTTACATCAAAATAAAAGAAATATTTTTGAAGATTATTTATTTTTACATCTGTGAAATATAAAATGTCTGTTTTAACTAGCGTGTACGGTAAAAACACACCCTTAGGTAAGGAAATTACAGTCTGCAATTTAGCATTCTCTAATAAAAATTTCCGAACATTTTTTAATGAATTTTTAACCAAAAAACCCTCAGGAACAACAAGTGCCATTCTGCCACCGTCTTTCAATGAGCGCAAGCAATGTAAAACGCATACGGCATCACCGCTATTTTTTGCGATGCCATTATAATAAAGACCGGTAGGCGGTTTTTTCTGCGAAAATGGGATATTAGAAATAACAACATCAAACTCTTTTTCTTTCGGATGCGCAAGACTGTTAATTTTTTTCACACCAGAATGACCATCGCCCTGCAAAATCATATTCATTTTTGCGATACGGGCAGTTGAAGTGAGCTCTCCACCAAAAATTGTTTGTGTTTTCAACAATTTCTCATCATCACCATTTTCAATAATCGTGTTTTCCTTTATGTACTTAAATGCTTCGGTTAAAAAGCCCCCTGTGCCACAAAACGGGTCGTATATTTTTTCCTTAAAAATTGGATTAACCAAGTGAACCATCGTTTTGACAATATGTCTCGGCGTAAAATACTCGCCCAAGTCGTTGTTGGTGGAAGTTGTTTTTTGTAAAAAATACTCAAAGGCATCTCCTTTGATGTCTGTATCAATCGTACTTAAGACAAGTGGATCAAGGCGGTCAATAATTTCTCGTATTGTCTTTGGATTTTCTATTAATAATTCAGTAAAAACATCCCCACCGTATTCATTTTTAATCTGTTCGATAATATAACCGTTGATGAAACCCAAAATGTCGCTGTCTTTCTGGTTTTTTATTGATGTCCAGTAATCTTGTTTGTGATTTTCACTTAACAGCTTCAAAAAGAGAATGTTGGCAAACTCGCTAAGCCGCTCAATTCCTGCCCTAAGCCCCTCGGCTCTTAATGCATTGTTTAAATCTTTAAATACCTTAATCAGTTCTTGTCTAGAGACAACAACATTTTTGGGCAACGTATAAATGTCATTAGAGTTTTGTTTTATAAACTCTAATGCATCTCTTTCTCGTATCAACTCTCTCACTTCTTCGCCATTAAGAACGAGAGGTTTTTTATTAACAAGAAATCGAGTTTCACAGTAAGCCCCGTTCATGGCGAAAATTAAAGGAGCGTTTAACTCCTGTGCGTATTCTTCGCCTTGCTCAAGCGCTTTCTGTAGATCAACACCACCCTTTTTTGCCTCAATTATTCCAATTGGTTTTTTTGTTCCTGTCTCGTAAAGTATGTAGTCGGGATGTTTCCCCTTTAATTTTTTTCTTAGTTGTTCGTTCTTTGGACTTTCAAGGTCAACATTGCAATTTTGATCGGACGGATCAACAATCCAACCTTTATTTTTTAGATTGTTGTCTATAATGTATCGAGTATCTGCTTCCATACATTAAGTATAGCAAGGTCTGTTATACTTGTTAAGAGGCATAATGGCTATGGGTGTTAATAACTTTAATTGTTAATTTTATGCCACAAAGGGATACTTACCTTTTTTATTTTACTTATACATCTTTCTCGCTCTCTCTATTTCTTTCTTGGCGGACTCGGCGTTTTCCCAGCCGAGAATTTCCACTTTCTTGCCCTGCAGCTCTTTGTAGGTTTGGAAGAAATGGGCGATTTCTTTCAGGTGGTGAGTGTGGAATTTTTCTATGTCGGAAATGTCTTTGATGCTGTCAAAGCGGGGATTGTCGGCCTGCACGCCGAGAATTTTGTTGTCTTGCTCGCTGGCGTCAATCATCTTGAGCAGGCCTATCGGTCTTACCCTGACGACGCATCCCGGGAACAGCGGATCGTTTCCCAAAATCATCACATCGGCCGGGTCGCCGTCTTCGGCTTTTGTCTCGGGGATAAATCCGTAATCGGCCGGGTAATGCATCGGGGAGTACAAAACCCGGTCAAGGGAAACCATTCCTGTTTGCTTGTCTATCTCGTATTTGTTCTGGCTGTCCTTGGGAATCTCCACCACGGCGTTGAATACCTCCGGCGCCTTGTCTCCAATTTTTACATTTAACAATGACATATGTTTCAATCTAAAATCTAAAAAATAAAATCTAAAATTTTTTTATTCTTTTTTTGTTTCTGTCACTTCTCCTTCTTCGTTGGCTTGAGCCACGACTTCTCCGGCTTTGGACTTGATGTCTATTTTCCAGCCGGTTATTTTGGCCGCCAAACGGACATTTTGGCCCATCTTGCCGATAGCCAGCGAAAGCTGGTCCTCGTCCACGGTTACTTCCGCTTCCCTTGTTTTCTCGTTGGCTTTGACTTCAATTATTTTGGCCGGAGAAAGGGCGTTGCCGATAAGTTCTTCCGGAATGTCCGACCATTCTATAATATCTATTTTTTCTCCGCCCAATTCGGAGATAATGGTGCTTATCCTGACGCCTTTTTGCCCAACGCAAGAGCCGACAGGGTCAATCCCTTCTTGTTTGGAAACGACGGCTATCTTTGAACGGGAACCGGCTTCCCGAGCGATGTTTTTTATCTCTACCGCTCCGTTGGAAATTTCCGGAATTTCTATTTCAAACAGCTTGGCGATGAATTTCGGATGGGAACGGGACAAAAATAAATTTATCCCGCGGTGAGTTTCTTCCACCAAGAAAAGCAATGCTCTGGTTCTTTCTCCTATCCTGTATCTCTCTCCTCTTATCTGCTCTTCTCGGGGGAGAATGGCGGTGGCTCTGCCCAAATCCACGAACACATTGCCGCCTTCCATCCTTTGGACGATTCCGCTGATTATTTCTCCTTGGCGTTTTTTGAATTCGTCGTAGATGGATTCTTTTTCCGCCTCTCTTATTCTTTGGATGATGACCTGTTTGGCGGTTTGCGCCGCTATCATGCCGAAATTTTCTTTTGTTTCCAAAGGAAAAGTTATCTCGTCGCCGGCCTTAGCGTTCTTTTTTATCTTTTTGGCTTCTTCCAGCATTATGTGGTGTTCGGGATTGAAGCGGATTTTTTTTATTTCTCCTTCCTTAACTTCCTCTTCTTCGTTTTCGTCGCTGGTGTCATCCTCCGGTTTTAGCATTGATTCGTCTACCACATACTTGGCTTGGGCAAAGGACATTTCGCCGCTTTCGGGGTTGAATTTGGCGTGGACTATTTGGCTTTTTTTGCCGAAATCTTTTTTATAGGCGGCCGAAAGAGCGTCCTCAATCGTCGCTATTATTTTATCTTTGGACACTCCTTTTTCCGTTTCCAATTGCTGTAAGGCGGCCTGCAGAGCTTTTAAGTCCATATATTTGTTTTCTTGTTTTTTATAATAAATCGCCCGCTCCTTTGACGGAAACGGGGTATATTTGAATGATATACACATTTTTGTTTTCTGTCAAACGGGATAATTTGCTATAATGAAACAGCCTATGAAAGTTGAGACTAAAAAATTAAAATTGTTTCTCTTGGACAGCGGGCTTATCACCAGCAAAGACATCGCCGAAGCGGAGAGGAATGTCAAAAAAACGGGAGAAGATTTGGGAAACGCTTTAGTCAGCGGCGGGAAAATTTCCGAAGACGATTTAAGAAGGCTGGAAGCTTACATCTTGGGAATCCCTTTCGTGGGGTTGGAAAAAGAGAAAATAGAGTTCGCGGTCTTGAGCCTTATTCCGGAACCGATTGCCAGAAACCACAACATCGTGGCTTACAGGAAAAACAAGGACGAGCTGGAAGTGGCGATGCTTGACCCGGAAGATTTGGGCACGATTGATTTCATAAAAAAGAAAGCCAGTTTGAAGATTCTGCCCCGCCTGACCAACAGCAAGTCCATAAAATCGGCTCTCTCCCAATATCAAGAAAGCCTGCAAGCTGAATTCAGCGATATTGTCAAAAAAGAAGCAGAATCCTTGAAAGTTGTGATTTCCGGCGAAGGGGAAGAAGGAGGCGAAGTCGACCTTAAAAAGCTGGCCGAAGACATTCCCATAGTCAGAATCGTGGACACTCTTTTAAAGCACGCCATTTTGCAGAGAGCCAGCGATATCCACATTGAGCCAATGGAAAAAGAGGTGCTGGTCAGATACAGGATAGACGGCCTTCTCCGCGACGCCATGGTTTTGCCGAAAAATACCGCTCCGGGCATCACCGCCAGGATTAAGATATTGTCCAATCTCAAGATAGACGAAAAGCGTCTGCCCCAAGACGGCCGGTTTAAGATTGAAACGGCGGAAGACAAGGTTTCTTTCCGCGTTTCCGTTTTGCCGGTTTACAACGGAGAGAAAATAGTGATGAGAATTCTTTTGGAAAATTCCAAGGGCTTCAGTTTTGAAACTTTGGGGTTCCTTTCCAGCCAGATTGAGGATATGCATTGGGCCATCAATCGGCCGACGGGCATGATTTTGGTTACCGGCCCGACCGGTTCCGGCAAGACGACGACTCTTTACACCGCTTTGGATATTCTCAATACTCCCGATGTCAACATTTCCACCATTGAGGATCCGATAGAATACCAGATTCCCAGAATAAACCAGACGCAAGTCAAGCCCGACATCGGCTTCACTTTCGCCAACGGATTAAGGTCGTTGGTCAGGCAGGACCCGGATATCATTATGGTCGGAGAGATAAGAGACAATGAGACGGCTTCTTTGGCGGTCAACGCCGCTTTGACCGGCCATCTCGTTCTTTCCACCTTGCACACCAATTCCGCCGCTGGCGCCGTGCCTCGTCTTTTGGATATGGAAGTGGAGCCGTTTCTGATGGCTTCCACGGTCAATGTCATTATCGCTCAAAGGCTGGTCAGGACGCTTTGTTCCGGAAAAGAAAAATATTTTCTAAACGACCGGCAGCTGGAAAGTTTGTCCAAAGAAGTTGATTTGGACAGGGTGGCCGGTTTTTTGACCAAAGAAAAAATAACGGGAAAAATTTCCGATTGGAGCAAGGTTCCTTTTTACAAGCCGTCTTTGGACAAAGATTGCCCGGAAGGCTATAAAGGCAGGGTGGGCGCGCACGAAATTTTGAGAGTGAGCGAGGGGATAAGAAACCTGATTATGGCTAACGCCACTTCTGACGACATAGAAAAACAAGCCAAGAAAGAAGGAATGATGACGATGCTGGAAGACGGTATCGTCAAATGCGTCCAAGGCATAACTACTATAGAGGAGATATTAAGAGTAACCAGCGAATAATATGCTGTATAAATATCAGGCTAAAAAAATAACGGGAGAAGAAACAAGCGGAACGATGGAAGCTTCCAGTAAAACTGATTTAGCCGTGAAGCTGAGAGAACAGGGCTACATCCCGACATTAGTTAAGGAAAAAAACGAAAAGTCCCTCTTGGTCTCTTTCTTATCCGGATTCGGTCTTGTTTTCGCCGCGGATAAAATAATGTTCGCCAAAAACCTGGGGGTGATGCTTTCCGCCGGCTTGCCCATAACCAGAGCGCTGGAGATATTAAGTCGCCAGACAAACAACAAATATTTCGGCCAAACAATAATTTCCTTGATGAATGATGCCAAAAAAGGAGATTTTTTAAGCGGGGCGATGAAGAAATTCCCAAAAATTTTTTCCAAGCTTTTTATCGCCATGGTCAAAACGGGAGAGGAGAGCGGGCAACTAAGCGGGTCATTGAATTTGGCCGGACTGCAATTGGAAAAGGATTACATATTGATGAGAAAAGTCAAAGGGGCGATGATGTATCCGGCGATAATCTTGATAGCCATGGTTTTGATAGCCGTTTTTATGTTTATTTATGTCGTGCCCACGCTGGTGGCCACCTTCAAAGAGCTGAATGTTGATTTGCCTCTTTCCACCCAAGCGATTATTTTTATAAGCGATTCCATCACTAAACACATTTACTTGTTTATCATTTTTTTCTTAGCCGTTATTTTTTCCGCTGGATGGTTTTTAAGAACGGAAAAAGGGAAAATATTTCTAGGCAAAGTTTTTTTGAAAACGCCGCTGATTTCTCCCGTTGTCAAAAAAATAAATTCGGCCAGAACCAGCCGGACTTTGGCCACGCTTATTTCCTCCGGAGTTAATGTGGTGGAAGCCCTCGCCATCACCAGAGACGTGCTTCAGAATAATAAATACAAAGAAGTCCTGACGAGAGCGATGGATGACGTGCAAAAAGGCGTTCCGATTTCCAACTCGTTCAAAGAAGCGACGAAGATTTACCCTGTTCTTCTGGGAGAAATGATGGCGGTCGGGGAGGAAACGGGCAAAATATCGGAAATGTTGGAGAAGCTGGCCGTTTTTTACGAAGAAGAAACGGCCGAGGCGACCAAAAATATGGCCACCGTCATAGAGCCGATTTTAATGATTTTTATCGGCGCGACCGTCGGATTTTTCGCCTTGTCTATGATCAAGCCGATGTATTCAATGATGAACGGAATATGAGAAAAGTAAACCAAAAACGCGGATGGCAAGGTCTCGCCTTGACAGTCAAGGCGAGACCTTGCCATCGCAAAAACTTCGGTTTTTCGCTGATTGAAATGATAGCGGTGATAGCCATCGGGGCGGTTTTAGTCGCAGTTATCGTCGTTTCCTTTTCTTCTTTCAGGAATAGCAAAACCGTGGACATTACCGCCGACCAGATTTTAGCGGTGATAAACGAAGCTAGAGTCAAAACCGTTTCTTCGGAAGATTATTCAAGGTTCGGCGTTCGCTTTGAAGCAAATAGAGTCGTGCTTTTTAAAGGAGATATCTTTACGGAACCAAACTCTTCCAATATAGAAACGGCCATATCTCCTTTGGTGGAAATAAGCGAGATTTCTTTGAATGGAGGCGGAGCAATTATTGTTTTTCAAAAATTAACAGGCAAGACGAGTAATTACGGCTCTTTGCGGGTAAAGCTTAAGTCGGATAACAATAAATACAAGACCATAAGCGTTAAGTCCACCGGCATCGCCAATATCCAATGAAAAAAAACATTTATAAAAAACCTCGACATCGGATGTCGAGGGGAGTAGGGCTGATAGAAGCCGTGGCCGGAGTTTCCATTATTTCCATTTTTATTTTCAGCTTGATGCTGGCCTCGCAATTGTCGCAAAAAATAGTCGGTGAGAGCGTTAGAAATACGCAGGCCTCTTTTTTGCTGGAAGAAGGAGTTGATGCCGTTAAAATTTTAAGAGACACTGGCTGGGGTTCCGGCATTGGCAGTCTTGCCGCCGGAACGAATTATTATTTTTCTTATAACGGGACGACTTGGGTTTCCGCAAACAGCAATGTTTACATTGACGGGATATTTGAAAGAAAATTCGTTCTGAATAATGTTTACAGGAACGCCAGCGACGATATCGTCGCTTCGGGGACTTTGGACGGCGGGACGAAAAAAGCGACAGTCAGCGTTTCTTGGCGAGGAAGAACGGGAACGACAACGAAAAGCGCACCTTTTTATTTAACCGACTTGTTTTCCAATTAAATTTATGAAAAATCAAAAACTAAAAACCCAATGGCAAGGTCTCGCCTTGACATTGAATGTCAAGGCGAGACCTTGCCATTGGAGAAGAGGCTCATCGCTTTTGGAAACCCTGATTTACGCGGCGATTTTGGGAATGGTCGCCGTGTTTGCCGTCAGCTCAATTTTGGCGATGATGAAGTCCTATTCAAGCGTGAAAATGTCCCGAGATCTGAATTTTTCCGCTTCGGTGGCGATGGAAAGAATGGCCAATGAAATAAGGCTGGCCAACGGCATTGACGACGCCGGAAGCATTCTTTCCTCCAGTCCCGGAAAATTGAAACTTAACACGGTAGACGGTTCGGGATCCGCGATGGCGATAGAATTTTTCTTGAGCGGAACGGGAATTTTCGTCAAAGAAGGTTCCGGCGCTCCGGAGGCGCTGACGGCCAGCAACACCGAGATAACCAGTCTGATTTTTAATAAAATCACTTCTTCCTCCGTATCCAAAGCCGTTAAAATAAGCTTAATCGCCAAGGTAAAAGGCGATAGAATGGAAAGGACGGAAAAGTTTTATAACACGGCGATATTAAGAGGAAGCTATTAAACTATGAAATTTTTAATTTTTAATTTTCAATTTTCAAACAAAAAGCGCGAATGGCAAGGTCTCGCCTTGACATTCAATGTCAAGGCGAGACCTTGCCATTCCAACGCCGGGCAGGCGATATTGACGGCGGTGGTGTTTTTTATGTTCATATCCATGATTGTCGTTTCCGGCGCTTACACCGTTTCTTACAAAGAATCAAAATCATCCCGAGACTTCGGAACATCTAAAAAAAGTTTTTTTATGGCGGAATCGGGGTTGGAAGATTTGGCTTATCGCATGATAAAAGTAAGAAATTATGACACCGTTGAAATTTTGTCCCTGGACGGATTTTTCGCCACAACCACCGTCGCCGAAATAAACGGCGGCAAAGAGATAACCGCAACCGGCACCGCCTCCAAGATGATAAGAAAGTCAAAAATAAAACTCGCGAACAATGACGGCGTTTCTTTCCACTATGGCGTTCAAGTCGGCGAGGGCGGAATTGTTATGGAAAACAGTTCTTTTGTTCAGGGAAATATTTTTTCCAACGGGGCGATTGTCGGTCAAAATTCAAACATGGTAAAGGGCGACATCATTTCGGCCGGACCGTCTGGATCGGTGGTTGGAGTTCATGCCACTGGCACTGTTTACGCCCACATCATTTCCAATTCCGACATTGATAAAGACGCCTATTACGCGACTATTTCCAACACGACAGTGAGCGGTGTCAAATATCCCAGCAGTCCCGATCAAGCCACTTCTTCTTTGCCCATATCCGATGCTCAAATAGACGCATGGAAAACGGAAGCCGCGGCAGGAGGAATTATCAGCTCCCCTTGCCCTTACAGAATAAGTTCCAATATCACTATCGGACCGGTAAAAATTAATTGCAATCTGGAAATTTCAGGCAGTCCGACGGTAACAATCGCCGGAACGGTTTGGGTAAACGGAAACATAGAAATAGAAAACAGCCCGATCATAAAAATCGATTCTTCTTTGGGCGCGAATAGCGTTGCTGTAATCGCTGATAACCCTTCCAATAGGATAACCAGCAGTAAAATAGAATTAGAAAACAGCGCGCAATTTCAAAATTCCGGAACGGAAGGTTCTTATGTCTTGTTTGTATCTCAAAACAACAGCGCTCAAACCGGCGGTTCGGAAAAAGCCATAAGGGTGGAAAACAGCAT